>ENA-UPTA01002584-UPTA01002584.1-activated-sludge-metagenome-genome-assembly--contig:-NODE-2584-length-18548-cov-24.323744_pt1 | contig 18548 bp, 18 predicted proteins | sample MGYA00238184_ERZ773361 | MGnify/ENA primary metagenome ERZ773361 (study PRJEB29100, sample SAMN05720205) | activated sludge metagenome | isolation source: anaerobic digester from wastewater...
AATTGCCGTTTTTGTGCAACATTTTCAGGAAGGTATCTTTGTTCTCTGATTTGAAAAGGCCTACCGCATCCACGGTTTGGTCTTCAATGAGGCAATCGTAAAAGTAGGCTGTGTAAAACTCGCCCGATTTTACATTAGGATGGGTGGAATGTTCGTATAGGTGTTTGGCAAGGTTGATACTTTGGTTGAACATGTTTCCTGGATTGTCAAATATGTCCGATACATAATTGTACACCTCGTTAAATTTCAGGTCATCAGGATGAGCAAAATGATAGAATTCGGGCGATTTGAAACTGCCTGCAAAATAGCCCGAAAGCAACGTTTTTAAGTCGTCGTCAACTGCTAATTTTCCGCTTGAAAACCGTATGCCTTCATCGGCGGATTTGTTGCCGATAAAGTGAACAACTATCTGATTGGTAATTAATTGATCGAACATGGTAAGAAGGAATGAGGATTTTGTGGCAAATGTACCGGAAGCCTGCTAATAATGCAAGGCTTTTTTTACAAATACGGAATTGTGCCATATGCATAAAAGCTTTTAGTAAAAAAGTTACTGTCATAAAATGCAAAATTTCTGGTGTCCGCCGCAGAAAAAATCAAGCAAGGGAAACCGCAAACTGTTCAAAATCAAAATGCCGGAGGCATATTGATTTTGAATCAAAGATTTTATCAGCAGGTATACGTTGATAAAATCCAAAAAAATAAATTTTGTAAATAAAAAATTTGTTTTCATTTGGCATTTTATTTGATAAATCAAATTTTTTTCACTAAAAATAATTTGTTTGGCAATATATATGGGACTAAAAGTTATCATTTTTTTCATAGTTCTCGTCTTAGCATTAATGTTTTTGACAGGATTGCTGATTTTCAAACTGGTAAAAAAGCGAAATGTGCTGAAGGTAATGATGGTAAGGGATAAGTATACACCCATGGTGGGAAAGTTCTTTTTGTTTGTAGAAAAGGATACAGGCATAGTACAGATTGACAAAACAGGTGATAAATGTATGTTTTTTGATACCGAGGTTGAGGCTCAGTTTATACTGCAGCAGTTCCATGACCAAAAAGGCAAACCCGACAGCGCCGACACCCTGATTTTTTATTAAGCTCTTTTTTCTTTTAACCTCTCATGACCGACAAGGTGAGGTGTTGTAAAGTCCAGATATACAGCAATATAGTATAAAAGGGGAAGGATTAACCAAACTTTAACAGTTTTTTTAGTTCGATAATTACCGAACTAATAAAACTATTGGTAATTTTGTTGCCTCAAATTTTCGGTTATGCAAACAAACGAAAGAACAAAGGCACAAAAAGATCTGGTGGAGACCATTGGGCGCATTTACGAAAATAAAGGCCTGGGCGCAATTACCGGCCGGATTTCGGGACTACTCACGGTTATGGATAAGGAGCAATTCACTTTTGATGAGATAGTGGAAGAACTCAAAATTAGCAAAAGTTCGGCAAGCAATGCCTTACGGGTGCTTGAAGCCCGAAACCAGGTCGAATACAGTACCCTTCTCGGCGACCGCAAACGCTACTTTCATATCCGAAGACAGGATAAGTTTGCCTTGATTAATGAACACCAGACCATGCTGAGGAAGACACGAGACCTCTTTCATGAAATGCTTGAGCTGAAAGCGGATAAAAAATCTCCTAATGCCATTTTTCTGAAAGATGCTGAGAACCTGCTGACTGTTTTTTTGGACAGGTTTGATGAATTAAAGGCAGAATTTATGAATAAACAATAGTGTAAATAACAATTAACAGATTTAATAATTCAATTTTTTATGAGAACGGTAAAGATTATTTTGTTGGGTGCGGTGATGCTAACTGGCAATTTATTGTACGGGCAGGAACAGCCGTACACACTGACGTTGGCACAGGCACGGGAATACGCATTGAAAAACAATAAGTCATTGATGAATGCCAGGGACGGTGTGGTTTCTTCAAAGCAAAAAGTAAAAGAAACTATTGCCCAGGGCTTACCCCAGGTGGAAGGCAGCCTGAACTACATGACGTATTTTAATTATGAGATGAATTTCAGTATGGGATCCAGTACAGAACCTAATATCAATTATTCACTGCTGGACCTTGGCGATATGGAAGTGTTGAACGCGATCTCACAGATGTCTGGTTCTTCCGAACCGATTGTTATGAGCGACCAGCTCTCCGGCAAGGTGCAATTATCCCAGCTTATTTTCAGCGGTCAATACCTCGCAGGGATCAAAACAGCGAAAATTGCACGTAAATTATCCGAACAGAGTGTGGTAGCCAGCGAACAGGACGTAAAGGAAAACGTAACGAACACCTACTACCAGATTCTGACCAGTGAACGAACCTTAAAGATCATCAATGAAAACATAAAAAACCTGAACGACATACTTCAGCATACTACAAACATGTTTAACACCGGGTTGGCGGAGCAGACAGACGTAGATCAGTTGAAAATAACGGTGAACCAGTTAAAAAACTCCCAGAAGGCGCTGGAACGGATGACTCAGCTCAGCTACAACATGCTGAAATTTCAACTGGGTGTTCCACCTGCTACTTCGATTATCCTTACGGACAGCCTGACACAGCTGCTGGATGCTACGAATCCGCAAGCTGCACTGGCCAAAGATTTCAATATTACAGAAAACATCAATTACCAGATGATGGAATCACAGGTGTCGCTGAGTAAAAAGCAGGTTGATCTAAGAAAATGGGCTTATGCGCCAACCATTGCCGGGTATTATAACTATACCGGAAAAATACTTAAAACCAATTTTGATTTAAATCCAAGCCATTTGGCGGGTGTTACCATGTCGGTCCCTATTTGGTCGAGCGGTGTAAGAAAAGCCCAGCTGGCCCAATCAAAGATCAGCTATGATATGGCTCAACGAAACCTGGAGATTGTGAAAGACCAGTTGGATCTGCAAAAAACACAATTGTTGTTTGTATACCAGAATGCATTGGAAAATTATGAAACCCAGAAAGAAAACGTTTCCGTTGCCGGGCGGGTTTACCAGAGCATCCAGAACAAATATAAGCACGGCGCAGCCTCCAGCTTAGACCTGACACAGGCAAACGGCAATTACCTGACCGCCGAGAGTAATTATTATACGTCAATATTGACGCTGCTTCAGGCGCAGACTTCATTGGACAAACTTTACAACAAATTATAATCATTTATAAACTTTAATACTTAAACATAATGAAACGCTACTTCTCACTTTTAATCCTGTTATCCGTTTTTTTTGCTTCATGCAGCAATGAAAAAAAGAATGATGCTAACGTACCAACAGCCGACACCACGGTTTACCGCGTAAAGACCATGGTGCTCGAAAAACAAAATATTGCGCAGAAGATCGAATATACGGCCAGCCTGCTGGCTTATGAAGAGATAAACTATGCCCCGGCTGCTCCGGGACGGATTGACCAGATTAATGTGGAGGTTGGGAGCCGTGTTAGCAAAGGAACGGTGATTGCCCGCATGGACCGTACAAATTATAATAATGCCAACGAACAATTGCAGAGCGCACGTTCCAACTATTTGCGTATGGACACACTGTATAAACTGAACAGTATCTCGGAAGCGCAATGGGAAGCCGCAAAAACACAATATGAAGTGGCTAAGACGAATGTGGATTTTCTTGGGAAAAATACCACCTTGGTTTCTCCTATCAACGGGATTGTTACCGGGAAATATTTCCAAAGCGGGGAGCTTTATTCAGGTGCCCCCAACACTGCTGCCGGGAAAGCAGCTATTGTCACCCTGATGCAGATAAACCCGCTGAAGGCGAAGGTAAATATTTCCGAACGCTACTACCCTTTGATAAAGCTGGGTATGAAAGCAGCTGTCGGAGTTGATATTTTCAAGGACAAATCTTTTCAGGGCGTGGTATTCAGAATCTATCCGACCATCAGTTCGGATACACGTACGTTCCCTGTTGAGCTTACCATTCCCAATTCGGATGAAAAATTACGCCCGGGTATGTTTGCCAGGGTATCGCTCGATCTGGGCGAAGCCAGTGCACTTGTGGTACCTGCTACGGCATTAATAAAACAGGAAGGAACCAACAATCACTTTGTATTTGTTGCCGGTGCGGACAATGTTGCCCGTAAAATTGAGGTGGAGATCGGTACGCGTTTCGATGACAAAATAGAGATTATTTCGGAAAAGGTAAAAGAAGGGGATCAGATCATTATTGCCGGACAGAACAAACTTATGGATGGTTCGCACATTTCGGTGGTGAAGTAATTTGGAGCAGCAACAAAGATATTTAGACAAAACTATAAAGAAATAAAGTTATGAGTATATATGGAAGTGCCGTAAAGAAGCCGGTTACGACTTTGATGGTTTTTATTGCAATTATTGTGGTCGGGATTTACTCATTTACCCGCCTGCCGATCGACCTGTATCCTGAAATAGAAATGCCGTCTATCATGGTTTATACTGGGTATTCCGGTGCTAATGCCGCTGATATTGAGACAAATATTTCTGAACCTATTGAAAACACACTGAATACCGTTAGCAACCTGAAAGAGGTCTATTCCACCTCGAGGGATAATGCTTCTGTGGTTACCCTTGAATTTGAATATGGCACCGACCTGGACGGGGCAGCCAACGATGTGAGGGATGCTTTGGGAATGGTTACCCGTTATCTGCCTGATGGCGCCGAAGAGCCGGTCATCTTCAAATTCACAACCAACATGATGCCTATCATGTTTTATGCTATCACAGCCGACGAAAGTTACGAAGGCATTGAGGAAGAAATGAAGGAAAAGTTGATCAATTCGCTCAACCGTATCAACGGCATGGGTTCTATTTCGCTGATTGGAGCTCCTATTCGCGAGGTCAGCGTTGATGTGGATCCCCGAAAGATGGAAGCCTACAATCTTACCATTGAACAGATAGGAAATATCCTTCGTGCTGAAAACCTGAATATGCCTGCCGGCACCGTAGATATGGGCCAGATGACCTATCCTTTGCGTGTTCAGGGAGAGTTTGAACAAAGCGACGAGATAAAAAATATTGTCCTGACCAATTTTCAGGGGAAAACGGTGTATCTGAAAGATGTGTCGACGGTAAACGATTCGATCAGGAAGATGAGCCTGGATGAAAAAATCAATGGGAGAAGAGGGGTTCGGATGATGATTATGAAACAATCCGGAGCCAACACCGTGCAGATAGCCAAGGAAGTGAAAAAGCAAATTGCCGAACTGAAAAAAAACTTGCCCGCAGATGTTCAGATTGACCCGATTATTGATACCAGCGAGTTTATTGTGAATTCTATCAACAACCTTACGGAAACGCTATTGTTTGCCTTTTTATTTGTTTTGCTGGTGGTGCTGTTTTTTCTTGGCAGATGGAGGGCAACATTTATCATTATTCTAACCATCCCGATATCGCTTATAGTAGCATTTATCTATCTCGGTATTTCAGGCAACACCATTAATATTATTTCACTATCGGCTTTATCCATTGGGATTGGGATGGTGGTGGATGATGCCATTGTGGTACTGGAAAATATTACCCGGCATATCGAAAGGGGCAGCTCCCCTCGTGAGGCTGCTATTTATGCCACCAACGAGGTGTGGCTGGCAGTTATTGCCTCTACACTGACTATCGTCTGTGTGTTTTTTCCCCTGACACTGGTGTCGGGTATGACTGGTATCATGTTTAAACAATTGGGCTGGATTGTAACAATAACTATTTTAACATCAGCACTGGCTGCTATCACCATCACTCCTATGTTAAGCTCAAAGTTTCTGGGATTAAAACCGATTAAGAAAAAACCGGGTTGGTTTAGTCATGAACATCTGGTAATACCATTTTTTAACCGGATGGATAATTTTTACGTAAAAACGCTGAAGTGGAGCCTTCACCACAAAAAAATAGTGGTTATCGGTGCCGTTGTCATTTTTTTGGTTTCGATAGTGCTTGCCACTACCCTGAAAACGGAATTTATTCCTGAGACCGACGAAGGTCGTTTCTCAGCAGAAATAGAGCTACCGGCAGGTGTTAGGGTGGATGAAACGGTTAAGATTACCAAGAAATTAGAAGACTTTATCAACAGGGAAATTCCCGAAAAGGTGCTGACATCAACATCTTCCGGAGCCAACGACCAGCAGGCATTGGCGGCACTGTTTTCCAATTCAGGATCAAATATTATTAATGTTACGGTAAAACTAGTTACCTCTTCGGAGCGCGAACGATCCACCTCGGAAATAGCTGATCAATTCCGCTCTTATCTTGATTCTATTCCTGAAATTGTAAAATATAATGTTACTACTGGCGGCGTTATGTCGTTTGGCGGCGGCAATACGGTGGATCTGGAGATTTTCGGTTACGATTTTGATCAGACCACCGCACTGGCCAATCAGATGGCAGAAAGGATAAGAAAAATTGAAGGTGCCAAAAATGTGATCATCAGCCGTGAAAAATCAAAACCTGAATTAAGGGTAACTCTTGATAAGGATAAGATGTCTCAGAACGGATTAAGTACTGCTGTTGTTTCCACCATGATCCGTAACAGGTTCCTGGGCTTGACAGCCACTCAGTTCCGTGAATCTGGAAATGAATATGATGTGTTGGTACGGTTTGAAGAAAAGTACAGAAGTTCCATTCCCGATATAGAAAATATAAGCATCCCCAGCGCCACTGGTATGATCAGGCTGGGCGATATTGCCACTATTACTGAATTCTGGTCACCGCCCAATATCGAACGGGAACATCGCGAAAGGATAGTGACGGTGAAGGTAACGCCTTACAAAGTGTCGTTGGGAGAAATGGCCAACAGAATAAAAGCTGAGGTAAAAAAAGTTGATGCTCCTGCAGGCATTATGATGAATGTAGGCGGTTCTTATGAAGACATGGAAGATTCGTTTAAGGATCTGGGCCTGTTGTTATTATTAAGTCTTGTTCTGGTGTATCTTGTGATGGCTTCACAGTTTGAATCACTCAAGATGCCTCTAATCATCATGGTGTCAGTTCCATTTGCCTTTACGGGGGTTATCCTTGCCCTGGTAATGACAAAGACAACCTTAAGTATCATTGCTGCATTGGGCGCCATTCTGCTTATTGGGATTGCCGTTAAAAATGCAATTGTGCTGATCGACTTTACCAACCTGATGCGTGATAGGGGCAATAGTCTGGATGAGGCTATCCTTAAGGCAGGCCGCTCACGTTTACGCCCGGTACTTATGACTACATTAACCACTATTTTAGGTATGCTTCCACTGGCCCTGAGTACCGGAGAAGGATCAGAAATATGGAAACCGATGGGTATTGTTGTTATCGGTGGTTTGGTTTTCAGTACACTTGTTACCATGGTCATTGTTCCGGTGGTATATCGTATCGTTGTCAGGCGTACTGAACGAAAAGCAAAGAGAGATGCCGTGGCTGTGATGAAATCTATGAATATTTAAAATTGTGTTGACATGAAAGCAATAATGATTATGTATAATCAGGCCATGACTGAAAAGATCGAGTGCCTTCTTGAAATGCTTAACATACGTGGGTTTACCCAGTGGCCGACAGTGTACGGCACCGGTACCACCGATGGGGAACCGAGAATGGGCACCCATACCTGGCCGGAATTAAATTCGGCTCTGTTGACAATCGTTGAAGACGATATGGTGGATACTGTTTTGGAAAAAGTAAAAAAACTCGACAATCTTAATAAAGAAATCGGTGTCAGGGCCTTTGTGTGGAACGTTGAAAAAACGGTTTAAGGGGATTACACGCTGTAACCGGTTTTTTGGTTGATACTACAACAGTGTTTTTTTTATCTCTGCAGAGATTTTCCTTTTAATCTCTGCAGAGATTTTTCCCAATTATCGGGGATTCCAATAAGATACGTCGATAATTTCACAATAAACAATGTAGTCGTTTTTATAACGATGCAATAGCAGTTTATTTGGTAATTTTGCCTTGTGATATTACAAATCAAAGTCTGATGAACGAGAGGATTTGGAGCAGGAATTTTATATTCCTTATTTTGTCGAATTTTTTGATGTATGTCACTTATTATGCTATACTATCGGCACTTCCTCTTTATCTGGTCAATGATCTTGAGGCGTCGGAAATGCAGGTAGGTATTGTAGTAGGCGCTTATACTATTGCAGCGGTATTAGTCAGGCCCTTTTCGGGTTTTGCTCTCGACAGGTTTGGCCGCAGGGTAGTATTTTTGATAGCCCTGGTCATTTATTCTTTTTTGTTTGCCGGATATCTGGTAGCTTTAAGCATTACTGCCATTTTGATGCTACGCTTTGCACAGGGACTTACGTGGGGGTTCACAACGGTTTCGGGTTCCACAGTGGCGGCCGATATTATTCCTGCTACAAAACGGGGACAGGGAATAGGGTACTTTGCCTTGTCCACCACGATAGGAATGTCGGTGGGGCCGGTGATAGGGCTGTTTATATGTCAGCAGTGGGGCTTTATAGTCGTGTTTCTTGCCTCATGCATTATCAGCCTGATGAGTTTGGCCTGTGCATGGGCTATCCAAATGCGCAAACGTTTTGTTGTTGGCAAACGGATGACATTTCACTGGAACATCCTTTTTGATAAGAAATCTTTGAGGCCTTCGGCCAATGTGTTTATTACCATGATCGCCTATGGAAGTATGCTTTCATTTGTTGCCTTATATGGTCAGGAATTGGGTGTTAAAAATGCATCGCTATACTTTTTGTTTTTATCTGCCGGTATTGCCATAGCCCGGCTTACTTCGGGAAAGGAATTTGACAGGCACGGTCCCCGCAGGATTATCACCGTATGTATTGCACTGTTAATAATAGGGTTTCCTATGCTTGCCCTGGCCAAAAATGCAGTGCTGTATTTTTTTTCTGCCATCATTATCGGTTTTGGCAACGGGGTAATATTTCCAACCTTTCAGTCGATCGTAAATAATCTTGCCAATTCTACCCATCGCGGTGCGGCCAACTCAACCTTATATACGGCTGTGGACCTTGGCATGGGACTGGGTATGGTTATGTCGGGGCTTATAGCGCAAAAAATATCGTTATCGGCAATCTTTTGGGTTAGCGCCCTGGTGTGTGCCGCAGGCCTGTTGTTTTTTCGTTTTGTGGTGCTGGGATTTTACGAACGCCGGTACAGATAGTACAAAATATGTAATTGATGCAAAAAAAAATCCCGGGGATTTCCGGGATTTTTTTTACAAGTTTGAATTGTCTTAGATAAGTTTGGAACCTGCTCTGAATTTTACAACTTTTTTGGCCTTGATGGTCATTTTGGCTCCTGTTTGCGGGTTGCGGCCGGTTCTGGCGTTTCTTTTTACAACATAAAATGATCCGAAACCTACTAAACCAACTCTTTCACCTTTTTTCATGGCGCCGCCAACTGATTTTGTTAAGGCTTCCAAAGCTTTTTTTGAAGAGGCTTTTGATAATTTGCTTTCTTTTGCAATAGCATCGATTAATTCCTGTTTGTTCATGTCTTTAAAATTTAACGTTAATTTATTATTAATTGGTGCAAAAATAATCTAATAAACAAATATTTGCAATAATTGTTTAAAATTTTATCATCAGGCGATTGTTAATAACCATGGCTGGTTGTGGGGAAAAATGGAGATAAAATCGAGAAAAAATATTATCTTATTTTTAACATTTTTGCCCGGTATTCTTTTCCTCCTTTTTTACTGTATAGTAATCATTGTCTCAGAGCCCCGTCATTAATGGGATTGACGGCATGATATTACAAATGTCCTGTGGCTCGTCAGAAGATACAACGAATGATTTTTTTGCTGAAAGATTTTATTTACAATGTTGATCATAGTTTGTCTCGGCTGTTTTGCTGCCCAGCTCCATAGCTTTTTTCCAGTCGGCGCATGCCTCATCATGCCTGTCAAGTGTTTGATTTGAGATGGCTCTGTTGATATATGCTTTAACGTAAGTTGGCTCGATCTCTATGGCCTTGCTGAAATCTTCTATTGCTCCGGCAATGTTTCCCTGTTGGTTTTTACACAACCCTCTGTTCAGATATGTTTCAAAGTCGTTGGGTTTTTTATCAAGGATGACATTATAATCACTGATAGCTTCCTCATATTTTTTTTGCTCATAGCGGCTTAGTCCGCGGTTATAGTAAGCATCATAGTAATCTCCCTTGATTTTAATGGCATTGGAATAGTTTTTTTCTGCATTGGCAAAATCTTTCATCTCAAATTGCGTGTATGCCTTATTGTAATAAGCGTTTGCATGATCGGGTTTGATGGCTATGGCACTGTCATAGTCGCTGAGAGCTTCCGGGAATTTTTTCAGCTTGCCGTTTACCATCCCTCTGCTCACGTATGCGCGGTAGTCTTTAGGCGACATTTCAATCACTTTGCTGAAATCTTCACAGGCCGTCTTATAGCTGGCCAGAATGCTGTAGGCCATCCCCCTGTTGTAAAAAGCATTAACGTATGTCGGTTGCAATATGATGGTTTGGGTATAGTCGCTGATGGCATTTTTATAATCTCGGATAAGGTATCGGCAGTATCCGCGAACAAAGTAAGCGCGAAAAAAACCGCTGTCGGCGGCGATGGCCTTTTGGCAATCTTCAATGGCCTCTTTGTTTTGTCCAAGGTTGCTTTTGAGCACAGCACGGTTGGTATAGGCATCGGCATTGCCGGGGTCAAGCTCTATTGCCGTGGTGTAATCGTCGAGAGCTTCGGCATAATTGCCAATGGCATTGAAAGACATAGCCCTGTAAATATATGCATCGGTATAGGACGACTTTTCTTTTATGGCCTGGGTAAAATCCAGCAGCGCATCAACATAAAGACCATTGTTGTATTTTTCCACTCCTGCCGCATAAAAGTCTTCAGCGGTCTGCGAAAAAATGCGATAGGGGTTTAGTAAAAACAGCAACCCAAGCAAGAGGGTAATTCTTTTCATTTTTATTTTTTTGCAAAGATAGCAATAGCCTGATTTAATAGTTGGTAATAAAACAGGCAGGCTCACGTTTTTATTGTAATTTTGTAAAAAATTTAAGATGGTTTTTCTAACCCGAAGAGAAACATTTAATGCGGCACACAGGTTGTTTCGCGAAGATTTTTCCGATGAAAAAAATCTGGAAATTTTCGGAAAATGCTCCAATCCCAACTGGCACGGGCACAATTATGAGCTTTTTGTTACCGTATGCGGAGATACCGATCCGCAGACCGGAATGATTATTAACCTCAAAACTCTGAGTGAACTTATCAGATTGCATATTATTGACAAAATCGATCATAAAAATATGAATCTCGAGGTTGGTTTTATGAAAGGCAGGATGGCTTCAACTGAAAACCTGGCGGTGGCTATCTGGGAACAGTTGTCGGGAACTGTTGCCAAACACCATGCAAGGCTTCATTGTGTGAAAATTTGCGAAACAGAGAATAATTATGTGGAATATTATGGTGAATGAAGTAATAATATCTAAATGAATGCAATAGATAAAGAAATGCTAAAAGAAAATGAAATGGATGATATTCCTGATAAAGTTATCCGGGAAAACTCCGGTATTACGGAAGAGTTGTCTGTTTCCTACAGGAAAGTGCTTCAGCTGATCGGTGAAGACCCCGACAGGGAAGGCTTGTTGAAAACTCCGGAACGTGTTGCCAAAGCCATTCAATACCTGACTCATGGCTATGACCTGAACCCGGAAGAAATTCTGCGCTCAGCCATGTTCAAAGAAGATTATAAACAAATGGTCATTGTAAAGGATATAGAAATATATTCTTTGTGCGAGCACCACATGCTGCCGTTTGTCGGAAAGGCCCATGTTGCGTATATTCCGAATGGTTATATCGTAGGATTAAGTAAGATTCCACGCGTGGTTGACGCTTTTGCCCGCCGATTGCAAGTACAGGAACGACTAACTTCACAGATAAAAAACTGTATTCAGGAAACCCTGAACCCGTTGGGTGTGGCCGTGGTTATTGAGGCAAACCACCTCTGTATGATGATGCGTGGCATACAGAAACAAAATTCGGTAACCACCACCTCGGATTTCACAGGGGCTTTTCTTATCGAAAAGACACGTACCGAGTTTTTAACGCTAATCAGCGCCAAGCTGCATTGATTTTTATTAATTTTGCAAAAAAATATTTTTATGAATATGTTTAACGAAGAAAATGTAAGTATCAAATACCGCGACCCCGAAGAAATAGCTTCTGTAACCCGCGGGTTTATGTCGAAAGTCTTTTCATGGATGTTTCTTGCGATGGCTATTACCGCCGTAACTTCCTTTTTATGGGCAGGATCACCTTCGCTGATGTCGGTGTTGGTGAAGCCCGAGGGCGGCCTCTCGGTATTAGGCTGGATAGTGATGTTTGCCCCGCTGGGTTTTGTGCTGCTGATGTCGTTCGGATATCAGAAATTGTCTGCTCCGCTGATGACACTCCTGTTCATTGTATATGCCGTATTGATGGGTATGAGCTTCAGTTTTATATTTTTTGCTTTTAGCCTTGGAACCATAGGCATCACGTTTGCCGTTACCGCAGGAATGTTTGGCGTGATGGCGCTGGCAGGGTATTTTACCAAAACCGACCTCACGAAATTTGGTTCCATACTGATGATGGGCGTTATAGGAATAGTAATTGCCATGATAGTAAATTTTTTCCTGAAAAGCAGCATGATGGGTTATGTCATCAGTGTTATCGGGGTGCTGATTTTCACGGGCCTTACAGCGTATGACGTTCAAAAATTAAAACGTATCGGCATGGGCATCGGGGTTGAACAGACCGACGTCAGAAAAATGGCCATCATGGGCGCTTTGACCTTATACCTCGATTTTATCAACCTGTTCTTGTTTTTGCTCCGCTTGTTTGGCAGCAGAGAATAGTTAAAAAATTTTATTATGAAAGCATATGTCTTCCCCGGTCAGGGAGCCCAATATGTAGGCATGGGCAAGGATCTTTATGAGAAATTTCCTGAAGCACGGCAAATGTTTGAACAAGCCAACGGTATTCTTGATTTCAGGATTACCGATCTGATGTTTGCCGGCACCGATGAAGATTTGCGGCAAACAAAAGTGACACAGCCGTCTATATTTCTTCATTCGGTGATTCTTTCAGTAATTCTGGGTGATAAATTTATGCCCGATATGGTGGCCGGCCACTCCCTGGGCGAGTTTTCAGCGCTGGTTGCCTCCAGGGCCTTGTCGTTTGAAGACGGATTGCGCCTGGTGTCGAAACGTGCACAGGCCATGCAGAAAGCCTGTGAATCGGCTCCCGGTACTATGGCGGCGATTATGGGTATTGAAGATGAAAAGGTGGAAGCAATTCTCAACGAAATAGATGACGTGGTGGTTGCTGCCAATTATAACAGCCCCGGTCAATTGGTCATTTCGGGCAGTGTCAGCGGTATCACCCTTGCATGTGAACGCATCAAGGCGGCCGGTGCGCGCAGAGCGCTGCCGTTGAATGTGGGCGGGGCCTTCCATTCACCTTTGATGGAACCGGCCCGTGCCGACCTGGCGCTGGCCATCGAACAAACACGCTTCCATAAGCCTGTATGCCCGGTATATCAGAATGTAACGGCCCAACCCTCGACAGATCCACAGATCATAAAAGAAAACCTGAACAAACAACTCACAGCTCCTGTCCGGTGGTCAAAAAGTGTTAGTAATATGGTTGCTGACGGAGCCACGATATTTACCGAGTTGGGGCCTGGTACCGTGTTGCAGGGCCTGGTGCGCAAAATTGCTCCTGCGGCAGAAATAGAAGAGGTATCAATCTGATAGCAAATTATTTTTAATCTGCCCAGTGGCGGCCAAATCCTGGAATAATCTTCCGGTAAGTACGTCTTTCATTTTTGGTATATAATCCATACTGTGAGTATCTGATCCTACAAAATCAACCATTCCTTCTTTTATCAGCCTGACAGCCAGTTTGTGCACGTCCTGAGAATAGATTTTTGTCAGGGAGAGGATGTTAAGCTGAAAAAGCAGTTCGCGGTCTTTTAATTTCTCAAGACCGGAAAACTCGTATTGCCAGTAAAGGTAGCGCTCAGGATGGGCCAGCACGATGTTGTATCCTTTGATCTGCATTTCGAATATCAGGTCGGACAAAATCGGGAAAGGGTTGTACGGGCTCAATTCTATCAGCACGTAGTTTTTGCCGAAAGTCATCAGTTTCCCGTTTTTTAAAATTTCAACAAAGTTTTCGTCAATCATATATTCGGCAGCTACTTCCAGACTGATTTCAATATTCCTGGCAGCTACCTCCCGTTGAAGTTCTGTAAAGATTTCATAGATTTTTTCGGGGGTATTTGGATAGAGCATGGAAATGTGAGGCGTCGTGATAATTTTTTTTATTCCCATGCTGCTTAGGCCGGCAATGATTTTCAGAGATTCGTCCATGTCGGGAGATCCGTCGTCAATACCGGGAATAAGATGCGAATGAAGATCTGTACTATAAAAATCAGTATAGTTGAAAGGGCCGTTTTTTTGTTTATGTCGAAAGTCAAATATCGCCATATAGCCGGGCAAAATTTTGCGAAAACCATTTATAGGTGAGTTCCAGACCATCCTTGATCTTCACGCCGGGCATATATCCGAGTGTTTGATGGGCCTTGGAAATGTCAGCCAGCGAATCGCGGATATCGCCGGGCCTTTCGTCGAGGTAGACCGGGATAATGTCCGAACCGGAAATATCTTTGAGAACCTGAAAAAGTTCATTAACAGTGGTTCGGTCGCCGCAGGCTATATTGAAGATTTCTCCTCGGGCTTCTGTATTGTGGGTTAAGGCCGCCTTAATGTTGGCCTGGACGGCATTTTCGACGAAGGTGAAATCTCTGGTTTGTTCACCGTCGCCGAAAATTTTTGGACTCCGGTTAGTAATCAGAGCATGGATAAACAGGGGTATGGCGGCTGCATAAGCGCCTGCAGGGCTTTGGTTTGGCCCGAAGACATTGAAATACCGAAGGCCGATGATTTCCATATTGTAACAACGGGCAAATACCTGGGCGTATAATTCGTCCACATATTTTGAAACCGCATAGGGCGATAACGGCCTGCCAATGATGTCTTCTGTTTTGGGAAGTTGCTGACTGTCGCCGTAAACCGAAGAAGAACTGGCAAAGACAAAACGTTTTGCCTTGTTATTTTTTGCTGCTGTCATGATGTTCAAAAATCCATCTACATTAGCGTGATTGGTGGCTACAGGATCTTTAATAGACCGCGGTACCGATCCCAGTGCGGCCTGGTGCAACACGATGTCAATATCCTGGCAGGAAGTTTCGCAGGTGCCGGCATCGCAGATATCGCCCTGAATAAACTGTACGTTGGGTTGTGTCAGAAAAGGTTGAATATTGTGCAGAAAACCGGTGGATAAATTATCGAGTATGGTAATTTTTCCGGCTTTATGTTTTACAAGGTATTCCACGATATTGGAGCCGATAAATCCGGCTCCTCCGGTTACAAGAAAACGCAAACGGCTGATATCGTCGGTATGGTAAGTGTTTTCGTACATAACTACCGGTTGTGGTATTGCTGTTCGTAATATTTAAGATAATCTCCGCTGGTGATGTTTTTTAGCCAGGATTCATTGGTCAGGTACCAGTCCACAGTTTTTTCGAGGCCTTCTTCGAATTGCAACGACGGCATCCATCCCAGCTCGTTGGTCAGTTTTGCTGAGTCAATGGCATAGCGTAAGTCATGGCCGGCGCGGTCTTTCACATAAGTTATCAGTGTTGCGGATGTGCCGGGTTCGCGTTTTAGTTTGGCATCCATTATTTTGCACAGCAGCAGCACCAGGTCAATATTTTTCCACTCGTTGTGTCCACCAATGTTGTATGTTTCGCCGGGTTTCCCCTTATGAAAAATCAGGTCAATGGCCCGTGCATGATCCACCACAAACAGCCAGTCCCTGACATTTTCTCCCTTTCCGTAGACAGGAAGCGGTTTGTTGTGAATGATATTATTTATCATCAGAGGAATTAATTTTTCAGGAAACTGGTTAGGGCCATAATTGTTAGAACAGTTTGAAACCACTACCGGCAGGCCAAACGTATGATGGTAGGCCCGTACCAGATGGTCGGAGCTGGCCTTGGATGCTGAATAAGGGCTGCGGGGATCATAGGCCGTGGATTCCAGGAAGAAACCTTCTTTGCCTAAGGAACCGTATACTTCATCTGTAGAAATATGATAAAACAGTTTGCCTTCGGGGTTTTCTTTCCAGGCATTACGTGCTGCGTTGAGCAGCGTGGCTGTGCCTAAGATATTGGTAACGACAAATTCCAGCGGATTGGTTATCGACCTGTCCACATGCGATTCGGCGGCAAGATGCACTACCCCGTCGAAGGCATATTGCTGAAAGAGGCTCTGAACACAATCGGTGTCGGTAATATCTCCCTTTACAAACACGTAATTGGGCGCTTGGTCAATGTCGTGGAGGTTCTCCAGGTTGCCGGCATAGGTCAGTTTGTCGAGGTTGACAATACGGTAGTTCGGATATTTATTGACAAACAAACGTACCACATGAGATCCGATGAATCCGGCGCCGCCTGTTATTAAAATATTTTTTTTAAACATATCGGTAGTTTTAATTGTTTTTACCAAGTTGTTTTTCCCAATTCCATGCGGAGAGCATCATTTCGTCAAGATTTTTTTCTGCTTTCCATCCCAGCACGTTGTTGGCGAGTGCACAGTCCGACCATATACTAGTAATGTCACCTTCGCGGCGGGGAGCAAAGCGGTAGTTGAGTTTTTTTCCGGAGACCTGTTCAAAAGAATGTATCACCTCCAGCACCGAAAAACCATTCCCGGTGCCCAGATTAAACACTTCGCAATTGGAGGCATTTTTTCCTTCAAGGATTCTGTTCAGGGCTGTTACATGGGCTTTTGCCAGATCCACCACATAGATATAATCACGGATGCAGGTTCCGTCGGGGGTGTCGTAATCATTTCCGAAAACATTCAGGCAGTCGCGTTTTCCGGCTGCGGTTTGGGTGATGAAAGGCACCAGATTATTAGGGACTCCGATGGGCAGTTCTCCGATAAGGGCTGATGGGTGAGCCCCTACAGGGTTGAAATACCTGAGCAGTATGGATTTGAGCCCGGAGACCTTACTCTGTTCTGTGATGATTCTTTCGGCGATTTGTTTGGTGTCACCGTAGGGCGACATGGGTGGCTGCAGCGGGGAATTTTCGTCCACAGGAAGTTTTTCAGGCTGGCCATACACGGTGCATGATGAGGAAAAGATCAACGTGTTGACCTGGTGTTTGTTCATTGATTTCAGCAGGTTGATCAGCGAAAAAAGATTGTTCTGATAATACCTGAGCGGGAGTTTGGTCGATTCTCCCACGGCCTTGAGCGCTGCGAAATGTATCACCCCGTCGATGCCTGGATGGCGGTTGAAAAAATCATCTACCTGGGCAGAATCACAGAGTTCAACTTTTTCGAAAACGGGCATTTTACCCGTAATTTTTTGTATCGACAGAACCACTTCGGGATAGGAATTAGAAAGATTATCAATGATAAGCACGTCGTGGCCGCTTTGTTGCAACTCGACCACGGTGTGTGCACCTATATACCCGGTTCCTCCAGTGATGAGAATTTTCATGGTATTACAGGCTCCAGTAACTCATTTGTTTGATTTTACCGCGGTACATTCCCTTTACGTCCACCAGAATGCACTTATCGGCAGCCATGGGTTTAAAATCTGCTTCGGTGAGCATAGTATATTCAAGGTGCGAAACAGCCACGATGATGGCGTCATAATTTCCGCCGGCTTTTTCTGCCATGTCAAATCCGTATTCGTGTTTTACTTCTTCGCTGTTGGCAAAGGGATCTACCACATCAACCAGCACGCCATAAGACTTAAGTTCACTAACCACATCGGCCACGCGTGAATTTCTGATGTCGCTGACATTTTCTTTGAAGGTAACGCCCATGACCAAAACTTTTGAGTTGAGAACGTTTTTTCCGGCGGCAATGATTTTTTTAACCGTTTGTTTGGCAATGTAATATCCCATGGAATCGTTGACATAACGTCCCGAATTGATGATCTGTGCATGGTACCTGTACTCTTTAGCCTTATAGGTCAGGTAGTACGGGTCAACCCCAATGCAGTGCCCACCGACCAGACCGGGATAAAATTTCAGAAAGTTCCATTTGGTGCCTGCGGCTTCCAGTACCTCAAAAGTGTTGATGCCCATACGGTTGAAAATTATTGAAAGCTCATTCATCAAAGCAATATTGACATCGCGCTGGGTGTTTTCGATGATTTTTGCCGATTCGGCCACTTTTATGCAGGAAGCCCTGTGAACACCTGCCTTTACGACTATTTCATAGACTTTGGCAACAATATCAAGGGATTCGTCATCGCAACCCGAAACAATTTTTTTAATGGTGGTAATAGTATGGTCTCTATCGCCGGGATTGATGCGTTCGGGCGAGAAACCCACCTTGAAATCTTTCACGAATTTTAATCCCGATAATTCTTCCAGGATGGGAATGCAGTCTTCTTCGGTACAACCAGGATATACGGTGGATTCGTAAACCACATAATCGCCTTTTTTCAGTATTTTTCCAACGGTACGTGTGGCGGCAAGCAGCGGAGTGAGGTCGGGAAGCTGATGGTTGT
>ENA-UPTA01002587-UPTA01002587.1-activated-sludge-metagenome-genome-assembly--contig:-NODE-2587-length-18543-cov-8.782021_pt1 | contig 18543 bp, 12 predicted proteins | sample MGYA00238184_ERZ773361 | MGnify/ENA primary metagenome ERZ773361 (study PRJEB29100, sample SAMN05720205) | activated sludge metagenome | isolation source: anaerobic digester from wastewater...
CGTCAAGGTCGGCAGGAAGGTGGTTATTATCGGGGCCGGCAATGTCGGCTGCGATGCCGCCACGGAAGCTTTCCGTCTGGGCGCCAAAAGCGTCACACTGATTGACGTGCAGCAGCCGGCATCGTTCGGCGTGGAAAGACGTCATGCGGAAGCGGCCGGGGCGAAGTTTCTCTGGCCCCGTTTCACCAAAGCGATTACAGCCAAAGGCGTGGAGTTGACCGACGGCGAAACGCTGCCCGCGGAGACGGTGATTGTCGCCGTCGGCGATGTACCGGATTTGACTTTCCTGCCGGAAAACATCGCTTTAAAAAACGGCTTTGTCGTTGTGGATGAACAGTTCCGGACCAGTGACGAGCAGATCTTCGCAATCGGTGACGCCGTCCGGCCGGGTCTGCTTACCGAAGCCATCGGTGCGGGAAGAATTGCGGCCCGGACAATCGATAATCTGCTGAAAGGCGTCGATGAAACTTACGATCAACTGCCGCCGATTGATTTTCACCGGGTAAAAACGGAATATTTCGACTCGCGAATTAAGAGTTTTTCCGATCCGCTTTCCTGCGCGACGAATTGCGCATCCTGCGCGGCCTGCCGCGACTGTGGTATGTGTGAGACGATCTGTCCGCAAAACGCGATTTCGCGCAAGACGCTGAACGGAGATTATTATGAGTACAGCGTCAATGAAGAACTTTGTATCGGGTGCGGTTTCTGCGCCGGGGTCTGTCCCACCGGTGTCTGGGAAATCGTAGAAAATACACCATTAGAGTAATTACATTAAATAGTGAGGATAATAACATTATGAAAAAGACGAAACAAACCACCGCAGCAGAAAGACAATATCTGATCGAAAAGGAAAAATTTGTTCCGGTATCGCAGTACTTCGGTGAAGATACTTTTAACCGCAAGGCGATGAAGGAAAAACTGCCGAAGGAAGCCTTTAAAAAATTAATGGACGCCATCGATGAGGGTAAAACCATTGACGCGAAAACCGCTGATATCGTGGCCGAAGCCATGAAAAATTGGGCACTGGAAAAAGGCGCAACGCACTTCGCTCACTGGTTCCAGCCGATGACAGGCATCACCGCCGAAAAGCATGACGCGTTCGTCGATCCCTGCGGCGACGGACAGGTGATGGAAAAATTTTCCGGCAAGCAGCTTGTTCAGGGCGAACCCGATGCTTCCAGCTTTCCGTCCGGCGGTATCCGTGCCACCTTTGAAGCACGTGGCTACACGGCTTGGGATATGTCCTCACCGGCTTTCATCAAACGCAACGGTATTTCCACCACGCTTTGCATTCCGACCGTCTTTATTTCCTATAACGGACAGGCGCTGGACAAGAAAACACCGCTTTTGCGATCAATTCGCGCATTGAGCAAAAGCGCCGTTAATATGCTGAAGGTGTTGGGCGTCAAGAATGTCAAAAAAGTATATTCCAATCTCGGCCCCGAGCAGGAATACTTTTTAATCGATATGGATTATTTCTTCAAGCGTCAGGATCTGGTGCTGGGCGGAAGAACCGTTGTCGGTGCGCCTCCCGCCAAAGGACAGGAACTGGAAGATCAGTATTTCGGCAGCATCAAGGAAAGAATATCTTCCTATATGCACGATGTCGAAGAAGAACTTTTCAAGCTGGGCGTGCCGGCCAAGACAAGACACAACGAAGTGGCGCCCAGCCAGTTTGAAATCGCGCCGGTCTATGAAGAAGCGAACCTGGCCGTCGATCACAACCAGCTGGTGATGGACACGCTCAAATCCGTCGCCAAAAAGCATCGGTTGGCCGCGCTGATGCATGAAAAACCATTTGCCGGCATCAACGGTTCCGGCAAACACGTCAACTGGTCGATTTCCGATAATAACGGCAATAATTTGCTCAATCCCGGCAAGACACCGCATGACAACATTCAATTCCTGGTGTTTTTGATTGCCACCATCCGCGCTGTCTATAAACACGCGGATATTCTTCGCGCCGCTGTTGCCTCTTACGGCAATGATCACCGGCTCGGTGCCAACGAAGCGCCGCCCGCGATTATTTCAGTTTTTTTAGGCGATCAACTGACACAGATCCTGGAAAACATTCAACGCGGAACCGTGACCAAAGCAACCAACGCGGAAATTATTGATTTGGGCATTACCTCGCTGCCCACGCTGAGCAAGGACAATACCGACCGCAACCGGACATCACCCTTTGCGTTTACCGGCAATAAATTTGAATTCCGCGCTGTGGGGTCGTCGCAGAATATTGCTTCTCCCGCTCTGGTCATCAATACGATCGTCGCGGAAAGCATTGACGAGCTGGCGGAAAAAATAAAAGCCAAAGATACTAAAAATATCAATCAGGCTGTTCTGGAAGTGCTCAAGGATGAAATCACCTACATTAAACCCGTTCTCTTCAATGGCGACAATTACAGCAAGGAATGGGAAGAGGAAGCAGGACGAAGAGGTCTGCCGAACGAGAAAACCACCCCCACAGCCCTAAAAGCAATGATTACAAAAAAAGGGCTGGATCTTTTCGAAAAATACCAGGTGCTCTCCAATCTGGAAGTGAGATCAAGACAACTGATTCACATTGAACGCTACATCAAGGATCTGGAAATTGAAGTGAAATGCCTCAACTCCATCTGCATCAGCCAGGTCATACCGGCAACTGTATTTTATCAAAAGAAACTGGCCGACGCGATTAACAGCACCAGGGAGGCGCTGGGCAATGCGGCTGTTGTTTCGGCGGAAGTTGATCTGCTCAAGAAGATTACCGATTTAATGAATGATATCCATGCGACCAATAAAGATATTCAACTGAAAGTGGAAGCCGCCAACGCTCTGCATGATGAACAGAAGAAAGCGGAAATGTTAAGTGCCAAAGTGAAACCGAAGATGGAGGAACTGCGTGCCTACGTGGATGCTCTGGAAAGTATAGTGGATGATGATGTATGGCCTCTGCCGAAGTTCTGGGAGATGTTGTTCATTAATTAAAAAACTCGCTGGACGGGGAATGGACAAAAACCATTCCCCGTTTCGTTATCATTCTTTTTCATTATTTTTCTTCTGATTGGTTTTTTGCCGGGAGATGAAAATTTAAATGCCTCTTTTGAAGCAAAAGAAAAAGGCCTTGCTGGTTCTCGAAGACGGTAGTGTTTTTGAAGGAAATGTATTCGCCGGTGAAGGTGAAACCATGGGTGAAGTCGTGTTCAACACAGGCATGACCGGTTATCAGGAAGTCATTACCGATCCATCTTACAAAGGCCAGATTGTTACCATGACCTATCCGCTCATCGGCAATTACGGTATCAACGATGAAGATATGGAATCAGCGGGCATTCATCTGGAAGGTTTTATCGTTAAAGAATATCAGCCCAACGCCAGCAACTGGCGGATGACGCGGAGCCTCAAATCTTTTCTGGAAGAACATGGGAAAATCGGCATCGAGGGAATCGACACCCGTGCCCTGACGCGGCGTCTCAGGCTTTCCGGCGCGATGAAAGGCATCATCGCCACAAACAGTATAAACATAAAATCACTGCTGGCCAAAGTCCGGAAATATCCGGGTCTGGTCGGTCGCGATCTGGTGCAGGAAGTAAGCTGCAAGAAACCATATCTCTGGAAAAATGGCGCGGTTTGCCATGACGGATTTCCTGCTGCAAAATCAACGGAAAAATTTCGCGTGGCTGTTCTGGATTGTGGCGTCAAATACAATATATTGCGGCTACTGGAAAAAAACGGCTGTGAAGTGCTGGTGCTTCCCGCCACTTCCACGGGCGCTGATATTCTGGGTGTAAAACCGGATGGCGTTTTGCTTTCCAACGGTCCCGGTGATCCGTCAGCCCTTCCTTATATTGTTGGTGCCGCGCGCGCAGTTATCGGTAAAGTTCCGGTGTTTGGAATTTGCCTGGGACATCAGATTATCGGTCAGGCTATCGGCGGTTACACGGAAAAACTCAAGTTTGGCCATCATGGCATCAATCAACCGGTGAAAAATGTGGAGACAGGACGGGTTGAAATCACATCGCAGAACCATGGTTTTATCGTTGTCCCGGAATCGTTGAAAGGAAAAGCTCAAAAAACGTATCACAATCTGAATGACGGTACCTCAGAGGGAATGAGCATGCCTCAGGCGTTCAGTGTCCAGTATCATCCCGAAGCGGCCCCTGGTCCACGGGATACGGAATATTTATTCACACAGTTTGTAAACATAATGAAGAGAGTAAAATAAGTGCCGAAACGAAACGACATAAAAAAAATATTACTCATCGGATCCGGTCCCATCATCATCAGTCAGGCCTGTGAATTTGATTATTCCGGAACGCAGGCCTGTAAAGCTTTACGCGAAGAAAGTTACGAAGTTGTTTTAATCAACAGTAATCCCGCGACGATCATGACCGATCCGGAAATGGCCGATCGCACTTACGTTGAGCCGATCACGCCGGAGGCCGTGGAAAAAATCATTGCCCGCGAACGGCCCGACGCTCTGTTGCCCACGCTGGGCGGCCAGACAGGACTCAACACGGCCGTAGCACTGGCCGAAAGCGGCGTCCTTGAAAAATATAATGTGGAAATGATCGGGGCGTCTCTCGAGGTTATTCATAAAGCTGAGGATCGTGAAAAATTCCGGCACGCCATTGAAAAAATCGGTTTGCGCATGCCGAAAAGCGGCTTTGCCCGCTCCATGAATGACGTCCTGAAAATTGCCGAAGATATCGGATTCCCCATTATTGTCCGGGCATCGTTTACGCTGGGCGGAACAGGCAGTGGCGTGGCCTATAACCGGGAAGAACTGGTGGAAATCGCCAAGGCGGGACTCGATGCCAGTATGATCTCCGAGGTCATGATTGAGGAATCGGTACTGGGCTGGAAAGAATATGAACTGGAAGTGATGCGTGACAAGGCTGACAACGTCGTCATCATTTGTTCGATTGAAAATTTCGACGCGATGGGTGTGCACACCGGTGAGTCCATAACGGTCGCACCGGTGCAGACGCTGACCGACAAGGAATACCAGATCATGAGGGACGCCGCCATCGCCATCATGCGTGAAATTGGCGTGGAGACAGGCGGGTCCAATGTTCAGTTTGCCGTGCATCCGCAGACGGGTGAAATGATCGTCGTGGAGATGAATCCCCGCGTTTCGCGTTCATCGGCGCTGGCCTCCAAAGCCACGGGATTTCCCATTGCCAAGATTGCTGCGAAACTGGCTGTCGGCTATACGCTGGATGAAATTCCCAACGACATTACTCGCGAGACGATGGCGTCTTTCGAGCCGACGATTGATTACTGCGTTGTAAAAATTCCCCGCTGGACATTTGAAAAGTTTCCACAGGCCGAGGATTTTCTGACAACGTCCATGAAATCTGTCGGGGAGACCATGGCCATTGGCCGAACATTTAAAGAATCATTGCAAAAAGCAATCCGTTCACTGGAGATCGGACGTTTTTCTCTCGAACAGGTTCTGCCGGAAAATGTGCCGGACAAAAAAGAATTTTTGAAAGGCAAACTGATCAAGCCCAATTCATTAAGGCTTTTCTATATTGCCGCCGCCATGCAAAACGACATGTCGATTGAAGAACTTTATCGCTTGACGAAAATCGATCCCTGGTTTTTGCATCAGATCAAAGAAATTGTTGATGCCGAAAACGAGCTCAAAGAATCCAAACCATCCGTGGAGTTGCTGCGCGAAGCCAAGAAGATGGGTTTTTCCGACAAGGCGCTGGCATCTTTCTGGAAGATGACGGAGCTGGAAATTTGGCAGTGGCGTGAAAAAGAAAAAATCATTCCGGTGTATAAACTTGTCGATACCTGTGCCGCGGAATTTGAAGCTTACACGCCTTATTATTATTCGACGTATGAAACAGAAAATGAAACCAGGCCTTCGGATAAGCGCAAAGTTGCCATTATCGGCGGCGGTCCCAACCGTATCGGCCAGGGAATTGAATTTGATTACTGCTGTGTTCACGCTTCTTTTGCCATGCGCGAGGAGGGCGTCGAAAGCATCATGATTAATTCCAATCCCGAAACCGTCAGTACCGATTATGACACATCCGACAAATTGTTTTTTGAACCGGTGACCCTGGAAGATGTTTTGCACATTCTTCAGACGGAGAAGCCCGAGGGCGTGATTGCACAATTCGGTGGGCAGACACCGCTGAATCTGGCCAAGGGATTGGAAGCTGCCGGAATAAAAATATTGGGAACCTCTCCCGATGCCATTGACCGCGCGGAGAACCGCGATCGTTTTCAGGAAATTGTCACCAAATTGAAATTAAACCAACCCGATAACGATACGGCCAGAGATATTCCCAAAGCTTTGCAGGTGGCGGCGCGAATCGGCTATCCTGTGCTGGTGAGGCCATCGTATGTGCTGGGCGGGCGTTCCATGGAAATCGTCTATGATGAAGAAACGCTGAAGTCTTTCATGGAGAAAGCACTGCTTGTTTCTCCGGAGCACCCGATCCTGATTGATAAATTTCTGGAAGACGCCGTGGAAATTGATGTGGACGCCATCAGCGACGGCGAAACAACCGTTGTCGCCGGCATTATGGAACATATCGAAGAAGCAGGAATCCATTCGGGAGACAGCGCCTGCATTCTGCCGCCGATGACCATGTCGTCCGACATTCTGGCGCTGATTAGTAAGCAGACAAAGATGCTGGCTGCAGAATTAAATGTTGTCGGTCTGATGAATATTCAGTACGCCGTCAAGGACGGAAAACTTTATGTGCTGGAAGTCAATCCGCGTGCGTCGCGAACAATTCCTTTTGTCAGTAAGGCCATTGGCGTGCCGCTGGCCAAACTGGCGACCAAAATTATGCTGGGGAAAACGTTGCAGGAACTGGGATTCACCGAGGCACCGGAGCCGAAACATATTTCCGTTAAGGAAGCTGTTTTTCCGTTCAACCGCTTTCCCGAAGTGGATATTCTGTTGGGACCGGAAATGAAATCAACCGGTGAGGTGATGGGCATCGATCAGTCTTTTGGCCTGGCCTTTGCCAAATCGCAAATGGCCGCGGGATTCAAAATGCCGACCGAAGGCACCGTCTTCATCAGTGTCAACGATGATCACAAGGATAAGATTTTAACGGTTGCCAAAACGTTTCAGCAAATCGGTTTCAAGATACTGGCCACCAGAGGTACCGCCCTGTACCTTTTGGAGCATGGGATTGGAGCCGGAGTTGTTTTGAAACTGAGTGAAGGTCGGCCGAATATTGTGGACTACATCAAAAACGGCGATATCCAGATCGTGATTAATACCAGCATCGGACGCAAGTCTTCGCAGGATGCTTATCACATCAGACACGGCGCTCTGGTTTATAACATTCTTTATACCACAACCATCGCCGGTGCACGCGCCCTGGCGGAAGCGTCAGCCGCGATAAAAGAAAAGGCCTGGCAGGTTTGTTCCCTACAGGCGTATCAAAACATTTAACGGAAAATATATGATGTCCTTATTTGATGAACTATCAGAAGATTTCGATCATCCCCGGGAAGAATGCGGGATTTTCGCCATATATGATCACGAAGAAGCTTCCCGCGTGGCTTTTTACGGCCTGTTTGCTTTGCAGCACCGCGGTCAGGAGTCGGCCGGCATTGTCAGTTCCGACGGATGTCAGGTCTGGCAGCACAAGGGAATGGGCCTTGTTTCCGAAGTATTCAAGGAAGACAATCTGCAAAAGCTTCCTGGAAAACTGGCCATCGGGCATGTCCGCTATTCCACGACCGGTTCTTCCACCATTTCCAACGCCCAGCCTTTTCTGGTTCACTTTGCCGGCGAATATTACGCGCTGGCGCACAACGGCAATATTCTCAATGCCCAGAAACTGCGCAAGGAACTGGAGGACAGCGGCTCCATTTTTCAATCAACGATGGACAGCGAAGTCGTTGTCCACCGGATGGCGCATCATCTGAAAAAAGGTCTGGAAAAAGCGCTGGCGGCGGCGCTGACCCGCCTGGAGGGCGCTTACTGTTTTATTATGATGACGCGGGATAAGATCATCGCGGCGCGAGATCCGCGAGGTTTCCGCCCCCTGGCGCTGGGAAAATTAAACGGCAGCTGGGTGGTCGCCTCGGAAACCTGCGCTTTTGATCTGGTGGGCGCCGAGTATGTGCGCGATGTCGAGCCCGGTGAAGTTTTGATTATCGACTCCAAAGGTTTAAGAAGCATAAATCCCTTCCCGGCCATGAAACATTGCCACTGCATTTTTGAACTGATTTATTTTGCGCGTCCTGACAGCCAGATCTTCCGTCAGAATGTTTATCTCTGCCGTAAGCGCCTTGGTCACGAGCTGGCCCGCGAATACAATCCGGATGTGGATCTGGTCATGCCTTTTCCCGACTCCGGCGTGTATGCCGCTCTCGGGTATTCCGAAGAAAGCGGCCGCCCTTTTGAAATGGGTATGATCCGCAATCATTATATCGGGCGCACATTTATTCAGCCTTCGCAGGCCATGCGCGATTTCGGTGTGCGCGTGAAACTTAATCCCGTCCGGGCTCTGCTGGAAGAGAAGAAAGTCATGATTGTCGAAGACTCCATCATCCGCGGCACCACCAGCCGCAACCGCGTGAAAAATCTTCGCAGTATTGGATTAAAAGAAATTCATATGGCGGTAAGCTGCCCGCCGACCGTCTATCCGTGTCCTTACGGCATCGATTTTTCAACCAAAGGTGAACTGATTGCCGCGAAAAAAGAAGACGAAAAAGCCATTGCCGACTTCATCGGCCTCGATTCCATTCATTATCTGAGCGTGGAAGGCATGATCAAGGCCACCGGCCTGAACAAGGATTGTTTTTGTCTGGCCTGCTTCAACGGTAAATATCCTATCGCGCCGCCGGAAACCATCGACAAATTCTGCATGGAAATGGCGTAAATCATCCGTTATTTTTTTTCCGGTTTTTTCACGAACGAGTTGATCCTTGCACTTTCGCCATCGGTCATGGCCGATAACAAAAATAGCTGCACTCTCACCGGATATGTAGTATGTTGCCTCTGCGTTTGAGAACGACAGAGGTTGACGGATTTGCTGCCTGACATCAAAACGATAGAATTATTTCATCTGGGACCGGTGCCCATCCATCCCTTTGGTCTGCTTGTGGCAACAGGCATTCTCGCGGGAAGAGCATTTACCATTCATCGCGCAAAACAGGCCGGCATTGAACCGGAAGAAATGGACGAGGCCATTTTATACACCGTGATTTCCGCCTTCCTGTTTGCTCATCTTACAGAAGCTGTCTTCTATCATCCCGATCAGATTGCCCAACAGGGACTCATTTATCTGCTGAAAGTCTGGAAAGGCCTCAGTTCTTTTGGCGGATTTTTCGGCGGGATATTCGGCTTTTTGTTTTTCGTCCATCGGAAGAAAGTCCGTTATCCATTATTATACGCGGAATGCATTCTTCAGGGATTGGTTCTGGGATGGATTTTCGGACGGCTGGGATGCACGATCGTTTTTGATCATCCCGGCGCCCTCAGCAATTTTTTCCTGGCCTTCGAACAGCCGGGAGGCGCAAGGCATAATCTGGGATTTTATGAATTTCTGTTTACCCTGCTGATCCTGTTGCCCACGATACTCTTTCTCCATCGCCTTAAAGTAAGGCAGGGAGCTTATATCGTCGCCGTTCTGATCCTCTATACACCGATGAGATTTTTCATGGACTTTCTCCGGCTGGAAAGTGCCGAACCGGGAGGGGATATGCGCTATCTGGGACTCACATTCGCGCAATACGGCTGCATCCTCCTCTTTATTTTAAGCTTATATCTGGCGATCAGACTGAGGAAAACGCCATTGCCTCCACCTCCGCCGGAGCCTGTTCTGAAAACTTACCGACAAAGAAAAAAATGAGATTTTATGATTTCCTCTTTCAAAAAAAGATGGAGGCTATTATAATAGAAAGCAATCAGATCAATCGAAATCAGGCAGAAATAAAAAAGGAAGAGTCATAAGGGGATCCTTAAAATGAAATACACGCACGAATGGAAGAGGAAGAAGAAAAAATGGGTGGAAAAACACCGACGTACCAACGGTGAATTGTATTGGTCCATTCACTATATGCTCAACAATGTAGAATATTCCAACGGGGAGTACGCTTCGGAAAAAGAGGCGGAAAAAGATTTGGAGAAATACTCGCTGTAATGAAACGCCAATGGCGGGGATCCTCAATGCCGGATGTGCGGCGCGCCGAGTGATTGAATCCGGCAGCGGGGATTTGATCGAAACTGGCATTGAAAAGGATTTAGCCCGCTTCAATCAAGAAGAGGACTCTGGATGAAAGAAGGAGGAATTCGCAATGAGTGAAAAGGGAAAAGCAAAAAAACGCGATGAAGAAAATAAAACCGTGAAACCGGAAGCTCCCAAAGAAGCCGAAAAAAGAAAGGCGCGGCGCATCAATGAGGAGCACGAAGTTACAATAAAAATCTTGTCAGATGAGAAGAATCTTCCGAATGGCAAAGCTGTGATTGAACGGAGCACGGATCTTTCCGCGACCGGTGCCAAACTTCACAGTAAGACGCATCTGCCTGTTGATACGCTCCTGAATATGGATTTATCATTACAGAATCTCAATCAGAGGATCAAAGCTTTAGGGAAGGTCCGATGGATTAAAGTCATCATCGAGGATGAATCATATGAGGCGGGCATAGAATTTGTGGATACGCCCAAGGAAGCCATGAAGAAAATACAGGATTACATTAATTTAAAGCAGAAATACAACGACCTCAATCCTGTCGCTGTGCCCTTCCGGATTTTCGCGAAATTCAACAAACCGAAATATTGAGCGTCTTTCCTAAAGGATGTCAGGATGAGGGCAGGTCGGTTGAGATAACCGGTCCACCCTCTTTGTCTCTAAACGACTTTAGGTAATTTCTTTTCACTGTTCCGCGGAATTGCTTTTTCCGCTGCAAACGTAGCACCGCGCGTCAACCTTATATTTTCCGGCACCCTTGCCTCCCTCCGGAGTTGTTTTAATGATCGCATGCGTTGCTCCCTTTTCAGCGGCCTGCTCCAGAGCCCATGTTTTTCCTTCAGAAGGATTTTTAAAAGTGCCGCTTATCGTTGCAATATATTCGCAATCTTTTACCATCTTATTATCCGCTTCAATGACTTGATAGGCAGCGCAACTGCATAGAAACATCAGGCCCGTCGTTATCAAAAATAAAGTCGCATATTTTTTCATTTTAAAGTCCTCCTTTTTATATTGTCTGACTAAAATAATACACCTTTGTAAACGGCCGTGTCAATTGATTAAACTGGGTTTAAAGCGCGATTTCTATTGTTGTCAGGGAATGTTTTTCATAAAAGCTATCCTCTGCATTCATATCTGGAATAAAATCCGAATGAGTTTGAAAAGAATTTTATGCCGGCGAAAGCAGATTAACCGGGTGTTGTTTTTACTTGACCAGATTGCGATTTAACTATATGATTTCATTAGTAACTAAAGCGGCGGTAATTCAATAGGGAGGCTGTGATAGTATGGCAATAAAAATTGTAAAAAATACATTTCAAAAAGGGACTGAACCGGAATCCGCGGAGACGTCAATTTCAGCAGGTTCCGGTTCTGAAGCCGCATCCGGTGCATCAATCAAAAAATCAAAGACGAAACCTTCCGTAAGCGCCAATATCTCTGTTGTTAAGTTGCCAAAAGACAAAGTTTCTCCTTCCATCAGTCCAGTCGATCGCAATCTGGAAGAAATTATGAAAGTCGCGAAAGATATCCCTGCCGTGGAGACGCCGCCACCGGCGTCTCCTCTTGCAATCGTCCCGGATACCCGCGTTAATGCAGAAAGTATTGAAAAGGAGGCCATGGCTATTTCCAGACCATTTACACCCGGGTCCGTCCAACCGGCCGGCGTCGGCGATAATGCGGTACGTCCCATATTGATGAAGGAACGCAGACGCAGGAATTCCTTCGGTGTGATCGCTGCGGTGCTTTTCCTTTGCGTTGTGATTGGCTTCTGGTTTTATTATAAGTCGGAATCCGACAAGCTGACACAATACGCGTCCGTGCCCAGGGTCGATATCACGGTGCCCGCCGTCACGGTTGCCGATAAGAATCCGGTTCCTGTTGCTGTTCCACAAAAAGATCCGAAAGTCGTCCGCGAGGAGGAAATCAAGAAGTTCATTGATCAATGGCTGACCGGATGGCAGTCGGGAGACATTAAAACCTATGGCGCCTGTTACACGCCGGATTTTGAGTCCAAAGGAAAAAACTTGGACGCGTGGATTGCCTATAAAACCAATGTGTTCCAGAAAAGCAAAAATATCAGTGTCACGGTTGATGATCTGCAGATATCATCGGATGAAACCAGTGCGCGGGCGGTCTTTACACAGTATTACAGTTCCGCTATCAATAAGGATTCAGGTCAGAAGACACTGGAACTGAAAAAGATAAACAACGAATGGAAAATTTACAGGGAAATCATGTGAACGAAGCGGCCAATTATCCATTTACATTTTGTTTCCAGTCGTATAAAAAGCAGTTAGGAAATATTTGAAAGGAGAAATTATGAAAAGAGTTCCTTACTTTTATGTTGTTATTGTTTTAGCAGCGTTGTTTCTATTAAACTTTTCACCTTCAGTCTCGGCGGAGGAACAGACTTATACGACCCAGAAACCGGCGGTCGTTCATAATCCGTTCTATGGAGGCATTTTCGGCGGCTGGGTCATTCCGGATGATGTCCGGTTTGAATACAATGGGGATGAAAAAGCAAAGATTCAAATGGATCAGAGCTGGACTGTCGGCGCCAAGTGCGGTTATATCCTGCCGCTCCAGTGGCTGGCTCTGGAGCTGGAATATGCCTATCTGAATGATCAGGATGTCGCCGATTCTAAAGCAGAAGAATACCTCCAAATCAGCAATTTGATGGCCAACCTGATCTTAAGGTATCCGAAAGGGACGATTCGCCCTTATATCGGAGCCGGAGCGGGATGGTCATGGGCGGATTTCGGCGCGTCGAAAGGCAAGAGTGAATCTTATGATGATTTCGGATGGCAGGCCTTGGCCGGGATTAACGTAGAGGTGATGCCTAGCCTGTCGGTAGATTTCGGATACCGCTACTTCAGCGGTTCGTACGAAGCCAATAACGCGACGGATGTCTCGATAGAAGACCATAATATTCTTCTCGGTCTGCAGTACCATTTCGGCGGGGTTGAGCCTTTGCCTCCGCCGCCTCCGGTGCAGGTGCCGGTTGAAGAAAAGAAATGCCCCAATACGCCGGCCTGCTGTGTTGTGGATGCGGATGGCTGTCCGTTTGATTCGGACAAGGACGGCGTTTGCGATGGCTGCGATAAGTGCAATGATACACCTGATGGCTGCCCCGTGGATGCTAACGGCTGCCCCGCTGATTCGGACAAAGATGGCGTGATCGACTGCAGGGATAAATGTCCCAACACGATTCAAAATTGCCCGATCGACAAAGATGGTTGTCCCCTTGATTCCGATCAGGACGGCGTGATCGACTGTAAAGACAAATGTTCCGGTACGCCCGAGATTTCTAAAGTTGACGAAAACGGTTGCCCGCTTATGGCAGTCATACGTCTTTATGTTCAGTTCGATTACAAAAAGACAGTCGTCAAACCGGAGTTCTTCAATGAGATCAAAAAACTCGGAGATTTCATGAAAAACCATCCGAATCTGAATGCGACGATTGAAGGACATACCGATAATATTGCATCGGCAGATTATAATCTGAAGCTCTCCCAACAGCGCGCCGCGGCCGTGATGAAAGTTCTTGTCGAGAAAGAAAAGATCGATTCGAAACGTCTGACCGCTGTTGGATACGGTCTCACAAAGCCCATCACCGGCAATGATACGGAAGAAGGAAGAGCGAAGAACCGTCGCGTCGAGGCTCTTCTGCAGGTTAAGGAACTGAATAAATAAGCTGACTGAAATTAATTCAATAAAAAAGGGCGCTCAAAAGGCGCCCTTTTTTATTCAGCATAATCTTTCGGTTTTAGCTTTTATTCTTTCCTCTCACTTTTCTCTGGTCATAGTCGTTCATCTGCTTCATACTTTTCCATAAAGAAAAATTTCTAAATAGAAACTTGGATTTATGCAATCGGCTTCGAACGATCAATCAGGTATCCCTGAATGGCATCAATGTTGAGCTCCTGCAGCAGCCGCAGCTGATTTTCCGTCTCAACAGCCTCAGCGATCACCACGATATCAATGCTGTGGGCCACGCTGCACAGGGAACTGATGAAGAAACGGCTGTCGCTGTCTTCACCTTTGAGTTCATCCGTGTAGGCCCTGTCGATTTTTACGTAATCCGGCCGCAGCGACTGCAGGTATTTTAAATTGCCGCAGCTTTGGCCGTAATGATCCAATCCAATCTTGTGGCCGGCCGCGCGAATAGCAGCGGCAAACGACCTGACCGGATTTTCATTCTGAACAGCGCCGAATTCGGTAAATTCAAAAATAATTTTGGGCGCTTTTTCGGGCAGATTCATCAGGGTATCCTTCAGCCACTGGACAAAAGATTCATCCTGCAGCGAAGATGTGGATAGATTGACGGCCATGGTGTCGGTGCCCAGCAGGTCGCGATCCAGTTTCATTACTTCTTCCATAATCAGGCGGTCCAGAGAAGACATCAGTTTCAGCCGTTCGGCGATGGGAATGAAAATGCCGGCGTTGACGATTTCGCCTTTATCCAGAATGATTCGGGAAAAGATTTCCTGATGCAGAACAACTTTCCTGTCCGTTGCTTTAACAACCGGCTGCGAATACAGGGTGATGCTTCGTTCCTGAAGAACTTTTTCCAGCGCTTCCTTCCATTGCATCTGGCCGAAAGTAGCCTTAGCCGTGCTTTCCACAATGGTTCGGACGTTCCAGGTATTGGAGCCCGCCTGTGTGGCCGCGGCCAGCGCCAGATCCGCCTCCGCGAGAAGCTGACCGAAGCTGACCTTCCGGTCGAAGGCGCAGACACCTATGCTGGAAACATTATCCGTTGCCGTGATATCCGCGGCAGCCAGGCCGCTGAGGGCGGTCACCGCTTCACCGGCAATCCTGTCCGTTTCTGATGACGGATAATCGGGCAGGAATAAGACAAAATCGCTTCCGGAAAGACGGGCCAGAACGGAACCGGTGAGTCTGATAGAGATGTCCTGCAATGCAGCCGCAACTCTTTTCAGCAGTTCGTCAGTAACGAGGAAGCCTCTCTGCTCATTGAGTGTTTCCAGACCGTGAATGCGAATCAGCATTAAAATTCCTTTGAGGCCGCTTTCCTGACGATCCAGATAAGCTGCGGCCTGGCTTTCGAAATAGCGGCGGTTACCGATGCCTGTCAGGGGATCATTGTAGGCACGCACCCGGAGCGCTTCCGCCTGGATGACCTGTTCGGAGAACATCTCTTTGACTTTTTCCGTCATCCGGTTCATCACGTGAACAATACGCCGCAGTTCACGGGTCCGGGGAATTTTTGTCTGGATTTCATATTCCTTTCTGCACAGCGCCTCGGCCTGCTGCTCAACACGGACCAGCGGACGCAAAAGCATGCGCAATCCCAAGCCGCCGGCGATTAAGATGAAAAGGCCGCAGATCGCGAAAAGCAGCGTCGTGTGTTTGATGTCCTGCCACAGACTGTTGTAGGCATAACCGGCATGGCTTTTGACATAAATGGTGCCGGCCTGCCGCCAGCCGGATGTCACATAAGCGTTGGCTTCCGGCACTTTTAAAGGAACCATCTTAATAAACCACGCCGGGACGCCTTCAATGACCACCTTCAGGTTGCGTTCCAGTAAAACCTTTCCATTGGGGTCAATAAACCGGATGGTTTCATAATATCCTCTGTCGAACAGGGCGTTAATCATGGTTTCCACACTGACCATGTCATCAGGATACTGTGAAATTGCCAGGCCGAGCGAACTTGCTGTATCCTGAGCGTGGGATTCCAACTGGTCGGTCAGAAACGTTCTGGTGCTGTCCAGCTTGACAAACCATGTTCCCATAAGAAGGATGAGAAATAATGAAACCGTAAAAATAACAAGTTGTCTGTAAAGAGTCATTGATCGCCTCCTATTAAATTCCAGTTTCTGCCATTCTTTGCAGAAGATCATTCCAGGCTGTTAGCCGGCTGCTTGAGCCGGCCAATTTGCCCTGTCCGCGGCTGTGGGCCAGCCACAGTCCTGAACCGTTAAAAGTAAATATGGGTAAAAGATCGTTTCTTTGTGATGCCGGCCTGATGGAGTCCACCAGATTGTCAAGAATTAGGGGGTCGGCTCCCGGATTGCTGTAATACAGCATAACCATGTGAAACATATTGTATCGCAACGCCTTGACATAGGCAATTCTGAGCTTTTCTTCCGACACCCCCATCATTTTCAGGCTGAAGTACTTGGCAATGGCGAAATCTTCGCAATCTCCGGCACCCCGGGAGAGAAACTCCACTGGCGTCGCCCAGTAATCTTTTACCCCGTAAAGGTCCGCGTCATTGACGAAAATGATTCTTTTGTTGAAGAAAGTATTGATCTTTTCAAGCTTTTCCATGTCTGCCCCGCCGTCGTTTTTAAACATGTTTTCCCAGGAAACCAGACGTGTCCGCGCTTCCTGGCCGAACTTTTCCTGGGCTTTTTGGAGAACCTTTTCATCGATATGAAAGCTTTCCCTAGTGAAGACCAGCCCCGCGGCAACCAATCCGGCTAAAATAACGGCGGAAAATAATATATATTTGAATTTATTATGATTTATTATATGTTTTGGAGGCGTCAAGATTCACGATCCCTTTTCAAAATAGCGAGAACAGATTGTTGACTCCGGGCAACTTATAAACTAAGTTATTAATTATTCAGCGCTTTTATAATCACAGATTGCCTGTCATGTCAAGGTGATTGATTTTTCTGCTGAGGGTGACGAATGAGTATCGGGATAAAATCCGGCAAAGCAGTAATTTTTTGGCATAATTGTACCAAGGTACAATAGATTGGCAAATTGATATGTGTAATATAAAATCGACTTTTGAAAACTGTTATAAATAATAAAATAATAGATATAATAAGGAGTATCATTATGGCCGAGATTAAAAACACAGCGACGGGAGAAATGGGGCATCAGGTAACGGGAAAAGTAGCGATCCTTTACGGGACCGTTAAAGCTATATCGCCTGATGGCACAGTACGGATTCTGAAATTAAACAGTCCTGTTTATTCAGATGACCGTATCATTACCGGAGATGACGGAAGCGTATCCATCGTTTTTAACACATTTCCTTCCACGCAGCTTGATCTCGGCAGAGTATCGGAAGTAACTATTGATGAGGATGTTTACGGCGCCGTCACGCCCGAGGTTACCGCTGAAGCATCCGCCGAGCAGAAGGCGATTCAGGACGCATTGCTGGCCGGCGATCAGCCCATCGAAGTTGATCCGACCGCCGCAGGCGCGGAAGCAAGTTCAGGCGGAGGCCATCCCACTTTTGTTGTGAGCACGGACTGGTCGATTGTGACTCCGGAAAGCGGCGCGGAAACGACAGGGGTCACGTGGGGAACGCAGGGGACTCAGCTTTATTCTCCTATGGAGCAGGAAAATTCAACTCCGGCGATCACGGTGGATCCGGGCAACGGGCCTGACGGTGGGGATGGCGGGACCACTCCGGGGCCGTATGATGGCGGAACTGGTGGTTCCGGCGTTATTGGCGGTGTAACCTACATCAATGATGTTGTATATGAAGCCGGCCTGCCGGATGGTTCTGATGCCGGTAAGACGACAATTGCTACAGGTACCTTTACGGTATCCGATCCGGATGGCCTGAACGGTATAACCAGTGTCACCATCAACGGGACGGAAATCCCTATTAATGAACTGGTGGGTACCGAAATTGACGGCAATTATGGAACTCTGACCATCACAGGCTATAACAGTTCAACGGGTGAAGGCACCTATTCCTATGAGCTCACATCTGCGACCACAGACGGTCCCGGTACAGAGACAGATGCTTTCACGCTGACGACGACAGATCAGGATGGCGCGACATCTGATCCGGCGGTTATTAACATTGAAATCGCCGACGATCTGCCCAATGCGGTCGATGACTTTGACAGCATTGATGAAGATTCCACGACTCCTATCACGGGCAATGTGTTTTCCAACGACGTGCATCCTAACGGCCAGCCGGGCGCGGACACACCCGCGACCTTCGACACTTGGACCGGCAACACAACAGCCCAGTACGGCACCTTTGTCCCCGGGGCTGACGGCACCTACACCTACACACTCGACAACAATAACCCCGCGGTTCAGGGCCTTGGGGATGGACAGACTTTGACGGAGACTTTCACCTATCAGATTCATGATGCCGACGGCGATATTGACACGGCAACCCTCACGATCGTTATTAACGGCGCTGACGAACAGCCGATCGTCGGCATTACGTCAGGGACAGATCTGGGAGGCGGCAGCGCGGTGGAAGGCAATCCCATAACATTTACTGTTTACCTGGATAAGGCAGTTGATGTGGACACGACCGTAACCGTGAAGGTAGTGGGCGTAGCAGGCGACACAGCAACACCCGGTGCGGACTACACGACGATCAGCACCTATGACGTGGTGATTCTGAAGGGTCAGACCAGTGCGACGTTT
>ENA-UPTA01002588-UPTA01002588.1-activated-sludge-metagenome-genome-assembly--contig:-NODE-2588-length-18542-cov-5.623357_pt1 | contig 18542 bp, 17 predicted proteins | sample MGYA00238184_ERZ773361 | MGnify/ENA primary metagenome ERZ773361 (study PRJEB29100, sample SAMN05720205) | activated sludge metagenome | isolation source: anaerobic digester from wastewater...
TATTTGGCAAATCGTTCCACATCTTTTGGACTTTTCTCGAAATGGGCCAGGAGATCGAAGAAATCGGGCAAATCTTCGGCGTGAACATCAATGAAATAGTTCGGATAGGATCCAATCAGGCCGGGAAGAAAATCGGCGCTATCCTTTCGGGGATCGAGGCGGCCGTCCTCGCCGAACATAAAGGATACATTATCATGCCAGCGGTTGATCACGATGGAGCCGGTCACGTCCGTCCCATTTTTCAGGCGGATTCTCACGTAGGCCAGATTGGCCTCATGTTCGTTGACCAGGGAAAAAAAGGCCGTTCCGGGCCGGGAAAGGGCGGTAAAGGCGCGCATGTAATCTTCCTTGGTTTGATAGGCCGTCGGCAGTTGAGGATATGCCGCATCTGCCGGGAGATAGTTTACGGGGTCGAAGGAAATCTGTGCCGAGGGCAGCAGGTGTTTTTTCACGATATGCTCGATAAATTCACGTTTCGGGTCGTTCGTGAGGAAAGAGATTTGCGCCGGCAGGGCGGACGGATAATAATGCAAATCCTTGAGATCCAGTCCCAGATTCCATGACTGCATGATTTCCTTCCGCTTTTCCGGAGGCATAAAGTCGAGGAAATAACTCTCACCCTCCACGCGCAGTTCGTCCATGTAGAGACGTATTGCCAGTTGATGTCCCATGGTCCCGTAAACATCAAAACCGGCGACGAGGGCATAGTAGACGCGTTCGAGAAGCGGGTAATCGATCACCCAGAGGGTTTTGGGGAGATTCCCCAGAAGGCCCCGGTGGGACGAGCCGCCGTCGAAATGGCGATAGACGGTGATTACCGGTGCGTCGGAAGGGCGACTGCCTTTCCAGATGGCGTCATATCCCAGACCTGCGTAGTTGAGCGACGTGTAGTGATCCTGCCGGGCTTTGTAGAATTCAATCGCTGCCTTGCGATGCTCATTGGTGAGTGCCGAGAAAACAGGCGGGTCGCTTCCCTTCTCAATGGGCATCCGCAACTTGTCGCTGTGCAATTTTAAAAAACCGGGATACTTGACGCTCAGATCGTGTTCGGGATCCATGAATATGACCCAAAAATGATCGTCAATCACATTGAGGGCGATTTGACCCTTGCAGACGGGGCCACGAATAAAGGTCGTGATAATGTAGTATGCGTTATCCAGTAAAAATTGGTAACGGGAACGGGGTGGAATCTGCTCGAATGCGGTGAGCGGGTTGGCGCTCACAATCGGATCATAACTGACCATGTGCGGCGTCTGCAGCCACTCCGGATGAATGAAGAGTTCCTTGATGCGCTGCAGTTGCGCGTCACTCATATCAAAGACCATGTGGGTCTTATGGACGATGGTCGAGTGGATTTTGCGGAAGCGATAATAGACCCGTGTTACGCCGGGGTCGTCATAGGGGCGTACGGTGGCGATCAGATCGAGGGGCCGGCCGGGTGCGGTCTTTGAGCGGACCAATTCATAGAACTCGTTGGTTGGGGTGCCGAATTTCAAATGGGCCAGGAAGAGATGATCGTAAAGATAACGGGCCGTCATGGCGTGTTTGGCGTCTTCCTGGTTCAGAAAAGCTTCCCACTTTTTGATGGCTTGAGCATCACCGGGTTTGGGGGTAACCAGTTCCTTTTGCTGGGTGGCATCGGGTCCTTTTGAGCCCTGCGCCAGCCAGCCGGCGATGATTTCGAATTCAGTTTCTTTCAGCGGCGGAAATCCGTAGGGCATGCCGCGATTGGGATGTTTTTCGAGGTAACCGCTTAATTCTTCCTGATTCTCGGCGCAGGTCAGTTCATCCGTTTCCGGACGGTACTCGCCACGGCTTTTCGGATTTTTCATTTTGTGTGACAGAAGCTGGATCATGATTGAGTCGTTCGTATCACCACTTACAGCGCTCTGCGTAACGCTGCAAAATCCTTTTTTCCGCCAGTCCTGTGTATTCTGTGCATCGACGAAAAGGCGGGTCGGATCCATCGACTTAAGCCGTGAGGCGTTATAAATCGCTCGTTTCGTGGCGCCCCGGTCGGCACCTTCATACGAATCAAGTTTAAGCTGGCAGGGTGAATTGTAGCAGGAATGACAAACCGTGCAGCGCCGGTCGAGGATCGGTTTCACTTCCCGCTGGTAATGGATGACTCGTTCCGGCATCTTGACCGCGACTGGCGGCAGCGTTTTGGCCAGACAGCCGGCCAAAGACACAACCATTACCATATAAAGAAGGGAACTAAACCGCATGAACGAATCTCCTTTGGAATGAGCGGATAAAAAAAGCCTTTTGGCTTGAGACCATAGTGCAAGACGCTTTTGTCTGTCAATGCAAAAACCGGGAGGCAATGCATCGTGGTGCGAGTAGGTACGCACTCGTCTTTAGACATGAACGGCCCGCTGATCTCCGAGGAAGGCGTCCGTCAAATCAAGGCCGTGCTTCAATCGGTCAGGCTTTATTCATCAAGGTTCTCCCAGGTAACGAATCGAAAAAGTCTATTCGTTTTTAAGTTCCGGCTCACCAGGTATTGACGCAGCAATCGCTTCCAGCATGTCGTAGCCATGTTTTTCAAGGGCGTTGGTTCCTTCCGGATGCACTAATTTGATTGCTTTTTCTCTCATGCTTTCATGACAAAGGACAAAGACGCTCCCGACTGATATGATTGTGCTTGATTAAAGGCCTGGGAATTGATTAACTCATAAAATCATTGACATTTGTCGAGGCTCGTTTTAGTTTTTCTTTGCTTCACGGGGGGTATTCAAACGACACGAAGAATCCAGATATTGTCCAAGATCGGCGCTGAACAGTCGGTGTGAACGCCAACCCTTTATATTGGACTAAATTCCCGAAATCGAAACAGGAGACCGGCATTATCATCTGATACAACAGGATTATGACAGGATCGAACGAAAACAAGGGGAGGAACGAACATGGCGGACAAAAAAAGTTGCATCAATTTTGCGAATGAAAACAGAGTCTGTTTCCTGGCCACGGTGGAGAACGATCGGCCGCGTGTCCGGGCCATGGAATTCTGGTTTGCCGATGAAACGGGCTTCTATTTTCAGACAGGAGCGATTAAAGCATTAACCGGCCATATCACCGCAAATCCGAATGTTGAGGCCTGTTTCTACAAGCCGGGCGAACCGGTCGGCACCATGTTACGGGTTGCAGGCAAAGCCGAGTTTGTGACAGATCTGCAAATGAAGGAAAAAGCCATGCGGGACAGGCCTTTTCTGAAAGACATGGGACTCACGGCCGACAGCCCCAATCTGATTCTGTTCCGGATTGGCCATGGCGAAGCCTACTTCTGGACGCTGGAGACCAATCTGAAGCCGAAGGGAAAGATTATTTTTTGATTAATAGATGATCTTAATATTATTAGCATGTTACGCATAAAGCCTGTTCTGGTCACTCTTGTGGACATCACCCGGCACATCGACTGGTATCCCATCGAGATTGTACCGGTCGATCCGGAGCGGGAGGTGCCACATTAGCGACGTAACAGGAAAAAATGCCCATGCGTATTTTTCCCTCAGGCATAAAAACGTCTTGCAGCCGTATCGCCTGTGGTATAGATGACCCCATAACAGATTCACGTCCGTTATGGAAAGAAACGGTGATACCGCCAAGGATGGATTGTCTGTTTCCGGGGGGGCGATTTTCAGCATAAAGTGTTTGCTTTCATTGTCTATTAATTCTTTTGAAAGAGAAGAAAACCGAAGCTTGTAAAGCAGCGGAGGAACGATTTATTAAACGAAGTTCGGAAATATCACTTCATTCTGACCAAACCTGTCGCGCAATAAAGAAGGGGAACTGGCAGGGCGTGGCTGATCGGGAACTCGTTGATCGGGTGGGTCTTGAAGGCCTGACCGTTCATCTGGAGGAAACGATGAACCAGGGTAAAGTACTGAAAAACGGGAGCAAATCCTTTGTGTCATGTGTGATGCTTGGAGGCATCGATGTAGTGATCAAAGGATACCGCCATCTGGGTTCGCTGCATTCCCTGCGCCATACGCTGCAGGGTTCCCGGGCAAAACGGTCTTGGGTCATGGCCGACCGTCTGTACCGCCTGGCCGTCCCAACACCCAAACCTCTGGCCTACCTGGAAGAATACCGGGGAATCCTGCTGTGGCGTTCCTACTTTATTTATGAATATGTCCCCGGACCGGGGTTGTATGACGTTCTCCGCGATCCGGCCCTAAAAAGAGAACGGAAAAGGCGGCTGATTGATCAGGTCGTGGAGATGTTGAGACGACTATCCGAAGGTGGGATCAGCCACGGCGATTTGAAGCACAGCAACATGATCTGTCATGGCGAGGATATCTTTTTTATCGATCTGGATGCCATGCGCCGGAATGTCGGTCCGGGTTTTGTGAAGCGATATCGGTATGAAAGAGATAAGGCCCGTTTCTTCAGGGATATCAGGGACATCTGACAGGGGGTCATGTCTGACGATGGCTTTAAGAGAACGGTTGAACAGCCGATAGGAAGAAAATCTTGGATTTCATGCGACAGCGTTTGGGTTCCTTTACCGTCTACATTTCCCCTCAGGCCTCTTCGGTTCCGGAGATCATGCAAATCCTGTTGCCTGATCCCGATGCAGTCTTTCAGCGGGGTGATCCCATACCCTCCCCCTGGTCGGGAAGAGACACGGATAAACGCCGGGTCAGGATCATCAATCAGGATTATTTCATCAAGCGTTATAACTGTACCGGCTGGCTGTATCGGCTGAAAAACATGGTACGGCCTTCCCGCGCTCTGCGTTCGTGGCATGCAGCCATTCGCTTTCGCGATTACGGCGTTCCGACACCCGAGCCCCTGTTTTGTCTGGAAGAAAGGCACTGCCGATTACTGGACAGGGCTTATATCATTTTCCCCTTTTTGCAAAACGGCATTGATCTGCTCCGGCTGTGGCCGCAACTCGATCCGGCTGAACAGGAAGCATGCCTTGTCCGGCTGGCGGCGGTTTTCGGACACATGCACAAACAAGGCGTTTATCATGGCGACACCAACTGGCGTAACATTTTGGTCCGGCGCGCGGAAGATCAGTGGTTGTTTGACCTGATCGATCTCGACGGCTGCCGGTTCATGAAGAAACAAAGTAAAGAAAGGGCCTTAAGGGATCTGAAACATTTTGACCGGGATATGGACCGTCATCAGGTAACCACCCCTGCACAAAAGCTTTTTCATGCAAAGTGGGAGCAGGCTTTTAATGGCGGGAGCCATGCCGAAGCGTGAAGAGGAGGGAAGATGAAAATCGGGATAATAGGAGCGACCAGGGGCATCGGTCATGCACTTCTGACCCTGATTCTTGAGACTGATCATGCAGTGACCGTTCTGGCACGGAATCCGGCACGGCTTAACCTGACCGGTCCACGTCTTAAGGTTATCCGCGGGGACATTATGGACCCGGAGGCGGTCAAGAGACTTGTTGCCGGTCAGAATGCCGTCTGTTCCTGCATCGGCATGAGGCCGACCTGGAAGCACGTTGACGTTTTTTCCCGAGGCGCGACAAACATTCTGGAGGCCATGGGAAAGGACTCCTTACAAAAGTTCGTGGCGGTGACGGGTATCGGAGCCGGGGACAGCAAGGGTCATGGCGGCTTCCTGTACGACCGGATATTCAATCCCCTGCTGCTGAAAACCATCTATGAAGATAAGGACCGTGAAGAGGCGATCATTCGTGCCAGCCGCGTCCAGTGGATGATCGTTCGGCCGGGATTTCTAACCAACGGTCCGCGAACGGGAAAATATCGGGCTCTCGTCAAAATGGCCGGTGTCAAGGCGGGTAAAATTTCCCGGATGGATGTAGCCGATTTCATTCTCAAGGAGTTGGAAAAACCGCATCACTTTCGAAAAACGCTCCTCCTTACCTATTAGGGCGGTAACAACAAAGACGGACGCAGGTTGGCGTTTCTGTCCCATGTTCCGATTATTTATTGCTTCAATAACTCCTTTTGAACCGCCAGTCCCAGTTTTTCCAAAGCGTAAGGTTTCTGAACAAAGCTTCCTGCTCCCAGCACCTGAACTTTTTTGCCGGCTCGGGTCTCCGTGTATCCGCTGATGATGACGGCTTTCTGATGTGGATTGATATTTGAGAGGCGCCGATTTTACATACCGGTCATTATTTTTATGATGACTCTTATTGCGCCAATTGGTTTGTTATTCAGGTCAATCCAATCCCATGTACCAGATTTGTATTTGACATGTCCATGGAATATCCCTATTCTCTGGAACGGATTTCCGTTTTAAAGGAAGCATTGAGTTGGCATACCTTTTAAAGAAGATCAGGGAGTTTTTATGCAGATCGCGCAAGGCGCATTCAGAGTGATCCGCTATCTATGGGCTTCTCCATGTTCTCTTTTGGGGCTCATATTTGCATTGGCTGCTCTTCTGGTTGGAGCTTCCATCCGCCGCTACGGAGGAACGCTGGAAGTGGCAGGCGGCCGTCTCGGTTCTTGGATAAATGCGCTCCCTTCATCGATGCGTGTGTACGCCATAACCCTGGGTCATGTCATCATTGGCCCCAGCCACGATTTGTTGCGATGTCATCGGCGACATGAGCGTGTTCATGTGGAGCAGTACGAGCGCTGGGGCATCTTGTTTATTCCGCTTTATTTTGCTTCGAGCCTGTTTCAGTATTGCCATGGGCGAGATCCTTACAACGAAAACCGCTTTGAGCGGGAAGCGTGTACAAGAAACGCATCAATGACAGAGGAGGGTTTTTTATGAGCCAAATCCTTATGGGTAAGGGAGATCAACCTGTTTATCTGCTGGCTAAGTATGGTAACCGCCATGGGCTCGTCGCCGGCGCGACGGGGACCGGAAAAACCGTGTCCCTGATGGTGCTGGCCGAGGGCTTTTCCCGCCTGGGCGTCCCGGTTTTTATGGCGGACGTGAAGGGAGACGTTTCCGGACTGGCCATGGCGGGGACGCCCAATGAGAAAATCCTGAAACGGGCGGCCGAAATCGGTGTGGACGGTTATACCCAGGAGGCAAGTCCCGTTTTATTCTGGGATCTGTTCGGCGCATCCGGACATCCCGTGCGCACCACGGTCAGCGAAATGGGCCCGACGCTTCTGGGGAGGATTCTCGACTTAAACGATACCCAGACAGGCATGCTCGAAATCGCCTTCAAACTGGCGGACGACCAGGGACTGCTCCTGCTTGATCTGGACGACCTGCGGGCGGTCCTCGGGTTCGTGGCGGAAAACCGCGAAGCGATTTCCAGCCAGTACGGTCTGGTCAGCACGCAGTCTGTAGCCGCGATTCAGCGTGCCCTGCTGAGCCTGGAACGAGAGGGGGGCGAATCCCTGTTCGGCGAACCCGCCTTGGAATTGTTCGACCTGATGCGGACCGATTTGAGCGGCCGGGGGATCATCAGTATCATGAAGGCGGATCAGTTGATCCTCAGGCCAAAACTCTACTCCAGCTTTCTCCTGTGGCTTCTGTCGGAACTGTTTGAAAACCTGCCTGAAGTGGGAGATCTTGACCGGCCGAAGCTCGTGTTCTTTTTCGATGAGGCCCATCTCCTGTTCGATGATGCACCTGCCATGCTCCGTCAGAGGGTGGAGCAGGTGGTCCGTCTCATCCGCTCAAAAGGCATCGGGGTTTACTTCTGTTCCCAATTTCCCGATGATGTGCCCGATGAAATTTTGGGACAACTCGGCAACCGCATTCAGCATGCTCTGAGGGCCTACACCCCGCGGGATCAGAAAGCGGTGCGCACGGCGGCGGAAACTTTTGTCCCCAATCCGAAATTCAACGTGGCCGAGGTTATTTCACAACTCGCGGTCGGAGAGGCCCTGGTGTCGACACTGCAGGACAAGGGTGTCCCGATGCCTGTGGAAAGAACACTGATCTGTCCGCCCCGCTGCCGGATGGGGGCCGTCACCCCGGAAGAGACTTCCATGATACGCGCCCGAAGCCCCATCGGCGGCAAGTATGACACGCCGGTCAACCGTGAGTCGGCATACGAGATCATCAGCAGGCGAGCGCAAGAGGCCGAACCGGAACAGACGGATCAAGCGGAACCCGTTCGTCGCGAAGCGCCGCGCACCGGTAAGGCGGAACAGCCTGCCGAACGCGGCGGCGGCATGTTGGGCGACCTCCTGTGGGGGAACAAAGGTCGTGAAGGGATGTTCCAGGCCCTGGCCAAACAGGCCGCCCGAACCGTCGGGAGCCAGATCGGCCGCCAGATTCTGCGGGGCGTTCTGGGAGGGATCTTGGGAGGTTCCAAACGGCGGTAATCGAATAAAGATTGATGTCTTGCCGTTTCGCTGCTGACGTATTCTTTATGGCGCGCAAATTATCAGCCGATTTGTAAATGTATTTGAATTTATGGGAGAGACGAAAATGAAACCTTGCCGGGAATGTCGCCGTGAAGTATCCGAACAGGCTTTATCTTGTCCGCATTGCGGGGCGCCTTATCCTGCAAAAGATCGATGGGATGGCTGGGGTTTTGAATATAAGTCACAGGCCGCTCTTTTCGGCTGGCCGCTGATTCATATTTCTTTCAAATACCGGCCAAACCGGATGCCGATACCCGCTAAGGGAATCGTTGCCATCGGACAGTTTGCCTGCGGTTTTTTCACCCTTTCCCAGTTTGGTATCGGTGTGGTCAGCGTCAGCCAGTTTACGATTGCGGGTTTTGCTCTGGCGCAATTTGCCGCCGCCTACTCACTGGTTGCTCAGATTGGGGTTTACATTCACGAAGGACACGGGCAATTCGTAATGCGTCTGGCCGATCTGATCCGTCGGTTCCAATAAATAATCGTTCATGTCGCCCCTTCAAGAAACGCCGATTCAGCAAGTTTTCTCAGCCGGATCTTTGCCATCCAGTACCGCCCGGACGGTTTCGGCCAGAACCGACAACTCAATGGGTTTCATGATCAGAGCCTTGATGCCGAGGGCCCGGGATTTTTCCTCGTCGATCAGTTCGCTGAATCCGGTGCAGAGGATAAAGGGAGACTCGGGCCGTATTTCCAGAAAAAATTTGGCCAGATCCGCCCCGGTTAAACGGGGCATCGTCATATCACTGATCACAAGGTGATAGGCATGGGAATTTGTACGAAATTCTTCCAAGGCCGCTTCGCGGGAGGTGGTAGGGCGAATAAACCGAGGGCAGGAAAGGGGGGGAGATCATGGCGCTTTACGCGTTCGACGGGACGTGGAATGAAGACGAAGCGGACGAGGCCAAGGATACCAATGTCATCAAGTTTCGTGACGCATACCTGGGGGCGACGTTTTATCTGGAGGGTGTCGGTACGCGTTTGGGTTTTATTGGAAAAATCCTGGGCGGATTAACCGGAGCAGGCGGCCATATCCGGATTGATGAAGCCCTGGACAGCCTGGATAAAAACTTCAAGAAGGGTGATCATGATATTGACATCATTGGCTTCAGCCGGGGGGCGGCCCTGGCGCTTCATTTCGCAAACCTGATCCATCAGGAAAAAGGTGCGGCCGTCATCCGTTTCCTTGGCGTCTGGGATGTGGTGGCCTCCTTTGGCGTACCGGGCAACGACCTCAATGTGGGTTGGAAACTGACCTTGCCGCCGAATGTTCGGAGATGTTTTCATGCCATGGCCCTCGATGAAAGACGGGGCAACTTTCCTGTAACCCGCATCCGGCCGGAAAAAGTTTATCCCTCCGGGGATGAACGGATCAAAGAGGTCTGGTTCCGGGGTGTCCATTCCGATGTGGGGGGCAGCGCCTCGGTCGGCCTGTCCAGTATCGCCCTGTCGTGGATGTTCTCCCGGGCGGCATTGGTCAACCTGCCCCTGGCGGGGGCAAAGTTGCTTGACGCACGGTCGCTGCGTGATCCCGATGCGCCGATTTCTCGGAATTTCGATATCTTGCCGGATCCGCAGCGTAAGGTCGGTCCCAACGATTGGGTACACGATTCGGTTAACCCCCGGGGAAGTCAGGGGGGCGTCAAACACAATGATCCGCCTGCCGGTTGCAGAAAAACCGGGAATCATGCGGTGTAGATAAAGGGGTAAACGATCATGGGGAAAAACATCATTCTGCTTTCCGACGGGACCGGAAACAGTGCGGGAAAGCTTTTCAAGACAAACGTCTGGCGGCTTTTTCAGGCCCTGGATTACGCGGGCCCCGATGCCGTTCACCCGGACAGACCCCGCCAGCTCGCCTGGTATGACGACGGTGTCGGGACTTCGGCGCTATCGGCGGGTAAACCAATCTGGGAAATTCAAAAGCTCATCCGATCCACTGGATGAAGTCTTCCGTGCCGGCGCGTTTGCGCTCGAAGTTGTTCAGCGCGTATTCCCGGTCGGGGTAGCCCATGGCGATCCCCACAACAATCCGCCGGTCCCCCGGAATGGCGGCGATTTCCCGAATCAAATCCGGGTACTGGACTGCCGCCGCCATGATCAGCGTGCCCAGCCCCTTGTCATGGGCCAGCAGGCATAGCGTCTGCACGATGAGTCCGATATCGAGCATGGCGTATTCCACGGCATTGTCCTTGTGGATGGTGGCAACGATCAGACATGGGGCATCGAACAGATGGGCCATCTTGAGCCGGAGCTTGCGGCGGGCGTCCGTGTCCCGGCGGGCGATGCCCAGGGAATCGTAAAGGGTGCGGCCCATGTCGTTATATCTCAGCCGACAGGCGTCGGGCCAGGATTCGGGCATGGGGATATCGGGTGTTGAGGGAATATCATCGCTGAGCATCCTCTGGTTTTCGTCCTTGAAACGCGCCAGGGGTTCGCCGGTGATGACATGGAAGTTCCAGGATTGGGTGTTGCCCCATGACGGCGACCAGCGTGCCGTGTCCAGGATTTTCTGGATATCCTCCCGGGGAACCTCTTTGCTGAAAAATTTCCGGATGCTCCTTCTGCCGGTGACTGCCGATGTGATGTCCATGCGTTCCTGCCTTTCTCTTGCTGCCTGGCGGCCGAGCTAAGTGCGATCAACCGCCTCTCTTCTTTTCCTGTTTGGCCTGTTTTTTCTCTTTGGCGGTTTTGGCCGGCTTTTTCTTTTCGTCTTTTTTGACGTCCTGGGATTTTGACATGACAGTTGCCTCCTTTTTTCATCTTTCCCGAAACAGAATATGATCTCTGCCGATTGTCTTCCAGACATTGATCCAGGTTACCTGTGAGTGGCGAGACTATATGAAGAGGCCCTTGTCGTGTCAAGCAATTTCCAATCTCCTCCGGGGTTCTTCACCGAAGAGGATTGTCGGATATGACGTCACGTTCCATGAAGCTGGTTTTCCAGAAAATTCAGGTGTATATTGAAATCATGAAATTATCCATAAAGTCATCAACACATATATTCCAACCCGCCGGGGCAAGGGGATTAAGCCCCGTTCCGATCTGAGAGGTTCATTATGAAGGTTATGGTCGACGCCGACGCATTTCCCTCTCTGCTCAACGATATTCTGCTGCGGGCCGTCCAACGGGCCGGTGTTTCCCTGGTGTTTGTATCCAATAAACCGCTCAAATTTGAGAGATCGCCAATCATTTCCTGTGTCGTCGTACCGGAGGGACCGGATGTGGCGGATGACCGCATTGTTGAACTCATCCGATCCGGCGATCTGGCTGTTACCGCCGACATTCCACTGGCGGATCGGGTGATTGCGAAAGGTGCTAGGGTCATCAGCCCGCGAGGAGATATCTATACCGAAGAAAACATTAAGGATCGCCTGGCCCTGCGTAACCTGATGAACCAACTCCGCGACAACGGTCTGATCACGGGTGGTCCGAAGGCCTTCGGTAAAAAAGACCGGCAGGCGTTTGCCAATCAGCTCAACAATCTGCTGAGCAAATATAGTCAGAGAGCTGAGACGCGGGTTTTTTTACCATGAAATGTTGAACAGGTGAGTTTATCCAAGAGATAGGTACTTAAAGATTGCTGATATCACTTATGTATCGATGCTAAGGGGGTAAGGATGTCGCGATTAAAGAAAATCATCATCGGCTTGCTGGTGTTCCTGGTTCTTTTTACCGTTACGGGATTTTTTATCGTGCCGCCGGTGGCCAAATCCGTTCTGGTCAAGAAGATGTCCCAGGAACTGCAACGGGACATTTCCATTGAGAAGATCAGCTTCAATCCCTTCCGTTTTACCCTGACGGTGCGAGGCTTTGTCATCCGTGAACGTGATAAGCAAGAACCCTTTGTTTCCTTCCGGGAAATGTTTGTCAACCTGGAGGGCATGTCGCTTTTTAAAAAATCGGTCATCATTGACGAATTCAGACTGACCGGCCCTTATGTTCACCTGGTTCGTCTCAAGGACGGTTCCTACAACATTTGGGATCTGCTGGCAAAAACGAAAAAAGACCCGCAGGAAAAGGATACGCCTCCGCTCCGCTTTTCTGTCAACAATATCCGTATTGAGGCCGGAAAGGCGGTTTTTCAGGACGCCCCCCGGAATGTGCTTCATAGCGCCGATCAGATCCAAGTCGGTATCCCCTTCATCTCCAATATGACCTATCACACGGACACGTTCGTCAAGCCGTCCTTCCATGCGGTGATCAACGGCGCGCCTTATACCCTGAAGGGGAATACGAAGCCCTTCAAAAATAACCGTCAGACGGAATTGGATATAAAAATCAGCAGGATCGATATTCCCTATTACCTGGCCTATGCGCCGGAAAAACTGAATTTCAAACTCGTGTCCGCCTCCCTGGATGTGGACGTGAAGGTGTTTTTCCGCCAGGAAAACGGCGGGAAACAGTTCCTCGGGCTGGGGGGACAGTTGGCCCTGAACGATATCGCCCTGGACGAGATGTCGGGGCAGGCCCTTTTGCGGCTCCCCGCCCTCCGGATCGCTCTGGGCGATGTGGCGCCCCTGGACAGGACCTATCACCTGGCAAAGCTGGTCCTCACTTCACCGGAGCTGCATGTAAGACGGGATAAACAGGGTAAAATCAACCTCCTCGGGCTTTTTCCTCCCAAGACGGAACAAAGTCCTGCGCAGATCACGACACCCGAATCATCCGGGGAACCGCCCGCAGGGAATAAAATACTTGTGGACCTTGACACGCTCCTGATCGAACAGGGGAAGTTACACTATGAAGATCATAAACCGGCCACTCCGGTCAATCTGAGTCTGCCGGATTATCAATTGACGGGGCTTAACCTTTCAACGGCTCCGGGCAAAGAAGGCAAGGCCACGCTTAATGTGACCCTCCCGAAACAAGGATCGATCAGCCTGGCCGGGCCGATTACAATTTCACCCATGTCGGGAAAGCTCGCGCTCGATATCCAGCGCCTGGATGTACCCCTGTTCCAGCCTTATATCGGCGATATCCTGAATGTTCAGGTGACGGGCGGAAAACTCGGAGCCCAGGGTGATCTTATCCTGGATACGGTCGACAAAGAACTGAAGGTTGGTTACACGGGTAAGGTCTTTTTGACCCGCTTTGCCTCCATCGATACCGTTTCGGCCAATGATCTCCTGAAATGGCGCAGTCTGTATCTTAACGGCGTCGATCTTGGGTCTAATCCACTGCGGGTCCATATCCGCGGCGTGGCCTTGAGCGATTTTTACAGCCGGATCATTGTCCGTCCGGACGGAACACTTAACCTCCAGCATCTGGCTCGTGAGAAAAAGCCGGAGCTGCAAAAGGGAGAAGAATCCGATAATATTGAGAAATCTGCGACAGATGAAGAGAAAAGAAAAGCGCGGGGCGATATTCGTATCGGTTCCGTCACCCTGCAGGGGGGCGAGATCGATTTTCTTGATTCGAGTATAAAACCTCAATATTCCAAGAGGTTTCTGGAAATGGGCGGGCGCGTCTCAAATCTCTCCTCGCTGGAAAATTCACGGGGCGACGTTGAACTCCGGGGGAAGCTCGACGGCTATGCGCCCCTCGAAATCACCGGTAAGATCAACCCGTTACAGAAAGATCTTTTTGTGGATCTCAAGGCGGTGTTCAAAAATATGGACTTAAGCCCCATGACGCCCTATTCGGGTAAGTACATCGGCTACGAGATTCAAAAGGGAAAACTCTCCTTCGATCTGAAATATCTCATCGAGCGGCGCAAACTGGATTCGACGAATATTGTTTTTATCGATCAACTGAACCTGGGAGACAGGGTGGATAGTCCCGATGCCACGAAACTGCCCGTTGCGCTCGCCGTTTCGCTCCTGAAAGACCGCCATGGCCAGATCAAACTCGATATTCCCGTTAAGGGCAGTCTGGACGATCCTGAATTCAGTGTCTGGCGGATCATCGTCAAGGTCCTGAAGAATCTTCTCGGTAAAGCGGCCACGGCGCCCTTCGCCCTGCTCGGGTCCCTGCTCGGCGGCGGAGAAGAGTTGAGCTATGTTGAGTTTGATGCGGGTCTGGCCGTGCTCGATGAAGCAAATATGAGTAAGATCAGTACGTTATCCAAAGCTCTGGCGGACCGTCCCTCCCTGAAGATTGACCTGGAGGGCTACGTCGACGCCGAACAAGACCGGGAGGCGACGAAAAAAATAGCCTTTGAACGGAAAGTGAAGGTGCAGAAACTGAACGACCTCATCCGTACCGGGAAGACCGATGTCAAACTGGAAGGAGTGGTGGTGGGGCAGGAAGAATATGAAAAGTATCTGAGAAAAGCTTATAATGCGGAGAAGTTCCCCAAACCGAGGAATCTGATCGGTCTGGCCAAAAAGCTACCGGTGCCGGAAATGGAAAAGCTGATGTACACCTACCTCGAGGTCAAGGACGACGACCTGCGACTGCTGGCCAATCAGCGGACCCTGAACGTGCGGGATGCCATCCTGGCTGCGGCCGACGTGGCGCCGGAGCGTATTTTTATTGTGGAGGCGAAGTACCTGTCACCGCCGGATAAGGAAAAACTGAAAAAGAGTCGGGTGGATTTCCGACTGAAATAGATGATCATTTATAACGTTGGATCTGTATATCAGGGTCATGCATGGCTTTTTTTGGGGAGGGTGAGTTTTTCGCCAAAAACCCCTTGCTTATTTCAGATCCGTGTTTAAAATGAAATTTAATGAAAGACGCAACGCCCGCCATTGTTTTTGATGATGTACAAACACTTGATGCAAGGTTCTTACGTCAGAAAGGGGTGACAGCAGCAGCTAGAACCGACGATGGTAAAAATAGATTTCCGTCCCTCTCTTTGCGAAGGGAGGTCTAACGGCTAAACGGTGAACAATCACCGAATATCTTCAGTTTGAAGAGCGTTTCAAAGGGCGTTGCGTCTTTCTAGAATGAGCGGGTGGGCGAGCAGGCAGGTCGGATGCATCGGTGAGAGGTCCGGGGGAGGTTCAAATCTGCAGCACTTCAGACGGTTTTCCCTTTATTCAATCCTTTTGATACCGGATGGATAAGCTTGAATACACGGCCTAATTCAAGTCGTGATGCCGACTGTTTTTCCCTGCCGGTGAAGCCAAAAGATTTAAGGGTACGATCATGTTTTTCTTAAGAGTTCTAATCCTTTTCATCGTCTTGTTTTTCCTGGTTGCTGCGGGATGGGCGGGACCCACGGTTAAGGAAGGTACACAAGAAATCGGCCGTGGATTTAAGACCATGGGGTCCGAAACGGGTAAAGCGATCAAAGACGGGAGTAAAGAAGTCGGCCGGGGATTGAACAAAATCGGCCGGGCAACCGGTCAGGCTATCAACGAGAAGGGCCGGGAAGCCGGGCGGGAAATGAAAAAAGCCGGGCAGTCCGCGTCGCGTCAGGCCAAAATGACCAGCCACTCCGTCGGCAACTGGTTCAGGGCTACCTACCATAAGACCATGAAAGCCTTAAACAAAATCGGTACTCAGGTCCGGGATTATTTCGCACGCAGATAAAAAACCGACGGCAGTCTCATCCCGCCGTCGGCCAAGAGTCGTGATGCCATGCCTTGACGCATCACGGTTTAAGGGATCGCTTGTCTTAAGGGCAACTTGCCTCGTAATTTCAATATCATTCAGAACACCCTTTACTTCACACTGTAGCCGCGGCCTTCCAGACAGGCCCCGAGGGCGCGCTGATAGTCGCTGCGTTTTTGGGCGCTCTGCGATTCGGCAACGCCGCCCAGCGGCAGGGTCGGGTCGTATCCGGTTTGTCCCACCGCCCAGCGGTGGCAGGTATAACGGTCGTCCGCCTGCTGCTGTTCACTCTGGCCATGTGTCGGGTAACTGTATAACCAGTCGGCTTGCGGCGGTTCTTCACTCACCTTGTTTTCCGGGGGATTGGTGACGACATAACCGCCGCCCGGGTAGTAAGTGTAGTATGTGTCATTTGCATAGTAATAGGGAATGCCTCCCACCCACAGGGTTGTGTAAAAAGGCGGCAGCACGGGAATCACCAGGCCGAATGGCGGGGCGACAACCGTAAAGTACGACCCGTAGGGGCGATACCAGACGCCGCTGGAAAAATAGTACGGCGCACGGCGGTGATAAACGGTATGGTAACCGCGAGGTAAAGCGCGCACGTAATGGCCGCGGGCCGGATAATAGCGGTTATGATTATATCGCGTGTCCCAGCCCCGGTTATAATCCTTCGCCCGGCCTCGACTTATGTTTACGTGTCTGTCCGATCGATGTTGCGCAATGGAGCCGGTCCTCAGGAAGCGTTTACTATGACTGCCGTGACTGCTTCCGGGATTTTGCCATCCGTGATGTCCCGGGTTGTGCCCCCGGATATTTCCCTGACGGCTGCCCCAACTGTCCGCCAAGACGGGTTGACTCCATCCCAGCAAAAACAGCAGGATAAACCCCAGGGTGAAGAATAAATAGCTTTGACGATGATATTGCATGGCCCTTGCCTCCTTTATAACGAAATGAACGAATCGATATCTCATTTAACGCTGTAGCCTCTTCCTTCCAGACAGGCCCCCATGGCCCGCCGGTAGTCGCCTGCCCGGTCTTCCATCCGGGTGTTGTATTCAACGCTTTGTCTGTTTCGGTCCGCTTCGATTCTCCTGGCTGTTTCCGCGCGCGCCGAATCCGATATGATGCCGGTCATGGCGCCGATGGCGCCGCCGATCAGAGCCCCCTCGCCGGAGTGACGGTGGCCGCCGATAATCGCCCCCAGCAGAGCTCCCGTGAAGGCCAAAAATGTCGTATCATGGCCGACGGGCGGCACCGGTTCGACCCGGACCGGTTGCCGGACCGGCAGGGGCGGCAGGCTCGGGTCATAGGCGCTTTGTCCCATGGCCCAGATATGACATTCGTAGCGGTCACGGTCCATCTGCAACGGGGATTGACCTTCCCGGGGATAGCTGAACACCTGTCCGGGGTAAGACGCGGCCGGCCCGGCGTTGTAGCCGAAACGCTGATCAGCCCTTACGGTCAGCGGCCACACCATGCACAAAGCCAGCGACAGAGATGCCAACAGAAGCAGCATGAAAAAATAACGCCATGTTTTCGGCATTCCCAACGGCAAGCATAACGCTGCCATTCGGTGTCTTGTATGATTCATTTTCATTCCCTCCATGGTTATGTCCCGTAAAAACGGCCCTGCGGTTGCGGCAGGTACTCGCATCCACCCTTTGTAAAGGTTAGCGCAAGGGGCGTGCCAGTTTGGTTATTTCAATAAAACACCAATAATATGGCACTAATATAATGATGAAACCGCATTTGGGAAGGGCTGTAATGAGACGGGGTATGGATACATAATACTCGGTTTGGATATTAAATATACGTCGATAGCCGCATACCTACTCCATAACCGGCGGCGATTGGCCAGCGGCTGCGAAAAGTAGGAAGGCGGAATCCGGCAAAAGGTCGGGGTCTTAAGGTTGCCTGTACGGTCCCGTTTAAAGGCTTTTTTTTATTAAGAACCAGGAAGTCGCTGGTTTGGACTATCCGGATTTTTCCGCCTCCAACGCTGCGGCGATCATCTCCCGCAGACGTACCTTGTTAACCTTGCCCACGGCGGTCAGGGGCAGTTCGGGGACGATTTCCAGCCGTTCCGGCAGTTTATAACGGGCGATCCGGCGTTCAGTCAGTAAAAACGCGTTCAATTCGTCCAGACTGAAGGACTGCCCTTCCTGCGGGACGGCAAAGAGGGCCGCCCGTTCATCCAGAATGGGATCGGGCATGGCCACATAGGCGCAGAGCCGAATTTTGGGGAAGGCGAGGATGTGATTTTCCATTTCCTCGGCGCTGATCTTCTCTCCTCCCCGGTTGATCGTGTCCTTGCTGCGTCCTTCAACGATAATGTTCCCGCTTTCATGGATGCGGCAGAGGTCGCCCGAACGGTAGAACCCGTCGGGAGTAAAGGCTTTCTTATTGTATTCCGGGACGTTGTAGTAGCCCCGGATCGTGTAGGGTCCCCGGCAGATCAACTCGCCGATTTCTCCGGGTTTGACATCCTGATCTTCGCTGTCGACGATCCGGAATTCGTCTCCGGGTGAGAGCGGCCTTCCCTGTGTGATCCAGACGATTTCCTCCGGGTCGTCCGGCCGGGTCCAGAACAGGGGTCCTTCCGCCATGCCGAGGACCTGCTGGACCTTCGCTCCCAGTTCGGGACGGATCCGCCGGGCCGTTTCCTCGTTCAGTTTTGAACCGCCGACGTGGAACATCCGGAGCGACGACAGGTCGTAGCGCGCCCGGTCCGGATGATTCAGGAGGTTGATGACGATGGCCGGGACG
>ENA-UPTA01002590-UPTA01002590.1-activated-sludge-metagenome-genome-assembly--contig:-NODE-2590-length-18531-cov-9.179205_pt1 | contig 18531 bp, 17 predicted proteins | sample MGYA00238184_ERZ773361 | MGnify/ENA primary metagenome ERZ773361 (study PRJEB29100, sample SAMN05720205) | activated sludge metagenome | isolation source: anaerobic digester from wastewater...
TTCGTGCCGCTGGGCTGGTTCCCGGTCGGGCCGCTGCTGATGGCGGTGCCGGCGAGCCTGCCGGTGAACACCACCAAGGAGTGGGTGGAGTACGCGCGCAAGAACGCCGTCACCATGGCCAGCTACGGTCCGGGGTCGGTGCCGCACCTGGCCGTCGAGGAGTTCAACAAACGCTACGGCACCAAGGTCAACGTCGCGCACTACAAGGGCGAAGGACCGATGTGGCCCGACGTGTCCACCGGCGTCACCCAGGCAGGCATCGGCAGCTACGTCGCGCTCGCGCCTCACATCGCGCGCGGCACCGTGAAGGTGCTCGCATCGGTGGGGCCCGAGCGCTCGCCCAAGCTGCCGCAGGTGACCTCGTTTGCGTCGCAGGGCTTCGACGGCGAGATCTTCCGGCTGGCGGGCGGTCTGCTGATGCTGGCGCCGGCGGCGACGCCCGAGCCCATTCTCGAGCGCATTTCCCAAGGGTTCATCGAGGGGGCCGACTCGCCCAAGGCCGTGTCGCTGCGCGAGGCCTTCGCCATCGAGGACAAGCCGACCACGATGGCCGAGGCCAAGCGGAAGTGGCGCGAGGAGAGCCCCGTCTGGATCCGTCTCACCGAGCAGCTCGGCATCAAGCTCGACTGAGCCCGGCTGCGGTCTTCCGTCTCCGCGCACGACCGGGCCGCCGCAGGCGGCCCGGCGCACATGCTCCAGGAACCCACATGTCCCGATCCCTTTCCCGGCGCCGCGCGTTCGGTCGCCTCGCGTTCGCGTCCCTGTTCGGCCTCGCCTGCGCCGCGGTGCAGGCTCAGTCGTTCCCGTCCCGGCCGCTGCACCTGATCATCCCGTTCCCGCCCGGCGGAGTCACCGACATCGTCGGCCGCACCGTGGCCACGCGTCTGTCGACCGAGCTCGGGCAGCCGGTGGTCGTCGAGAACAAGCCCGGTGCCAGCGGCATCCTCGGCACGGAACTCGCGGCGCGCGCGCCGGCCGACGGCCACACGCTGCTGGTCGGCAACATCTCGACGCTCGCGGTCAACGCCGCCACGTTCGCGAGGCTTCCGTACGACCCGCTGACCAGCTTCGTGCCGGTGTCGATGCTCGCGATCCAGCCGCTGGTCGTGGCCGTGCACCCAAAGGTGCAGGCGCGCACGCTGTCCGACCTGGTGCGGCTGGCCAAGGCCAACCCCGGCACGCTGTCGTACGGCTCCGCCGGAAGCTCCATCCATCTGGCCGTCGAGTTCTTCAACACCCTGGTCGGCGCGCAGATGAACCACGTGCCGTACAAGGGCAGCACGCCGGCGATCACCGACCTGGTCGGCGGGCAGATCGACGTGCTGTTCGACCCGTTCTCCAGCCTGTACCCGCAGGTGCAGGCGGGCAAGGTGCGCGGGCTCGCGGTCACGACGGCGAGCCGCTCGCAGGTGGCGCCCGACCTGCCCACCGTGATCGAGAGCGGCGTGGCCGGCTACGACGTCAGCTCGTGGCAGGGGCTGGTGGTGCCCGCCGGCACGCCCCAGGCCGCGATCGACCGCCTGCGCGCGGCGGTCGTCAAGGTGCTCGCACAGCCGGAGGTGAAGGAGGCGTTCGCCAAGCAGGGCGCACAGGCCTCGCCCACCTCGCCGGAGCAGTTGCAGCAGTACGTGCGCGCCGAGGTGGCGCGCTGGAAGAAGGTTGCGACCGATGCGGGAGTCAAGCCGCAGTAGCGCAGGCGTACGGCCCACGGCCCGTGGCCCCCTGAGGGGGGCCGTCGTCGGCGCGGTGCTCGCCGCCGCGCTCGCCGTCACCCCGGCGACCGTTGCCGCTGCCGACATCGACTGGATCCGCGTCGGCGATTTCGATATCGCGCGCACCGAGACCACCGTCGCGCAGTTCCGCCGCTTCGTCGCGGCCACCGGCACGGTCACGGCCGCCGAGCGGGCGGGCGGCGGATCGGTCTACGAGAACGGCTGGGTGCGCAAGCCCGGCTGGACCTGGCGCGCCCCCTTCGGAAGCCCGCCCGCCGACGACGAGCCCGCGGTGCACGTCAGCTGGCACGAGGCCCAGGCCTTCTGCCGCTGGGCCGGCGGCGCACTGCCGACCGACCGGCAATGGACCCGGGCGGCGTACGACGAGCAGCGCGCGCAGCCGCTCGCGCCCTTCGTCGCCGGGCGCAACTACCCGTATCCGACCGGGGATGCCCCGACCGGTGCCCAGTGTCTGGATGACTGCGGGCCGGCGGCGCGGACGCGCGCCGTGCGCCATGGCGCCCGTCTGCTGCGCGGCGACGGCCATGCGCGGGCGGGTGCCGCGCCGGCCGGCGTCAACGGACTGCACGACATGGGCGGCAACGTCTGGGAGTGGGTCGACGCTCCGCAGGAGGCCGCCGGCGACGCCCCGCGCCTGACGCGCGGCGGATCGTGGTGGTACGGCGCCGCGCAGATGCAGCGCGCGCATCTCCAGGACAAGCCCGCCGACACGGCGGTCGTCTACATCGGCTTTCGCTGCGCGCGGGGCCGATGAGGCGGGCCCGGCCCGGCGCGTACGGCGGCGGCGTGTGCGCGGGCCGCGCGTGTCGGGCTCCGGCGTTCAAGCGGCCGGACGGCGGCGCAGCAGGTACTTGTGGAAGCCGTCCATCACCAGCTCGCGGCGCTGGTTCAGCACCTCCGAGCGCATCGTCAGCACGCCGGTCGTGCGCCCGGGCACCAGTTCGCTGACGATCAGCACCGAGTACAGCGTGTCGCCCGAGTACACCGGCTTCAGGAAGCGGCTGCCCTGCTCCAGGAAGCCCTTCAGCGACTCCTCGACCATGTGCGGGAACATGCCCGCGCCCGCTGCGGTCTGGATCGCGATCTGGAAGCCGTGCGCGAGCAGGCCGGGGTGCCCGTGCTGGCGGCAGTGCTCCACGTCGTAGTGGATCGGATGGTTGTCGCCGCTGGCAAGCTGGAACGCCGCGAACAGCGCGTCGGTCATCGTGCGCGACGGCAGCGGGAAGCGCTCGCCGACGGTGAAGTCGTCGAACCAGCGTTGTTCGCACAGGCGGAAATCGGAGAAGTCCATGACAGTCCTCGTGGAAGTGGTGCAGGGGATGCATGGATTGTGCATGTCCCGGCGCGCGCCCGCCGGCGGCCTGCGGCCGCACGGTCCGAACGGCGTCCGCACGGCATTGACGGGCTGCGCGGCACTGTGCCAGCATTCACGAAGATGAACATGTGTTCACATACGTGAACAAAAACGCAGGTCAGCGGATGTCGGTCAAGAGCGCGTTGCGCACGCTGCAGATCCTCGAGGTGTTCGCCGGCGCGGGTCGGCCGATGTCGCTGGGCGAGGTCGCCCGCGGCATCGACGCGCCGCGCTCGAGCTGCCTGGCGCTGCTCACCACGCTCAGCGAGCGCGGCTACGTGTACCGCGTGGGCGAGCCGCCGGGCTGGTATCCGACGCGCCGCTGGGCCGACCTGTCGCGCGCGGTGTCCGAGCACGACCCGGTCGCGCTGCACGTGCACGCCGCGCTCGAGCGGCTGCGCGACGCGTGCGGCGAGACCGCCATCGACGCGATGCTCGCCGGCGGCCGTTCGGTGTACGTCGACGTCGTCGAGTCGCACGAGATGGTGCGCTACACCGCGCGCGCCGGCGACAGCAAGCCGCTGCACCTGTCGGCGTCGGGCCGCGCGCAGCTCGCCGCGCTCGACGACGACGCCTGCCGCGCCGTCGTCGCGGCGCTGCCGTCGGCCGGCGTGCCGGGCGAGGCGCGGCTGAACCGGCGCGCGCTGCTCGAGACGGTCGCGCGCGACCGTGCGCGCGGCTGGTCGGTCAACCTGGGCGAGTTCCGGCCCGACGTGATCTCGGTCGCCGCGGGCTTCGCGCTTGGCGGCACCGCGCATTCGCTGTCGATCGCGGCGCCCTGGCATCGCATCGAGGCCCGGGTCGATGCGATCGGCCGCCTGCTGCTGGACGAGGCGAGGGCACTGGCCGACACGGTGGGATGACACACGGCGGCAGGTGCCGTCGACACAGCTTCAACGGTCCGGACGTTCCGGACGCCCCGGACGTTCCGGACACAACAGGAGTCGACACATGGCAGGACTTTACTTCGAGCAGTTCGAACCGGGCCGGGTGTTCCGTCACGCGGTCACGCGCACCGTCACCGAGATGGACAACACGCTCTTCTCGGTGATGACGCTGAACATGCAGCCGCTGCACCTGGACGCGCACTTCTCCGAGAAGACCGAGTTCGGCCAGCGGCTGGTCAACAGCCTGTTCACGCTGGGCCTGGTGATCGGCATCAGCGTGTCCGACACCACGCTGGGCACCACGATCGCCAACCTGGGCATGTCGGACGTGCGCTTCCCCAAGCCCGTGTTCCACGGCGACACGCTGCGCGTCGAGACTGAGGTGATCGCGGTGCGCGACAGCAAGTCGCGCCCCGAGGCCGGCGTGGTCGAGTTCGAGCACCGCGGCTACAACCACCGCGACGAGCTGATCTGCGTGTGCCGCCGCTCCGCCTTCATGAAGCGCGCGCCCAAGGGCGGCGACGCAGCATCCAACGCATCCTGACATCGACGCTACGAGGCACACCATGGATTTCTCGCTCACCAAGGAACAGGAAAGCATCCGCGAGTCGATCGAGCGCATCTGCCGCGACTTCGACGACAAGTACTGGCTGAACAAGGATCGCGAAGGCGGCTTCCCGAACGACTTCTTCGACGCGATGGCGGTCAACGGCTGGCTCGGCATCTGCATCCCGGAGGCCTACGGCGGCTCCGGGCTCGGCATCACCGAGGCGACCGTGATGATGCAGGCGATCGCCGAGTCGGGCGCGGGCATGTCGGGCGCGTCGGCGGTGCACATCAACATCTTCGGCCTGAACCCGGTGGTGGTGTTCGGCACCGAGGAGCAGAAGATGCGCATGCTGCCGCCGATGGCCGCCGGCAAGGTGAAGTCGTGCTTCGCCGTCACCGAGCCGAACACCGGCCTGAACACCACGCAGCTCAAGACGCGCGCGGTGCGCAAGGGCGACCGCTACGTGGTCGACGGCCAGAAGGTGTGGATCTCGACCGCGCAGGTTGCCGACAAGATTCTGCTGCTGGCGCGCACCACGCCGCTGGAGGACGTGAAGCGGCCCACCGAGGGGCTGAGCCTGTTCTATTCCGACTTCGACCGCACCCGCATCCGCGTGCACGAGATCGAGAAGATGGGCCGCAAGGTCGTCGACTCCAACGAGCTGTTCTTCGAAGGCTTCGAGATCCCGGTCGAGGACCGCATCGGCGAGGAGGGCAAGGGCTTCGAGTACATCCTGCACGGCATGAACCCGGAGCGCATCCTGATCGCCGCCGAAGCGGTGGGGCTGGGCAAGTGCGCGCTGGCCAAGGCCACGCAGTACGCGAAGGACCGCATCGTCTTCAACCGCCCGATCGGTCAGAACCAGGCGATCCAGCATCCGCTGGCCAAGAACTGGATGGAGCTGGAGGCCGCGCGCCTGATGACGATGTCGGCCGCCTGGCAGTACGACAACGGCCTGCCGTGCGGCGCGGCGGCCAACGCCGCCAAGTACCTGGCCGGCGAGGCCGGGTTCGACGCCTGCCAGCAGGCGGTGATGACGCACGGCGGCTTCGGCTATGCGAAGGAGTACCACGTCGAGCGCTACCTGCGCGAGATCATGGTGCCGCGCATCGCGCCGATCAGCCCGCAGCTGGTGCTGAGCTTCATCGCCGAGCGCGTGCTCGGCCTGCCCAAGTCGTACTGACGCCGCCCGCGCATCCGCACGCCATGCATGCCGGTCCGCCCGCGGGTCTGCTCGAGACGCAATGCGCCACCGCCAATGCGTGGCAGTGCGACTACAACCACCACCTGAACTTCCAGTTCTACTGCCGGGAGTTCGACCAGGCGGCGCGGCTGCTGGCCCTGCGGTTCGGCGCCGATCCCGACGGCCCGCTGCCGGTCACGCGGCACGTGCGCTTCCATGCCGAGCTGCTCGCGGGCGACATCTACCGGGTCGCCTCCGCGCGTCTCGTCGATGGGCCGCATGCCGGGTCGGTCGTGCACTGGATGAGCCATGCCGGCACCGGCAAGCTCGTGGCCACCGCGCTCGACGGCGGCGGGCCGGCGTTCGACTGCCCGCAGGTGCCCGAGGCGAGCGTCGCGGCGGCGCTGCCGCGCAGCGTCGACGTCGCCGAGGGGGCGCTGGCCTTCGCGCGCATGGGCCACGACGGCTGGCTGCCGACGACGCGCTGCTGGATCACGATGGACCGCTGCAGCGCGCGCGGCGAGCTCACCGAGCAGCACCTGACGGCGATCTTCGGCGACGCGGCCGGGCACGTGTGGGAGCGCGCCGGCGCCGGCGTGGTCTGGGTGCGCGAGAACGGGCTGGGCCGCATCGCGGTCGAGGCGAAGATCACGCACTTCGCGCCGGCCCGTGCGGGCGACGCCGTCGTGCTGCACTCGCGGGTGGGGCCGCGGCAGGGGCGCAGCGTGCTGCTGCAGCACCACCTGCACCGGCTCGCCGACGGCGCGCCGATCGCGCGGGCCGACGTCACCGCGCTGCTGATCGACATGAAGACCCGCAAGACGGTACCGTTGCCGGACTTCCGCGCGGAACACGCGCCCTGAACCGAGGGAGACACGCCCGATGATCACCGTTCTTCACGAGCAGCGCGAGACCGCGCTGCCGGATGCGCGCGCCGACGGCGAGGCGCTCTGGCTGCGCGCCGGCGACCTCGCCCGCGCCACCGGATGGGACTGGAAGCCCGAAGGGCTGTGCCGGGACGCGACGTGCGTGCCGGTGCCGCGCGCCCGCGCGTCCGAGCTGGTGCGCGACGACGCGCTCGACGTCGCCGGCATGTGGCGCCACATGGGGCACCCGGTGGTGCACGACCGCACCGGAGAACACTGGGTGCTCGGCACCGGCGCGCAGGACCGTGCCGGCGCGCTGGCCGCGCTCGAGGCGCCCGACTTCGCGCTGCCCGACCTCGACGGCCGCATGCACCGGCTGTCCGACTACCGCGGCCAGCGGGTGTTCCTGGTCACCTGGGCGTCCTGGTGAGGGTGTCGCGCCGACCTGTCCGTGTGGCAGGCAGTGTTCGACGAGCTTCACACGCAGGGCTTCACGGTGCTGGCCGTGGCCATGGACACGCCGGAAGCGGCGCGCCCCTGGATCGAGGCCGCACGCCCCGCCTATCCGTGCCTGATCGACCGTGACCATCACCTGGCGGACCTGTACCACCTGGTGAACGTGCCGCAGGCGGTCTGGATCGACGAGTCCGGACGCATCGTGCGGCCGCCCGAGACCGCCGGCGCCACTGACGGCTTCCGGGTGATGGACCGCACCACGTTCACGATGCCGGAAGACGCCGCCGCCGAGCGGGCGCGGGTCCGGCAGGCCTACGTGGACGCGGTGCGCGACTGGGCGCGCAGGGGCGCGGTCAGCCGGCACGCGCTCGATCCGGCCCGGGCGGCCGCGCGCCTGCAGCCGCCGGCGCCCGGGATCGCGCAGGCGCACGCGCACTTCCGGCTCGGCCAGCACCTGCTGCGGCTGGGCCGCGAGGACGAGGCGCAGGCGCAGTTCGCCGAGGCGATCCGCCTGCATCCCGACTCCTGGGCGATGTGGCGGCAGGCGGCGCCCAAGGACGCACGCGGGCTGGCCAGCGGCGCAGCGTTCTGGGCGCGGGTCGACGCGCTGGGCGACCGCCCGTACTACCGTCCGGTCGAGCTCGACTGAGGCGGTCCGGCCCGGGATCGCGACCCCTTTATCATCGCGGTCTTCGTCCAACGTCCTCATCACCGACCCACTCAGAGAGAACCCGATGCCCGCCTATCGCTCCAAGACCTCCACGGCCGGCCGCAACATGGCCGGCGCGCGCGCGCTGTGGCGTGCCACCGGCATGCAGGACGCCGACTTCGACAAGCCGATCGTGGCGGTGGTGAACTCGTTCACCCAGTTCGTGCCGGGGCACGTGCACCTGAAGGACCTCGGCCAGCTGGTGGCGCGCGAGATCGAGGCGGCCGGCGGCGTGGCCAAGGAGTTCAACACCATCGCGGTCGACGACGGCATCGCGATGGGCCACGACGGCATGCTCTATTCGCTGCCCTCGCGCGACCTGATCGCCGACAGCGTCGAGTACATGGTCAACGCGCACTGCGCCGATGCGATGGTGTGCATCTCCAACTGCGACAAGATCACCCCCGGCATGCTGATGGCGGCGATGCGCCTGAACATCCCGGTGGTGTTCGTGACCGGCGGCCCGATGGAGGCCGGCAAGACGCGCCTGGCCGTGCACAAGCTCGACCTGATCGACGCGATGGTGATGGCCGCCGACCCGAAGGTGTCCGACGAGACCGTCGCGGCCGTCGAGCGTTCGGCCTGCCCCACCTGCGGGTCGTGCTCGGGCATGTTCACCGCCAACTCGATGAACTGCCTGGCCGAGGCGCTGGGCCTGGCGCTGCCGGGCAACGGCACGGTGGTGGCCACGCACGCCGATCGCGAGGCGCTGTTCAAGCGCTCCGGCCATCTGATCGTGGAACTGGCCCGCCGCTACTACGAGCAGGACGACGCCACCGTGCTGCCGCGGTCGGTGGGCTTCAAGGCGTTCGAGAACGCGATGACGCTGGACATCGCGATGGGCGGCTCCACCAACACCATCCTGCACCTGCTGGCCATCGCGCGCGAAGCCGAGATCGACTTCACGATGAAGGACATCGACCGGCTGTCGCGCGTCGTGCCGCAGCTGTGCAAGGTGGCGCCCAACACGCAGAAGTACCACATCGAGGACGTGCACCGCGCCGGCGGCATCATGGCCATCCTGGGCGAGCTCGAGCGTGCCGGCAAGCTGCACACCGACGTGCCCACCGTGCACACGCCCACGCTGAAGCAGGCGATCGACGCGTGGGACATCATGCGCAATCCCACCGAGGCGGTGCAGACGTTCTATCGCGCGGGCCCGGCCGGCATCCCCACGCAGAAGGCGTTCAGCCAGAAGTCGCGCTGGCCGTCGCTGGACACCGACCGCGCCGAAGGCTGCATCCGCTCGATCGACCACGCGTTCTCGCAGGAAGGCGGGCTGGCCGTGCTGTCGGGCAACATCGCACCCGACGGCTGCGTGGTGAAGACCGCGGGCGTCGACGACGAGCTGCTGGTGTTCGAGGGCCCGGCGCACGTCACCGAGTCGCAGGACGAGGCGGTCGAGCACATCCTGGGCGACCAGGTGAAGGCCGGCGACATCGTGGTGGTGCGCTACGAAGGCCCCAAGGGCGGCCCCGGCATGCAGGAGATGCTGTACCCCACGTCGTACATCAAGTCCAAGGGCCTAGGCAAGGCGTGTGCGCTGCTCACCGACGGCCGTTTCTCCGGCGGCACCTCGGGCCTGTCGATCGGCCACGTGTCGCCCGAGGCGGCCGCGGGCGGCCCGATCGGCCTGGTGCGCGACGGCGACCGCATCCGCATCGACATCCCCAACCGCCGCATCGACGTGCTGGTGTCCGACGAGGAGCTGGCGCGCCGCCGCGCCGAGCAGCAGGCCCGGGGCTGGAAGCCCGCCAAGCCGCGCAAGCGCAAGGTCTCGGCTGCGCTGAAGGCCTACGGCAAGCTCGCGATGTCGGCCGACAAGGGGGCGGTGCGGGACCTGGGGCTGCTCGAGGACTGAGCCGGTCTCAGGTGCTGCGCGCCGGGGCGCGCGTGACCGGCTGCCGCCGCGTCAGCCGCCGCGCGATCAGCCGGCGCAGCGTGCCGGCGATGCGCGCGTGGTCGGCGGTGATCCGGCTCGCCGCGCCGGCCACGCCCAGCACCAGCGCCTTGCCGAACACGTCGTCCACCGGCAGCCGCACCGCCACCGAGCCGACGTCCGCATACACGCGTCCGGCGTCCCAGGCGTAGCCCTGACGCCGGCACTTGTCCACCTCGTCCATCACCACGTCCAGCGCCACGTCCTCGCCGCGCGTCGCGCGCACGCGCCGCACGATCAGCGCGATCTGCCGGTCGTCGAGTTCGGCCATCAGTGCGATGCCCGGCGAGCTGCGCAGGATGGGACGCAGGGTGCCGGCGCCCGGCGATCGGCTGCGGAAGTTCGATTCGGGCGCGCGCAGCACGTACACGTACTGCACGTCGATGCCGTTGCGCGTGCTCAGCACGGCCGTGAGCCCGGTCAGTCGGCGTGCATCGTCGATGACGCCCTTCACGCGTGAGCGGCCCTCGTCGCCGGACACGATCCAGTCGCCCAGCATGGCGACCGACATCGTCGGCGCGAACTTGCGCGAGGCCGGGTCCAGGTTCAGGTAGCCGAGCCGCGCGAGCGTGTTCAGCAGCATGGAGGTGCTCGACAGCGGATAGCCGAGCACCTGGGCGATCTCGCTGACGCCCAGCGGGCGCTTCTCCGCCTCGAAGCGCTCGAGGATCTCGAGCACGCGCCGCGCCGACTTCACCGGATCCCGTGGCGCCATCGCACCTGCCTCCGCCCTCTGGAAGTGACGGGGATTCTCGCCCGGATCGCCGTGCCCGCGCACAGGCGCTCGTTCACATCCGTGAAAATCGACGAACGCGTCGCGCACGGCGCGCCAGCGGGCCTGCACGGGTGGAAGATTGCCGGACCACGAAGCTGCGGCCACGACCGCAGCGATCCTTCCGGCTGCACTCCATGGAGGAGACCCATGACCACTCGCAGACAATTCGTCGCGCTGGGCGCGCTCGCGGCCGCACCGGCCATCGTCCGTTCGCAGCCCGCCTGGCCCACGCGGCCGGTGCGGCTCTTCGTCGGCTCGAGCGCCGGCGGCTCGGTGGACATCCCCACGCGCAACCTCGCGGCGCGGCTCAGCCAGCGTTTCGGCCAGCAGTTCATCGTCGAGAACCGCGCCGGCGCGGGCGGCGTGATCGCCGCGCAGGCGGTGGTGAAGTCCGATCCCGACGGCTACACCTGGCTGTCGTCCGGGCCGGCCGAGCTGTTCAACAGCTACTACCTCTGGCAGAACGCCGGGCGCGAGTTTCCGTACAACCCGATGAAGGACCTGATCCCGGCCGCACTGATCCAGCGCGGCGCCGGCGTGCTGGTCGTGCCGGCGGTGCTGGGCGTCCGGAACTGGGCGGAGCTGCTCAAGCGCGCCAAGGAGCAGCCGGGCAAGCTGAACGTCGCGGTCGGCGGCATCGGTGCGACCACGCACCTGGCGTCGGAACTGCTCAAGCGCGAGGCCGGCATCGACGTGGCGATCGTGCCGTACCGCAGCTCCGGTCAGATGTTCGCCGACCTGAAGACCGGCCAGGTGCACATGCTGATCACCACGCCGTTCGAGGCGATGGAGCCGATCAAGCGCGGCGAGCTGATCGGGATCGCGGTCAGCCACGTCAAGCGCATCGACGTGCTGCCCGACATCCCCACGTTCGCCGAGCTCGGGCTGCCGCGCGTGGTGAACCTGCCCTTCATCGCCCTGTGCGCGCCGGCCGGGACGCCCGACGCGATCATCCAGACGCTGAACCGCGCCACGATCGAGGAGATCGCGGGCGGGCCGGGCAAGCCGCCGCTGACCCCGCTGGGACGCGAATCCCCGCCGATGTCGCCGGCCGAGCTGTCGGCGTTCATCGCCAGTGAACGCGAGCGCTGGGCCAAGGTGATCAAGGACGCCGACATCAAGCCCTGACCCCAGAACCCCTCCGAGGAGCACTCCGTGACGCCACTGCAGGGCATCCGCGTTCTCGAGCTGACGCTCAACATCTCCGGTGCGCTCACCGGCCAGATCCTCGCCGGCCTCGGCGCGCAGGTCGTCAAGGTCGAGCGGCCGGGCACCGGCGACGACTGCCGCGCGTTCGGCCCGCCGTTCGTGCGCGGCGCGAGCGTGATGTACAACGGCATGAACCGGGGCAAGTCCAGCGTCGCGCTGGACCTCAAGACGCCCCAGGCGATCGAGTGGCTGCACGGTCAGCTCGAGACCTGCGACGTGCTGATCGAGAACATGCGCCCGGGCACGCTCGACGCACTGGGCATCGGCACGGCCGCGCTGCGCGCACGCTACCCGCGGCTGGTCTGCGTGTCGCTCAGCGCGTTCGGCGCGCGCGGGCCGCTGGCCTCGAAGCCGGGCTACGAGGAGGTCGTCCAGGCGTTCTCGGGGCTGTTCAGCGTGAACGGCGCCGAGGGCTCGCCGCCCGCGCGCGTGGGCACGCAGATCCTCGACATGGGCACCGGCGTGTGGGGGGCCGTGGGCTGCCTCGCCGGGCTGATGCAGCGCACGCACACCGGGCAGGGCTGCGTCGTCGAAGGCTCGCTGCTGGAGACCGCGCTGTCGTGGCTGACGTTGCCGCTGGGGTCGTTCTCGCTCACCGGCCGCCCGCCCGTGCGGTCGCGCTCGGGCGGCGTATCGGTCGCACCCTACCGCTGCTTCCTGGCGCGCGACGGCGAGATCGTCGTCGCGGCCATCAACGACCGGCTGTTCGCGCAGCTCGCCACCGCGCTGGGCCATCCCGAGTGGGCGCAGGACGAACGCTTCGCCCGCGCCGCCGCCCGCACCGCGCACCGGGACCTGATCCACGGCCTCATCGAGCCGATCATCGCCGGCAACACGCGTGCGCACTGGCGTGCGGTGCTGGAGGCGGCCGGCGTGCCGTGTGCGCCGGTCAACACCTTCGCCGACGTGCTGGCCGAGCCGCACGTCCGGCAGCTCGACCTGTTCGACACGCTGCCCGATTCGGACGGCCTGCTGGCGCGCATGCCGATCAGCATCGACGGCAGCCGCGGCGTGCGGCTCGACCCCGCGCCGACGCTCGGCAACGCGAACGCAGCGCTGCTCCAGCCCGCCGCGCCGAGTTCCGCTCCGTGACCCGCGCCGAGATCCGCACATCGACCCAAGGAGACCCCCATGCCCGCCATCGCGTACGAGTACCCGGCCGAGATCGCCGCCATCCGTGAAGGCCTCGAGCGCTTCGTGCGCACCGAGGTGATGCCGCGTCACCACGACAACGCCGAGCTGTTCGAGAACCCCCATCACCGCTTCACCTCCGACGGCCGCTACAGCCCCGCGGTGCTGAAGCTGATCGCCGAGGTCCGGCAGGCATCGGCCCGTGCGGGTTACTACGGCATGTGCGCGCCCGAGTCCATCGGCGGGCAGGGGCTCGGACACGTCGCGTGGTTCGGCGGCTGGGAGAAGATCTTCCACCTCTGCGGCGGCCAGTACTGGCTGGGCCAGTACACGCTGTCGCACTGGGCGTTCGGCCCCAGCCCGGTGCTGACCGAGCTCACGCCCGAGGCCCGCGAGCGCTTCCTGCCGGGGCTGATGAGCGGCGCGACGACCATGTGCTTCGGCATGTCCGAGCCGGGCGCGGGCTCGGACGCGATGATGATGCAGACGCGCGCGACGCGCGACGGCGACGGCTGGCGCATCAGCGGCAGCAAGATCTGGACGACCAACAGTCCGTACGCCGACTACTGCATCGTGTTCGCGGTCACCGATCCCGAGGCCGCGGCCCAGCGCCGCAACGGCATCAGCGCGTTCCTGGTGCCGACCAACTCACCGGGCTTCGTCGTGCAGCGGGTGATCCGCATGTGGGACAGCGCGGGCGGCAACGAGGCCGTGCTGCACTTCGACAACATCCGCGTCGAGCCGTGGCAGCTGGTCGGCCGGCTCAACCGGGGCTTTGCGATCGCGATGCTGGGCGTGAACCTGGGCCGCATCTACAACTCGGCGCGCGCCGTCGGCATGGGGCGCTGGGCGCTCGAGAAGGCGTACGACTACGTGAAGGTGCGCAAGACCTTCGACCAGCCGCTGTCCGAGTACCAGGGTGTGACCTTCCCGCTGGCGGAATCGGCGATGCAGATCCACGCCGCCCACCTGATGTCGCTGAACGTGTCGCAGCTGCTCGACCGGGGCTTGCCGGCACGAAAGGAGCTGTCGATGACCAAGGGCTTCGCCACGCAGATGGGTGCGCTGGCCGTCGACCGCGCGATGCAGGTGCACGGGGCGATCGGCATGACCGCCGAGATGCACATGACCGAGATGTTCCACTCGCTGCGCCTGGTGCAGATCGCCGACGGCAGCAACGAGATCCTGCGGCGCACGATCTCGAAGGAGATGCTGGCGGGCGACCTGGACCTGTGACACGTACCGTGCGGGGTGCGGCCGTGCGGCGCTCGCTCAGCCGATCACGCCCCCGTCCACGCTCAGCGCGTGGCCGTTGACGTAGCTCGCCGCGCCCGAGCACAGCCACAGCACCGCCTCGGCGATCTCGCTCGCGTCGGCCACCCGGCCGGACGGGATCTGCCGCTCGACGAACGCGCGGAACTTCGCGTCGGCTTCCAGCGCCGGGTCGATCATCTCCGAGTGCGTCCAGCCCGGGCACACCGCGTTCACGCGCAGGCCCTTCTTCGCGTACTCGTAGGCGGCGGTCTTCGTGAGCGCGAGCACGCCGTGCTTGGACACCGCGTAGGGCACGTGACCCATGTCGCTGCGCTTCAGGCCGTAGATCGACGAGGTGTTGACGATCGCGCCGCCGCCGGCGGCGAGCATCGCGGGGATCTCGTACTTCATGCACAGCCAGGTGCCGGTCAGGTTGATGCCCAGCACCGCGTCCCAGTTCTCCTTCGTGTGGTCGGCCGTGCGCTTCGGTGATTCGCCGCCGATGCCGGCGTTGTTGAACGCGCAGTCCAGCCGCCCCCAGCGTTCGACCGTCGCCGCCACCATCGCCTCGACCGACGCCGGGTCGGCGACGTCCGCGCGCACGAACATCGCCTCGCCGCCGGCCGCCGCGATCGCCGCGACGACCGCGTCGCCTTCGGCCTGACGTCGCCCGACGGCGGCCACCTTCGCACCCTCGCGTGCGAACCGGAGCGCGACCTCGCGCCCGATCCCCGAGGTCGCGCCCGTCACGATCACGACCTTGCCTTCGAATCGATCCTGCATCCTGTGTCTCCCCTGTTGCGGTTCAGGGGAGACTGTACGCACTTCGTGCGGAAGGCGGTGCGGGCCCTGGTCGCGCGGTGGGCGACGCAGCGTGCGACGCGGCAGGCGCAGGCGGGTACGGTTGCCTCGCTGCCGGTGTCAGCCGACGCGCTCGATCGTCGGCAACGGCACCTGCCAGGCGCGCAGCGCGGGGTGGGGCAGGTACACCCGCAGCGTGACCACGAACGGTCCGGCCGGTGCCGGCAGCCAGTTCGCCCGCAGCACCGGGTCGTCTGGCGCAGCGTGCTGCAGCGCGATGCGCAGCGTGCCGTCCGCGTCGTGGCGCAGCCCGGGCGTGCGGTCGCCCACCGTGTAGCGTGCGATCGGGTTGTCGGTGAAGAACAGGCGGCCGTCGCGCGTCTGCTCGTACATCGACAGCGACCAGAAGCCGTCGGCGGGCAGGCCGTTGGGGCGGATGCGCAGCAGCAGGCGCCGGTGCCCGTCGAGCCGCTCGCCGGCGTCGTCGGTGGCGCGCGTCGCGTATACGGCCTCGATCGGCTCGAGCGCGCCGAGCCCGCCCAGCGCGATCGCCGAGCGCTCGGCGTAGTGGGTGCCGAAGTTGCCGATCTCGGGCCCGCGCACGTGCCAGCCCTGCACGCGCAGGCTCAGCCGCGGGATCGAGCGGCGGATGTCCTCGAACGCGCCGCGGATGCGGGCGCTCCAGGCGTCGCGCACGGCCGGCGCCAGCGTCTGCCACGCCTGCGCATCGCCCGCGCGCAGCCCCACCGCCGCGCAGCGCGCGAGCACCGGCGCGTCGGCCGCCGGCGGCGGATTGCGCATCAGGCCGGCGTTGACGACCGCGAGGAATCCGGCCGGATCGAGCGGATCGAGCGGCGCCGGGTCGGCTTCGCGTGGCGACGGCGCGGGCAGCGCCCGCGCACCCGGCAGGGGCGCCACGTGCACCCGGTCCTGCATCGCGTGCGCGGCCGGCAGGTCGTCGGGTCCGTCGACGATGAAGCGGCCGAACAGCCACACGTCGTCGCCGGGGGCATGCAGCACCCGCCCCGCCGGCAGCGGCCCGGTGTGCCGCGGACCGACCAGCGTCACCGTCACCGGCCCGACCCCGTCGAGGCGCTGGCCGATCATCGCGAAGTTGTTGCTGAAGGCGTCCATGAACGCCACCGACCAGTAGCGTCCCGCCGGCATCGCGTCCACGGTCACCTGCACCGGGCCGGCCGACAGGTCGAGCCAGCCGCGCGAATAAAGCGTGTCGTTGTTGGGCGTGGTGATCCAGCGCGCGGTGTGGTCGCACAGGCGCCGGTCGTGCCAGGCGGTGTTGGGCGCGATGCGCAGCGCCGGGTCCTGATGGTGCAGGTCCAGGTGCCGCGTGCGTGCGATCTCGAACAGCGCGTACGCGTAGACGTAGGCCTCGTCGATCAGGGACTCGAGGGGGTCGGCGGGCGCGGTGGTGGTGGTCATGGTGGGACGGGGCGCTCGTGTTGGGAGATGTTTCGGTTGGTCGGTCGGTTGAGCGGTTGACCGGGCGGTTGGGCGTTCGGCGCGTGGGGCCCGCTCGCCGCTCAGGTCGCGTGCGGCGCTCCGCTCCCGTGCGGTGCCTCGGGCAGGTCGGCGATGCGGTCGCGCCGGTGCTCGCGGCTGGACCGCGCGAAATGCCCGAAGATACCGCGCGCCATCGTCGACGGCTCGGCCGCCGAGCGGGCCGCGTAGATGCGGGCGCGCGCGGCATGGGCGGCTTCGTGCTGCTGCGCGGCGTCGGTCTGCGGTGCGCCGGTCCGGGCGTCGTCGGCGGCCAGGGTCGCCAGCTCGACCAGGTGGGCCGCCATCGCGAGGTCGCCCGCGGCCTCGAGCTGCGCGGCGCGGGCCAGCACCGGCGCGACGCCACCCGCGAGTGCGATCCACTCGCGCGCCTGCTGCACGCGCGGCGCCGGCAGCAGCGCGTCGGGCTCGCCGTCCCACCAGCCGCCGTAGCGGCGCCACACGTTGCGCACCAGGAACTGCGGATGGTCGTAGATCGCCTGCAGATACGGGCGGTCGGCCAGGTGGGCCGGCGGCCGCACGCGCTGCAGGATCTCGTCGAGCGGCAGCGCGCGGTTCATCAGCGCCACCGTCTGCGTCTCGATGGCGTCGAGGTACTCGGCCGTGTCGAGCAGGGCCTGGTGCACGCGCGGCGCGCCGAAGATCGGCATGCCGTGGCCGCACACCAGCAGCTCTGCATCGCACGCCGCCATCGCGCGCAGCGCGTCGGCCCAGTCCTCGCAGTAGCGCTGCACCTTCTGCGGGTTGCCGGCGTTGGGCACCGCCCAGATGAACAGGTCGCCGGGAAAGATCCAGCCGCGTTCGGGCACGTGCACCCACACGTGGTCGTCGGTCTCGCCGCGCGCCGGGTGCAGCGCGAAGGTCAGCGACCCGATGCGCAGCGTGAGGTCGCGATCGAAGGTCACGTCCGGATAGCGGAAGTCGACCGGCCACTCGAGGTCGTCGGCGCGGCCGAGGAACTGCCGAAGGTTGATCGCACGGTTCCAGGCCTGCGTGCGCCGGTAGCGGTCGAAGTGGCGGGGCAGCAGCGCGTGCGCGTATACGTGGGGCTTGGCCCAGCCGCGCGCCGCGGCCTCCTCGTCGAAGCGGCGCGTCGCCCACACGTGGTCCAGGTGATGGTGCGAGAACACCGCCGCGACCAGCGGGGCGTCCGGCCGCCACGCGCGCACCGCCTCGTACACGCGGTCGATGTCGCGTTTCGTGCCGGCATCCATCATCACCAGCCCCTCGCCGGTGTCGACCACGGAGATCGCGGCGATGCCCTTGAAGTACAGCAGCCCGGGGGCGATCTCCTGCGCGCCGGGATAGCTGCCGCGTACCGGGTGGTGCTCGTGCACGAGGTCGGCCTGGCCGCTCCACAGGAGCTCGGCCAGCGCCCGGAAGTCGGTGGTCGGCGGGTTCGACATGATGGGGGCTCCTCGAGGGTGTCGTCGCGCAGCGTACGGCGCGCGCACGTACAGAAATGCCACTCAGGTGGCATTCGCGTATGCTCGGTCGCAACATGCGTGCCCCACGCTCCCCGTCCGCCGCCGGCGGCGACCCCATCGATGCGCTGCCCGAGGGCGCTCGCGACGACCTGCTGCGCATCGCGGTCGCGCGGCGCTGGCGCACCGGGCAGGCGCTGCTGCGCGCCGGTGAGGTGGCCGGCAGCGCGTTCCTGGTCACCCGCGGCCGGGTCCGGTTGCGCGCGCACAGCGCCGAGGGACGGGAGCAGACCTTCGGCTGGATCGAGCCGGGCATGTTCGGCGCGCTGGCGCCGGCGCTGGCGGGCGAGCCGTCCCCGTGCGACTTCGTGGCCGAGGTGCCCAGCGAAGCGCTGCACTTCGACCGTCGCCGGCTGGATGCGCTGCTGCAGCGTGACGGCCGCACGGCGCTGGCGCTGGTGCGCCTGCTCAGCCGCCGCGTGAACGCCACGATGGGCATGCTCACCGCCCGCGCGTTCTCGCCGCTGTCCGACCGCATCCGCGCCACGCTGCGGCATCTGGCGCGGCACACCGGCACGGTGGTGATCACGCAGGCCGAGCTGGCCCATGCGGTCGGCGGTTCGCGCTATCGCGTCGGGCTCGAGCTCGCACGGTTGCGGGCCGCCGGGCGCATCGCGGTCGCGCGCGGCCGGATCACGGTGCTGGACGTCGGCCCCGAGCCCCCCGCACGCGCGCGCCGGGC
>ENA-UPTA01002604-UPTA01002604.1-activated-sludge-metagenome-genome-assembly--contig:-NODE-2604-length-18491-cov-7.012313_pt1 | contig 18491 bp, 18 predicted proteins | sample MGYA00238184_ERZ773361 | MGnify/ENA primary metagenome ERZ773361 (study PRJEB29100, sample SAMN05720205) | activated sludge metagenome | isolation source: anaerobic digester from wastewater...
CCGACATAGACCAGGCCCTGAAAAAGGTCGGGAAGCGCAAATAGCCCCGGCGCGGCAAAAAGTTCCAATCATTGGAAGTTTCCGCGCAAAAAGTTCCAACCATTGGAAGTTTTTTCCGCAAAAGTTCCAGTCATTGGAACTTTTGTGTCCGGCTTTACAGAGGGGACGGACGGTGTTACATTGCAGGAGCAGGAATCATTCATATCTCGAGCGCAATGAAAACAGCGGTGGACAAAAAGTTGCTGGCGGAGCGGATGGCCTCCTTTCCCGAACTCTGCCTGCGCGCGGGGATCCGGGTAACGCACCAGCGGACGGAAGTGTACCGCGAGGTGGCGGCCACGCTGGAGCATCCCGACGCGGACAGCATCTACCGGCGGGTGCGCAGACGCATCCCCCAGATCTCGCTCGACACCGTGTACCGGACCCTGGGCCTGTTTGGGGAAAAGGGCATCATCAGCCGCGTCAGCTATCCGGGCGACCGGGCACGGTTTGACGGCAACACGGGGCAGCACCACCACTTCATCTGCACAAAGTGCGGGCTGATCCGCGACTTCCGCAGCGACGCGCTCGATGCCGTGCGTCCCCGGCTGAAGAACGTGCCGTGCGGGCGGATCACCTCCGTGCAGATCGAGCTGCGCGGGCTGTGCCGCCGCTGCGCCCGGGCCTGAACCGCCTCGAAGAACTTATTTCCCTTTTTCGCTTGTTTTTAGGAATTATTACTATATAGTAATAAAACATTATCAACAGAGCGGGCCGCCCGAGCGGGGGAGCATCGGCCGGGCGGCCCGCGCAACTTCAGGGAGAAATCAGAATGACAGAACAGAATGCAGAAGTCCGCATGCCGCTGATCGGTGACAAGGCCCCGTCCTTCAGGGCCGTCAGCACCCAGGGGGAAATTGATTTCCCCAAATGGGGCGAGGGCAAGTGGGTGGTCTTTTTCTCGCATCCGGCCGATTTCACGCCGGTGTGCACAACGGAATTCATGACCTTTGCCTCGATGGCCGAGGACTTCAGAAAGCGCAACTGCGAGCTGCTCGGGCTTTCCATTGACAGCATCTACGCGCACATCGCGTGGCTGCGCACGATCAAGGAGAAGATCGAATACAACGGGATGAAGGACCTTGAGGTCAATTTCCCGGTGATTGAGGACCTGAAGATGGACGTGGCACGGGCTTTTGGAATGCTGCAGCCCGGCGCAAGCTCCACACAGGCCGTTCGCGCGGTGTTCCTGATTGACCCGAAGGGCGTGGTCCGCATGATCATGTACTATCCGTCATCAACCGGCCGCAACATGGACGAGGTGATGCGGGTGCTCATCGCGCTGCAGACCGCGGACAAGCACGGCATTGCGACGCCGGCCAACTGGCAGCCGGGCGACGATGTGATCGTTCCGCCTCCGGGCTCCTGCGGCACCGCGAAAGACCGCACCGCAAAGCCCGATCCGGACGTGAAGTGCCTGGACTGGTTCATGTGCCTGAAAAAGTGCCCGAAATAATCAGCGGGTTCTGATCATCAAACGCCCCGGAGATTCCTCCGGGGCGTTTTCATGACTGACGGGGAGGGTTGTTCCGGCTGCTTATTTCGCGGGCCCGGCCTGCTCCAGCATGCGTATCATTTCAGGCGGGCCCCCGGGAGTCGCGAGGCTCAGGGCGGTTCTGCCGTAATTGTCTTCAATATGAGTGTCTGCGCCCCTGTTCAGCAGCGCTTTCACAATTTCGAGGTTTCCGATCTTTACGGCCTCCATTAGCGGCGTCACACCAAAATTATCCTGTATGTTCACATCCGCGCCATGGGCCAGCAGCGCGGCCGCGGTTTTGGCGTGACCCCGGCTTGAAGCGGCGCTCAATGCCGTTCTGCCGAAATTGTTCTTCGCATTAATGTCAGCCCCGCGCGCAAGCAGCATTTCAGCAACTTCGACATGCTCTCCTCCGCGCGCGGCCTCATAAAGCGCGGTTCCGCTTTCGACATGGCTTTTCCCGGCGGCTTCATTCACGTCTGCGCCGTGGTCCAGCAGGATTTTTACAATGTCCGTATGCCCCCTGTTTGCCGCCAGCATAATGGAGGTTTTGCCGTTGGCGTCCTTTGTGCCGACATCCGCGCCCTGTTCCAGCAGCGCCTTCACTGCATCGATATACCCGCCCCGTGCTGAAAACGGAAGCACCGGGGAACTCTTTTCGGGAAGATTAACGGCCTTGCGCAGCAGTGTCTCGACAACCTCGGCCTGTCCGCGTGATTCCGCCGCCTCAAGCGCGGCCAGCAGGTCCGCTGCCGAGCTGCCCGCTCCGGCCGCAAGCAGCGCTTCTGCCGTCTCCGGATTCCCGGACAACGCGGCCATCTTCAGAGCCGTGCGGTTGTGAGCATCTGCTGCGCGCACATCTGCTCCATGCGAAAGCAGAACCTCTGCCGTTTTGGCATGCCCCCTGGCCGCGGCGACATTCAGGGCCTTATCGAGAGATCCCCCCGCCCCGGCATCCAGCAGAAACTTAACCGTGCTGAAATGATCACCCTCAACCGCCGCCATCAGCACCGGCTCCAAATTCACCTCAGCCCCTTTGGACAAAAGCGCCTGGACCGTTTCGGTGTGCCCGCCGCGGGCGGCGGCCGTCAATGCCGCCGCCATGTCCACCGAGGCCTTCCTCGAGATCAATTTCTCAATTATCCGGGTATGCCCCTCCGCCGCCGCAATCAGCACCGCGGGATCACCGCTCATGCCTCTGGCATTCACATCCGCGCCTTTGGCCAGCAGCGCCTCCACCGTTTCGTCGTGCCCGCCCCAGACCGCCTTTATAAGCGCGGTCTCTCCATGAGAGGATTTGGCATTCACACGCGCCCCCCGGGCCAGCAGCGCCTTGACAACCTCGGTGTGTCCCCCTTTTGCCGCGAACATTAAAGGCGTCCAATCCGTATCGTCCTTCATGTTTGCCTTCGCCCCGGCCGCCAGGAGAGCCTGTACGATTTCGGTGCGGCCCTTTTCGGCCGCATCAAGCAGCGGGGACCAGCCATTCAGGGCGCTTACATTCACCTTTGCCCCTTTTGATATCAGCAGTTTCACGGTTTCAGCATGACCGCGGCGCACGGCCACCATCAGCGGCGTCCATCCATAAACATCACTCGTGTTGACGCGAGCGCCTTTGGACAGCAAAAACTCAGCCACCGCAGTATGCCCGCTTTCAGCGGAAGACATCAGGGCCGGACAGCCATCTTCGTCGGTTGCATTCACATCAGTGCCCTGCGCCAGCAGTTCCGCAATTCGTTCCATGCCCGCGGGATCTCCCGCCGCGGCGATCAGCTGCTGATTCAGCGCCTCGCCGGGCCCGCCATTCGCCACGGCCGCAAGACCCGCCAGAAGAATCATCCCGCCTGTAACTATGCTGCTTTTTTTAAACATGTTCGACAGCCTTTCACTGGACATCCGCCCGCCCAAAGCATGCCGGCCGGATCCCGTTTGTCTGACTTAAATTGGAGGCGACCTCTATCAGTGAAGTATATCCAAATTATCCACAAACACGCAATTCCCTTGTGACACGGAATTCGGGGGCTTTCATATCTGGCACAGGCTTGTCTGCGCCCGGGGTTTGCTGTATGGTCTTTCCCGTGCGCAAAAGAGACACATTCGATTTCCTGACAAGCACCGCGGGTGTGATTGCCGACGCCGCAGGCGTGTATGCCGGCTTCATGCTCGCCATGTGGATCCGGTTTTTCAGCGGGTGGATCCCACTGCATGGCGAAAGCCTGCCGCCCATGTTCCAGTATCTCGTCGGCGCGGCCGTGGCCACGGTTCTGTTTGTCCTGATCTTCCGGGCCATGGATCTCTACCGCCGGCCCCAGCACGGTCATTTTACGGAAAAACTGCCGCGCATTGTGCGCGGCTGCGCCTACGGCCTTGTGATCTCCACCGCCATGGCCTTCGCCGTGCGCAATCCGCCCTTCTCGCGCGTGGCGATGATCCTTTCGTTTTTCACGGTGACCCTTGTCGTGCTGATAGAGCGAAATATCCTTTTCCAGTGCGAACGGCACTGGGCCCGGCATCAGGCCGCCAAAAAGAACGTGGTGATCTGCGGCATCGGCCCGATCGCGGGCCAGCTCACCGAAATCCTCAGCCGCGAGCACCGCCTGCGCGCAAAGCCGGTCGCCTATTTTTCCGTGGGAGATGAAACCGCCGATCCGCGCGTTCCGGCGGACCTGGTCCGCGGCCCGATGAACGGGATTCCGGATTTTCTCGGGGCAAACGATGTGGACGAGGTGATCGTCGCCAATCCCTCCGGGCTTACACACGCGCAGCTGGTGGATCTGATTATCCAGTGCGAAAAGGCCCTGGCCGATTTCCAGATGGTGCCCGATATTTTCGGAGTGCTGACCAGCCGGGTGGACATGCAGATGGTGGGCGGCATTCCGATGCTTGGCGTAGGCAAGTGGCCGCTCGACTATTTCTGGAACCGCGCCCGGAAGCGGGCGGAGGACATCGCCGGCGCCATCGTCGGCCTGATCATCTCGGCGCCGATTATCGCAATCGCCGCGCTGGTGATCAGAAAAACCTCGCCGGGCCCGATTTTCTACCGCCAGGAGCGCTGCGGAGAGCGGGGAAAGGTTTTCAACATCTACAAGCTCCGCACAATGCACTGCGACGCGGAAAGCCAAACCGGTCCGGTCTGGGCCAGCCCGGACGATCCGCGCCGGACCCGGTTCGGAACTTTTCTTCGCAAATACAACCTCGACGAACTGCCGCAGTTCTGGAACGTGCTGACGGGCGAAATGAGCCTCGTGGGCCCCCGGCCTGAGCGCCCGCATTTCGTGGAGCAGTTCAAGGAGGACATCGCGCGCTACATGTGGCGGCATGTCTCCAAGCCCGGACTGACCGGCTGGGCGCAGGTCAACGGCCTGCGCGGTCAGACGAGCATCGAGGACCGCATCAGCTACGACCTCTTCTATCTCGAAAACTGGTCGCTTTCGCTGGACTTCAAGATCCTGATCCGGACGCTGTTCAGCACGAAGAACGCCTACTGACCGGGGCCGGGCCGCCGCGGCGGCGCGCGCGCTTCCGGTTGACATTCGGGTCCTGATTTCCTATGTTCTGTCACTTTATCAACCGGCGCAAACGCCGGATGTTCTGGAGACAGGGATGCCCACATACGAGTATGAGTGCCAGAAATGCGGCCTGCGCTTTGAACTGTTTCAAAGCATGAAGGACAAGCCGCGTCAGCGCTGCCCCACATGCAGGGGCAAAGTGGTGCGCTGCCTCGGCACCGGCGCAGGCATCATTTTCAAGGGGTCGGGCTTCTACTCCACCGATTACCGAAGCCCGACATATCATGCAGCGGCAAAAAAAGAAACGGCCGCCCCGAGTGCCGGCGGCGAAACAAAATCCAGCGGAAAGGCAGAAAAAAGCCATGCCACCAATAGTTAAATGCAAAACCTGCGGAAGTGAGAACATTCTGGGACAGCTTTTCTGCAAGCAGTGCGGCGCGCGCCTCAAGATGGGCGGAACGGTCGAGCAGAAGAAGCCCAAGGGATCGGGTCTCCGCATTGTGAAGACCCTTCTGCGCATCGCGGTGCTGCTGGCCTGCATTGCGCTCGTCGGAGGGCTTCTCTGGCCCGCGCAGCCATCAGGCGAATTCGGGTCGGAACGCCATGCCGACGTGTACGAGGAGAAGATCGGCCGCCTGGAGCAGGCCGCCCGCGAGGGATACAGCACGGTCGAGGAAATCGCCGAAACGCAGATCAACGGCTATTTCGCCCGGCTGGTCACTCGGAACTCCGGCGAAGGGGATTCCGCCAGCCAGCTCGGCATCGGCGAAATCAATTTCGCCTTCCGGCAGGATACCGTCATTGTGTTTGTCCTGGCCCGGCGCGGCCCCCTGACCCTGACCTATGAACTCACGGCGGCGCCCGTGGCGGACAAAGGACTGCAGCTCAACGTGCAGCAGGTGCGGCTGGGGCGCATCCCTCTGCCGGGCTTCCTGCATCAGAGGATTCTGCAGCGCATGTCCGTGGTGTTCAGTCAAATGGATGCGGAACAGCTGATTCTCAGGCATCTGCAGAAAATCAAACTGGATGACAAACGCGCGATACTGACCACCTGAGCGTCACAAGGGGATATCATGAGAGACAAAAAAGAATTCCACGCCATTCTGACACAGATTTCGGGTGGACTGTTTCGGGAATACGGACGGCTGGCCGGCGACTTCGACTTCAACCGCTATGTGCTGAAAATTCATTTTGTGCAGGACGCAGCCGAAGACGGCCCCACCCTGTTTGTGGTGCGCGTGCCCCAGTTTATTTCAGAGTTTCCGGAACGGCTGTTCAGCAGCGCGGTGCGCCGCACGGCGCTGGAAGATCTGCTGGTTCGCAAAATCAGTGAAAGCATCGAGGGCATGGCGCACTTCAATTCCAGCGGAACAGCGCGCCGACGCTTTCAGATCGCCCGGCTCGGGCAGAAAATTCTTCCCCGGTCCTCGGTCATCGTGACCGATGAATATGTCGAAGCCCGCCTGTATGCCAGCCTCCCGCGCGAGGGCGAGGTGATTCCCGGAGATGCCGTCCTTGAACTTTTTTTCGAGGATCTGCCGGCCATTGTGAATGCCGCGCTGATCTACTGCAACCTCGACCGCGACGAAGTGGAGCACACCGTGGGCCTGATGGAGGACACAGATGTCATCCGCCAGATGCTTCCCACGCAGGGCATGGTCGGCTTCGTCGGCGACGGCCTTCTTCTTTCGCGCAAACCCGGGACCGACCTGCCCGATTTCACCAGGAACACCAGCCTGAAGGTTGACGTCTCGGCGCGGCTCGAAGTCGAGGTCCCCCATCTCAGCAAGGTGTATGGCGCCGGCATCCCGGCGGGCATCACCGTGATCATGGGCGACGCCTATTCCGGGCGCATTGAGATCATGCAGGCGCTCGCTTCCGGCATCTACAACCATATCGCCGGTGACGGCCGCGAACTGGCCATCACCGTGCCCGACGCCGTGGCGATACGGTCCGAACCCGGCCGGAGCATCGCGCAGGTGAATGTCAGCGCATTTGTCAGCGGCCATGCCTGCGGTTGTGCGCCCGAGGCCTGCTCGACGAATTCGGCCGACGCCTTCCTGTCGCAGGCCGCGGCCACGGTGGAAGCACTGCAGGCCGGAGCACGCGTCCTGCTGTTTGACGAGGCCACATCCTGTTCTGCTTTTCTTTCTTCCGATCAGCGGCTGACGGCCCTGCTGGGGGCGCGCAGCGGAATCATTCCTCTGGCGGCCCGGGCGCGGCAGCTCGCGGACGATCTGGGTGTTTCACTGGTCATTGGCGGGGAAACCTGCGTGGCGGAATTCATCCCCATTGCCGACCGGGTGCTGCGCGTGAACAGGAATGTCATCTCGGACATCACCGAGGAGGCCCGGAAGGCCACGGTGGCACAGCCGCCCCCACGCGCGGCCGCCATTGACGTGGCCGCGCTGGCGGAACAGCAGCGGTGGATTGTGCCCAGCAGCATTGATCCGACCCTCGGGCGCGAAGACTCCTACATATGCGCTCCGAATGTGCACACGCTGTGCTTCGGGCGAAGCACAATAGACCTCTCCGCCGTATCGCAGCTGGCAGACATTCAGCAGACCGAAACCATCGCCCACATTCTCTATTACGCGAAGCTTCGCTACATGGACGAGAGCCACCCGCTGCGGGAGATTCTCGACCTGGTGGACCGTGATCTCAGCACCGAGGGCCTGGAATGTCTCGCGCGCGAGCTGCGTGGAGATCTGGCCCGCCCGCGGCGCTACGAGATCGCGGCCGCCCTCAACCGCCTGAGCACGCTGCGGGTGCAGAACCCGACCGACTGACCCCTCGAATGAAACTGGTGATCCAGCGCGTCAGCCGGGCTCGCGTGGGCGTGGAGGAGAAAACCGTTTCGGAAATCGGCCCGGGGGCTTTGATTCTTCTCGGCGTGGCCAGGGGCGACACCCCGGCCGATGCCGAATGGCTGGCGGGCAAAGTCTCGCGGCTGCGCATTTACGACGACCCGCGCGGACGGCTCAACCATTCCATTGCCGAAACAGGCGGATCGTATCTGGTCGTCAGTCAGTTCACCCTGTTCGGCGACTGCTCCAAGGGCAACCGGCCCAGCTATATTCAGGCCGCCGATCCGGACGATGCGGCCGCGCTGTATGATCTGTTTGTGGAAAAACTGCGCGCACTCGGGCACACGGTCCGGACCGGAGTGTTTCGCGAGCACATGGATGTCGAGCTTGTCAACGACGGGCCCGTGACCCTGCTGATGGAGAGCTGTGGGCGCTGAACGGAACATCCTGCGACTGGTTCTATCCGCCCTGCTCTGCGGGGCGGCAGCCCGCCTGCCCGCCCAGGAAACCCGGGACCGCCGCGTCGTCAGCGCCACCGGCCGTTTCGTGGCGCTCAGCCCGGCCGGACAGGACGCCACCTATCTGGTGGTCTGGGCCGAAGATGTGGTTGAACGCCTCCAGAAGCTGCTGGGCATGGCACTGCCGGTGCCGCGCGGCGAGGCCCTTTATCTGATTGTAGGTCCCGGCGAGGGCGCCATTTCTGCCGAACAGTACTATGACGAGTTCGGCCTGCGCCAGAAACTCCATATCAGCGGCATCGAAGCCGCCGACCAGGAGCAGGTGCTGGAACACCTGTGCCGGTTTCTGCTGAACCGGCAGACGCTTCCGGAACAGGTCCCCTTCTGGTTCGCCGCCGGGGCCGCCCAGAATCTCTTTCCCGAAGCCCGTGTTCGCAACATGGAAACAGCGATATCCGAATGGAGAGCGGACCGGGCCCCGGACTTTTCGGACATCACCGGCGGCGACTGGCCGGACACCCCCGATTTCCGGACAAGGGCTTTTGCCGGCCTGGCTGTTGCGGCTTTGCTTGAATGGTTCCCCGACTCCGCCCGCACAGAGCAGTTCCTCTCCGCGTGCGCCGCAGGGCAGACGCCGGCGGCGGAACTGGCCGCACAGCTGACCGGAAGGGGGTCGGTGCGGGATCTGGAGGCAGCGTGGGATGTCTGGCTGGCCTCGCGCCAGAACATCCGGATTGTGGGGGCCGGATCGCCGCGGCAGGATGCAGAGCGCCTGCGGGCCATGCTGGAAATCACGCCCGTGATGATTCAACTCGTGGCCGGCCGGAAGGTGCCGGGAGAATTTTCAGCTCAACGGATGATTGCCGAACGCGCGGAGGACTGGGTTCCCGCCGTAGCGCGCCATCTCGACCTCAAACTGGAAAGCTTCAGTCTGGGATGCGCGCCGGAAACACAAGGGGTCATCCGGGCCTGGCGCGATTTCCTGCAGACCCTCTCCGTGCGAGATGAAAAGCGGCCCTGGTATTCACTGCGCAAAGCGCCGGCGGTGTCCGAGCGGGAGCTGCTCGTCAAACTGGCGCGGGCCGAGCAGCTTCTGTTTGAGCTGGCCGAAGCCGCTTCGGACGAATAGCCGCATCTATTTTTCGACGGCATGCAGCTCTTCGCTGCGGTCCCGGCTCAAATCAGCCGCCGCGAAGGATTCCGCGTCCTGCGGGAGCTGAAGATGAAACCGGCTGAGCAGATCCACCTCGCCCCGTCCCTCTGCAAGTTCAAAGCCGAGAATATGGCCGCCCTGTGTCCGGTCCCGGCTTATAAAATGCAGATGGAAGCCGGGAACATTGACCCCTTTCACGAATTCGGGGCAGCGGAAACCGACGACATCCCCTTCGATATCCTCCATAAAGAACTCCGGCTGCCTGGCGGTCACCTGTTTCAGGGGGGGATAGGGTTTCTGCTGGCGGGGCACGCTGCGCGTATGCATGGATTTAAACTTCCCGCTGATCCGAACCGCGCAGAAGAGGTTCTGGTTTGGCGCAATCCGGTTCACCTGTTCCTCGATGGCCGCAAAATCCGAGGCGGGCGTCAGGTCAAACCGGATATCCGGATTGAAGAAGCACACCGACGCAAAGGGTGTCGAAGCATCATGGTTCACTTCAACCACGGAGCCGTCGGCCTTCACCTGATAGATGCGGCCGTCGAGGACCACCATCTCCCCGTCCAGGGCTTCAAACGTGCCGATGCCGAAATTGCCCTGCCGGAGCAGATCCCTGCCGGACAGATGCCCGTCATAAACGCCAACAAGGAGGGCATCGATCGTGGACATTTGAAAAACGGTGTTATCGGGCGTGGTGGCGCAGCCTGCGGCGAGCAGGGCCAGCGCGGCGGCAAGAAGCAGATTTTTCATCAAGCACCTCATTTTTCAGACATGCCTGATGCTGGAATGGCGGGCGGAGAAAATCAAGAACAACCTGACAGGGGATTAGTTTCTGCACTTTTTGCTTGTCCGGGGCGGGCGGCCGTTCTATCTTGCGGCCAGAAATATGGCGTGGTTTCGCCAAGTAAAGCGCTTCGACGGGCTGGTTCCGGCGGGGCAATGACAGCTCTGGTTCTTAACAGCGGGTGAGAATAAAATGAATATGATCAAACGACTGTACTGCCTTATTCCCATTTCTTTTTTCATGGCAAACTCCGCCTTCGCGGAAACCGCCCCGGCTGGCGCGCGCCAGATTCCCGGCTGGTGGTATGTCTGCCCGGTCGCCAGCGTGGTTGCCCTGCTGATGGCGTTTTTCTTCTATCGCTTCATCATGAAATCCTCCAGCGGAACCGACCGCATGCAGGAAATCGCCGGCTATGTCCGCGAAGGCGCCTATGCCTATCTCCGCCGCCAGTACAAGGTGGTCGGACTGGTCTTTGTGGTGCTGGTTGCGGTCCTTTCCTTCATGGCTTTCGGTCTCGGAGTCCAGCACCGCCTTGTTCCCTTTGCCTTCCTGACCGGCGGCCTTTTCTCCGGACTGGCCGGCTTCATCGGCATGAAAACTGCCACGGCGGCCTCTGTTCGCACCGCGCATGGCGCCAGCGAATCCCTGAACAAGGGCCTCACAATTGCCTTCCGCGCCGGGTCGGTGATGGGACTGACGGTGGTGGGCCTGGCGCTTCTCGACATCTCCCTCTGGTTCCTCTATCTCTACAAGTACCACCACATTGTGACCGGCGGTCACGAGATGAACCTCGAAACCATCACCGTTGTGATGCTGTGCTTCGGCATGGGCGCTTCGACCCAGGCGCTGTTTGCGCGCGTCGGCGGAGGAATCTACACCAAGGCCGCCGATGTCGGGGCTGACCTCGTGGGCAAGGTGGAAGCCGGCATTCCCGAAGACGATCCCCGCAATCCGGCCACCATCGCCGACAACGTCGGCGACAATGTGGGCGATGTCGCGGGGATGGGCGCCGATCTTTACGAAAGCTATGCCGGCTCCGTGCTGGCCACAGCCGCGCTCGGCGTGGCCATGGCCAGCGTCCATGGGTTTGGAGTCCAGAAAGCCTTTATCTATCTGGCCGCCCCGATGCTGCTGGCCGCCATGGGCATCCTGTTCTCGATCATCGGCATCTTTGTCGTGAAAACCCGCGATGACGCAAACATGAAGCAGCTCCTTTCGGCACTCAACCGGGGGATTTACCTTTCCAGCGTCCTGATCATTGCCGGGGCCTTCGCGCTCGTGCGGGTGATGGGACTCCCGACCGGCGTGTTCACCGCCATCACCATCGGCGTGGTGCTGGGTATTGTGATCGGCAAGGGCACGGAATGGGCCACGGCAGCAGAATACAAGCCCACGCGCTACGTCGCGGACCAGTCGCTGACCGGACCGGCCACCGTGATCATCGGCGGCATCGCCGAGGGAATGATGTCCACATGGATCCCCATTCTGGCCGTCTGCATCGGCACGCTCTGCTCCTTTGCGGTCATGGACGGGTTTAATGACATCCTTGCGGGGCTTTACGGCGTGGGCATTGCGGCGGTCGGCATGCTGTCCACGCTGGGCCTGACTCTCGCCACCGACGCCTACGGACCGATTGCCGACAACGCCGGCGGCAACGCCGAGATGAGCGGCCTGCCCAAGGAAGTTCGCCAGCGCACGGACGCGCTGGATTCGCTGGGCAACACCACGGCGGCCATCGGCAAGGGTTTTGCGATCGGCTCCGCCGCGCTGACCGCGCTGGCGCTTCTGGCAAGCTATATCGAAGAGGTGCGCGTCGGCATCCATCGCGAGGCCGCCATTGAATATGCCGCGCCGGCCGCCGAAGAAAGCTATACGGTGGTGAACGTCGGCGCCGCCGACAACGGGAAGTATGCCATCTGCCTGCCGGGGGCCGCGGCCGGGAGCCGCCAGTCCCAGCAGTTCTACACGCTCAGCGCGTTTGAGGGAACCGGCGAAAGAGCCGTGCGCGTCAGCGGACCCGACGGGCAGCCGCTCAGCCTGATCGTCAACGAAGTGGGCGAGATGGTGAAGGACCGCGGGGCGGCGGATCTGGACGGACGGCTCCTCTGCGCCCAAAAAGCCGGACTCATGGATTATATGAACTTCTACAACGTGACGCTGATGAACCCCAAGGTGCTGGTGGGTGAATTCATCGGCGTGCTGCTGGTGTTCGTCTTCAGCGCGCTCACCATGAAGGCCGTGGGGCGCGCCGCCTTCGCCATGGTCACCGAGGTGCGCCGGCAGTTCAAGGAGTCTCCGGGCATCATGGCCGGCACAGAACGTCCGGATTATGCCCGGTGCGTGGCCATTTCCACGGCCGGCGCCCAGCGTGAAATGATTGTCCCCTCCCTGCTGGCCATCACCATTCCCGTGCTCGTCGGCCTGTTCCTCAATGTGTCCGGCGTCGTGGGGCTGCTGGTCGGAGGTCTGTGCGCCGGATTCGCCATGGCGGTCTATATGGCCAACGCCGGCGGCGCGTGGGACAACGCCAAGAAATTCATCGAGGCCGGAAACCACGGCGGGAAGGGAAGCCATGCGCACAAGGCCGCTGTCGTCGGCGACACGGTGGGCGATCCGTTCAAGGACACCTGCGGGCCGTCGCTCAACATCCTGATCAAGCTGATGAGCATGGTCAGCATTGTGTTTGCGGGACTGATCGTCAAATACGCGCCCGCGATCGGCGCCTGGCTCGGAATCGGAAACTGATCAAGGAAGGATAAGGCTATGGACATTCATCTGTATCTCGTCTGCTACCAGAGCGAGGCGCTCGTGGCCTCTCACCTCGATGCCGCGGCATTCGGCGCCCACCTCGCGGTGGGCACCCAGAAACATACCAGCGGCAACGTCATGTTTGTGGAAATTGATCCTTCGTTCAAGAGCGACGCGCTGAAGCTGAACAAGCTGTCATCGCGGTGCATTCCTCATGCGGACGGCTCGCCGCGCAGAAGCAAGTACATCAGCATCTACCGCGCGCTCGAACACATTCCCCTGTCCGCCTTCGGAAAACTTTACATGACCACCCGCGACGGACGGGTGCTGGGCCTGGACAGCAAACCCTACGACCCGGAATCCGAGGAACCCGGCACGAACCTCTACACCGAGCTGTGCCCCGTCTTCCCCCGCGTGGCCTCATCGCTCCCGCCCTTCCGGTTCTGCCGGTTCATCACAAATCCCGACAACCCGCTGCATGTGCCGCGGATCATCTTCTCCGACAACCTGCTCGACCGGGAAGACGACGGAAGCCTTGCCGGCTACCTGCCCTATCCCAACCGCGAGCACATCGTGGATTGCATTCGCGCACTGACATCCAGCGAGGGCAAGCCCACGAAAACCATCGAGAGAAATCCGCAGCTCATCGCCTTCTACCGAACCGTGGGACGCGGATTCTTCGCCGGCGACCAGACCGACATGATATTCTATCCGTTCCCGTCCCGTGCGGAACTTGAAGGGGAACACCATCTCTGGTGGCGCTCCGCCTCGATGGATTGAGCGGACCAGAAGTTCCAGTCACTGGAAGTTTCGCCCGGAAAAGTTCCAATGATTGGAAGTTTTTTCGCAAAAAGTTCCAGTCATTGGAACTTTTTACGGGCCAGGCGCAGACACAGCCAGACCACGGGCAGCATCAGCCAGATCAGGCCCGTCAGCCACGGATGCCGCCACCACGATATGCCGTCGAAACCCCAGTCTGAAACGGGATAAATCAGCGTGGTCCGATACTTTCCTGCCCCGTGCGTGAACATGTCCATCAGCAGGTGCAGCGGCCACGCCAGCGAAGGAATGAACAGCCGTCGGACGGAAAGAAAAATCAGCCCGGAAAACAGCAGGGCGGAAATCATGCTGTGGGCATAGCGGTAAGACACCATCGCGTCGCCGTCCATCTCGTGGAAGAAGTTTCCGGCAGATCCGTCCAGCCAGAAGAACAGCAGCGGGAAACCCATCGAAAGAGCATCCGGAAGCAGCCCAAAGCCGACGGCCCACCACACCGTGGAATCCGCAAACCAGCGGCGCGGACTGCCCCTTGCGCCTCCGGCCAGGCCGGTGCGGCTGCAGACTGTCGCCGAATAGGCCATATGCGCAAACAAATCCATGCGCAGAACATACACCGGCGACTGGCGGCTTGCCACCGTTTTGTCCCGCGCGCTTGACTTCCCCGCTCCCATTCGGCAATTTGACGGAGGAAATCAGCCATCAGAAAGGACATGCAATGAAACCGATTAAAACCCCGCTCGCGCCGCCCGCCATTGGACCGTTTTCCCAGGCCATGCAGACCGGAAACTTTGTTTTCCTGTCGGGACAGCTTGGGATGAACTTGGAAACCAAAGCGCTCGTGCCGGGCCTCGAGCCGCAGATTGAACAGCTCTTCAAAAACATGATGGCCGTGCTCGATGCCGCGGGGCTCGGGCTCAAAGACATCGTGAAGACCACGGTGTTCCTGTCCGACATGAACAACTTCGCGACGCTCAACACCATCTATGCGCGGCACTTCGGCGACCACAAGCCCGCCCGCTCAACCGTTCAGGTGGCCCGGCTTCCGATCGACGCCCTCGTGGAAATGGAATGCATTGCGGTCAGGGAGTGAGCGTTCCTGCGAGGAATTGCAAAAACCGCACCCACGAGTTTTTGTCGGCGTCTTCCCGATAACGGTCGGAACCGAAAACGGTGAATGCGTGCGGGGCTCCGCCGTATGAAATCATTTCATTGGGCACCCCGGCATGCTCCAGCTCTTTCGCAAGCGCTGCGAAATGATCCATTGTGATGTTTTCATCGGCCGCGCCGTGGAGAACCAGCAATTTGCCTTTGGTCTGCGAATAATCCTGACCCTCGGGTGTTTCCAGCCCGCCGTGGAAAGAAACAAACCCCTTGAGCGGCGAGCCCGACCGCGCCAGTTCCAGCACACAGCTTCCGCCGAAGCAGTAGCCCATGGCCACGGCATTGTCCGCGTTCGCGCCCTGCGCGCGCGCCGCATCCAGCGCCCCGATCATGAGCGCGCGCATTTTCTCACGGTTTGCGTAAAGTTCACCCGTCAGCTTTCGGCGGTCAGCCATTTCCGCGGGCCGCACCCCCTTGCCAAAAAGGTCCGCCGCAAAAACCGCATATCCTTTTTCGGCCAGCATGTTTGCGCGCCTGATTTCATAATCCGTCACCCCGTCCCAGTCGTGGATCAGGAGCACCAGGGGCGCCCCTTCGGACGGACTGACATAGTGGCCTTCGTAAGATCGGCCGTTGATTTCATATTCGACCGGGCCCGCCGCAAGATTCACAGCGGCCAGAAATATCAGTATTCGAGACATGGCCTTCATTTTTTACTGTTCCTTTCTTCGAACAGGATACTTCATGAATGATGTATCATCAAACCTCGACGGGAATTCGCAGTGCAGGACTCATGAACCAGAGCAAAACACAGTTCATGGCCCGCCATGAACCGTGCCCGGAGCGAAGCGAATGGCTCTGGTTTTAGCAACGTCCACTTATTCGTTGTCTGATTCCGAAACCCTCATCATCAATTTCAGGGCTCTTTTCCCTCTGGTGGTTTTCAAATATCCTTCGCGCCGCCGGGCATCATCTTCTGAGAGAAAGTATTCAGCATGTATAAGTTTCAAAGGCCGGCGCGGTGCTGTGGACTGGACCTTTCCGTTGAAATGATCAGACAACCTCTGTTCCAAATTGGCGGAATAGCCAATGTACATCTTGCCGTCAGTTAGACTTCTGAGAACATAGACGCAGTAAACAATATCCATCAGCGGATTCATTTAACAGTCTCCTGTAAAAGGATGGTCAGAAATCATGCCCTGCACCAGAATTTTCCTCCCTTCGTTCGGAAAACACGGTGCAGAACTCATGAACCAGAGCTGGGTGGTTTTGTGACATTGGCTGGTTATTCGACGGCCCGCCATGAACCAGAGCAAAGCACAGTTCATGGCCCGCCATGAACCGTGCCCGGAGCGAAGCGAAGGGCTCTGGTTCATGGCACCCCCAACCGGATTCGAACCGGTGTTACCGAGATGAGAACCCGGTGTCCTAGGCCTCTAGACGATGGGGGCGCTAGAAGTGAAAAGAATCTGCCGAATTGTTTTCTTTTTCGAAAGAAAATAATTCCATTATTTGCCGGTTTCAAGGCCGGCCGGTTCATAATCCGCAAGGGCTGCGAAGCCGGAACTGGCCATTTCCCGGAATGACTGATCGTTTTCCCGAATTACAAAGAGGGCTTCGAGGCCGGGCTGCGCTTCGACAAGAGGCAGGCCGGCTTCGGGTCCGAGAACATAAAGCGCCGTCGCCCATCCGTCGGCCGTCATGCAGTCCGGGGCCAGCACGGTAACGCCGGCCGTGCTGTGGCCGGCGGGTGCAGCCGTGCGGGGATCAATGATATGCGAGAGCGTCTGCCCCGAATCCGTCACGTAGAAATTCTGATAGTCGCCCGATGTGGCGGCGGCCATGTCCGCAAGATGGAGAACCCCCTGCAGCCCGCTTCCGGACGGGGCCCTGTAGTTCGGGCGCTGCACGCCGATGCGCCATTTGCGGCCCGGCTTTCTCATGCCCAGCGCGCGCACTTCCCCGCCGATCTCAACCAGGCAGCTGGTGATGCCCCGCGCGACCAGCATTTCCGCCACGGCATCCACGCCGAAACCCTTGGCGACCGCCCCGAGATCCACATAAACATCAGCCCGGGTTTTCAGCACGACGTTTGATTCCGGCAGCTTAAGTTTTTCAAATCCAACCCGCGAGCGGGCGGCTTCGATCTGATCCGTGCCGGGAGAGGCTCGAACCGCGCCATCGGGACCAAAGCCCCAGAGGTTGACCAGTGGACCCACCGTCGGGTCGAACGCGCCGCCGGTCAGATTCGCGAGGTCCAGCGAAAAACGCATCACGCCGTACAGGGTTTCCGGAACGTTCATCGCAACATCCGCTTCAAGCCGGTTCACTTCTGAAATAATGCTTTCCGGATCGTAGATGGACATTTCGCGATTGATGTTTTGAAGGAGCAGTTCGATGTCGTTTTGGATGACGGCGAGCGCCGCGGAATCGGGAACCGGGCCCGCCAGCCGCACCGACCAGGTGGTGCCCATGGTGTTCCCCTGAAAATATGCGAAGTCGGCGGACGGAGTCCTTTTCATTACGAAAAGAGCGCCTGCGGCTGCCGCAAGGATAATAACCAGAATGGCGGCCGTCTGTGATTTGTTCAGCATGCCGCCAGAGATAGCGCAACGGCGGGCAAATGCAAAGAAATTCTGCTGGCATGAGGACGCAGATCGCCTATCATCGCGCATCATGAGTGAGAACATCCCAGGAATTGAAATCACCAGCCTGCAGAATCCGCGCATCAAGCATGTCGTGAAGATGCGCAAGCGCGCGGACCGCGACGAGGAGGGACTGCTTCTGGTGGAGGGCTACCGCGAACTGCGCCGGGCGCTCGACAACGGATGGCGGCCTGAAGAACTGTTCATCTGTGAAGGGCTTTTTCTGGGAAGCAACGAACCGGCGCTGATTCAGGATTGCGCTGCTGCAGGCGCGCCGGTAATCCGGTGCAGCGAAGATGTGTTCCGCAAAATCGCCTATCGCGACCGGCCCGACGGGCTGCTGGCGGTCGGCCCGCAGATTCATCACACGCTTGCCGGGCTCATACTCTCAATGAATCCATTCCTGCTGGTGGCCGAATCCATCGAGAAACCGGGCAATCTGGGAACCATGCTGCGATCGTCTGATGCGGCGGGTGTGGAAGCGGTCATCGTCTGCGACCGGCAGACCGACATCAACAATCCCAACGTCGTTCGCGCCAGCCTCGGAACCATCTTCAGCCTGCCGGTGGTGGAGGCCTCATCGGAGGAAACTTTGACATGGCTGCGCAGCAAAGGAATCCAGATTCTGGCGGCCACGCCGTCGGCAACGATGAACTACACGGAAGCCGATTGCACCAGACCCACGGCCATCGTGGTGGGTTCGGAGCAGTACGGTCTGGAAAACATCTGGATGAACGGCGCCGACGCCAAAGTGAAACTTCCAATGCTTGGACAATGCGACTCGCTCAACGTCGCGACCGCGGCGACCATCCTTCTGTATGAAGTGGTCCGCCAGCGCCGGAAGCATGACGAAAAAGGCTGAAAACAGCCAAAAAACGGGCATTTTTTGAAAAAATCAAGCAAAATTGGCCATTTTTAGGCGATTTTTGGCGTTTTTTCACTACTGTCCGGTAAAAATATTCAAAGGATAAACAGCATCTGAATAGCCTC
>ENA-UPTA01002606-UPTA01002606.1-activated-sludge-metagenome-genome-assembly--contig:-NODE-2606-length-18484-cov-6.034511_pt1 | contig 18484 bp, 16 predicted proteins | sample MGYA00238184_ERZ773361 | MGnify/ENA primary metagenome ERZ773361 (study PRJEB29100, sample SAMN05720205) | activated sludge metagenome | isolation source: anaerobic digester from wastewater...
AAAATTAATCTGTTTATTCCGGAAATGGAGCAATGGATTCAGGAACTCGATCCTGAATTGGAAAAAACCAAACTAGAAAAAACAGCCCGTGATTATCCGTTCATTCTATCATCCGGCAGGCATACACCGATGGTGGCAAATACCCTTATGCGTAATCCCGATTGGAATAAGGGCACCCGCGCATGTACCTGTATCATGAATCCCCGTGACGCCGGGAATTATGGGTTTGCGGACGGGCAGGTTGTGCGTGTCGTTACGGAAGCCGGTTCTGTGGAAGTTGAGCTTGAAATTACCGAAGAAACACGAGAAAAATATATCATGATACCCCACGGCTTCGGTCTTGTCTACAACGACACCGTCTACGGGGTCAACGCAAACCGGCTTACGAAAAATACCCATCGCGATCGTCTTGCCGCAACACCGTATCACCGCTACATACCGTGCCGTGTTGAAGCATTGTAAATATTATAATGGAGATTAGTTCCAATGAACAATAACGATATAATGGATTATCCGTCATCTGCAAAAATTACCCTTCTTCTTGCTCTGCTTATCGGCTCCCTCTGGGGACTTTCTGAGGCCCTGGCGGGTCCGGTAATACGCGCTGCGGCAGCTCCTCTTCGCGCCGCATTTCTGACCGGAATCGGCATGGCATGGCTCGGATTTTTTCTCGCACTGTCCAGGCGGCCCCTCTTCCTTATCATTGCAGCATTCACAACTATGGCCACAATGCATATATCCGTCCCGGTACTCCACTGTTCATTTTTATGTAAAGCTAACTCTTCCCTCGCAGTACTGCTGCATGGTGTTTCTTGCTCCATTGTTGTACTCACCGCAGGAAAAAAATTTCATACAATGCGTTCGTTTCGCATACTTTCTGGATTTACTGCGCCATTACTGTCGGGAACACTGTTTTTTTACCTCGGCATGAAACTCGCTCCCTGTACATATCTGCTTTCCTTTAATCACAGTTCTGGACTGGGATCTTTTTTTATCCAGGAAATTCTTCCCTGGTCCCTGTTTTCCATGGTGTTTCTTCCCGCTGGATATTGGGCAGGCTCTTGTATCATGAATACTGTTATATCGTTACGCGAGAGGAAAACAGTTCTGTTTGTCACAGGCTCCCTTGCTGCAATTCTTATATGCTGGATTGCGCTGCTTTTCATCGCTGTTTCCGTGTCATAATATCAACCCGTAATAATATAATGTAACTACATTATACGATATAACAATTTTACAGGGAGCATATAAGGAATGAGTATCGGGTCTTTTGGTTATGATGAATTCATCGAAAAAGTTGTTGCCTTTCATGGATCAGTGGCGCCGGGGATGATTGCCGGCGGGTTTATGGTTGATATCGCCCTGGAGAGCCTTCCCCCCGGAGATTTCTTTGATGTTATTTGCGAAACATCCCATTGCCTTCCTGACGCGGTGCAGCTTCTCACCCCCTGTACCATTGGAAACGGATGGCTGAAAATTGTTTCCACAGGAAGGTTCGCGGTCATTTTTTACGAGAAATATACCGGGAGGGGTATCAGGATTTTTATTGATTCTACCAGGCTTGAACTATGGGATGAAATCCGGACATGGTTTTTTCGCAGCACACCGAAGCATCAGCAGAATTCCGGGCTACTTCAGAAACAACTGAAGGAAGCGGGTAATACAATTTACAGTATCGAACAAGTACAAGTGAAGGATGTATATCTCAGCAATAAAGAAAGGGTATTCACTGCAATCACATTATGTCCTTCATGCGGAGAAGCATATCCGGAAAATCTCGGAGTCCCCTGTCCCGCCTGTGCAGGAAGGGGCCCCTGTGAATAGTTTCATATCGTGCTTACTTCAAACCCCATAAGAATGATATCATCGTCAGGGGGTACTGCACCTCTGAATTTGTTCAGCTCCTCAATCACCGTATCGAGAGTATCGCTGAGGCTGTTCCTGAATGACCTTCTGAAAAGCCCTGTGAGACCCTCCTCAAAGCCGATCATATCATGAATTTCGTTTTCCGCTTCAGGAATACCGTCCGTCATCATAAAAATCCTATCCCCCCGGTTTAGCGCAACATTGTATGTTCCATATGTCACTTCCTCAAACATTCCCACGATTGTTGAACTTTTTCGAATAAGAGTATAGCTGTCCTCTGCGGCACTGAAATGCAATGGATAGGGATGCCCCCCGTTTGAAAAAGAAAACGTCATGGCATTCTTTTCCGTATCACGCAGGAACAAACTGTATATAGCGGTAATAAAAAAAGAGGGCATTTCCTCTATCAAAATTCTATTCAGCTCTGTGATGTATCGGTCCGGCTGCTGGGCATATTTTTTTGCAATCCGTTCTGTTGCAGATTTTACCAGCGACAGAAAAAGAGCGGCACTGACTCCATGCCCCGCGACATCGCCGATAAATACTGAGAGCGTATTTTTATTAATGGTATTGATTGAAAAAAAATCGCCCCCCACTTTATCAAGAGGATAGTACCTGTAATCGCTTATAAGATCATTGATTTTGGGTATTTTTTTTGGAAGAAATGACCGCTGAATCAACTGTGCCAGCTTAAGGTCCTTTTCAACTTTTTCGTTTCTCAGACGCAGCATCTTTTCGTCACTTACCAGCTTCTGCTCAAATTCCTTCCTTTCAGTGATATCCTGGAGAAATCCGTGAAGACGCCAGATATCGCCCTTTTCATCAAGCTGCACCGCGCAGGTGTTGGATACCCACCTCACGGCACCGTCCTTCCTGATTATACGGTGTTCAATTGACATTGTGGTTTTATTTGTGAAAATTTGATTAATAAAACTGTTTACATGATCTTTGTCTTTATTGTGTACCATGGAAAACCATAGCTGAGTATCACCTCCCAGCTCCTCTTCCGTATAACCGGTTATTTCCATACATCGGGGACTGTGATATGTCGATACTGCGACGCCATTATTGTAGGTGACACTGTAAATATATTCATTGATGTTATGAACAACGGTCCTGAACCGTTCCTCGCTCTGGCGTAAAGCCGCATCCTCCTGTTTTTTCTGTGTGATATCCTGGCTTATCGCAACAAAATGCGTTATTACACCATCGATGTTTTTGATCGGAGATATTGATGTACTTTCCCAGAGTAGTTCACCGTTCTTTTTTTTGTTTTTAATTTCTCCGCTCCACTCCTTCTTACTGACAACGCACTCCCCTAACTTTATAAATAATTCATTTCCGATTCCGTTTCCGTTTATTTCGTAGATATTTTCTGCAATAATATCGTTTCTGTTATATCCCGTTATCCTGATAAACTGTGAGTTTACATAGTCAATTATTCCGGAAGCATCAATAATGAGAATTGATGCCGGGATCTGTTCAATGGTAAACAGGAGCCTCCGGATCTGCTCTTTCCTTCTTTTATTTTCAATTGCGTACCGCAGTGACCTTTCCAGGATCCTGCAATCAATTTCAGGACGGGTGATGATATCATCCGCTCCTTCTGACAGAACCTGAATCACCGCAGGATCATTTCCGCTTTCAGCAAGTATTACAATGGGAATTTCCGGCATTGAATGATGTAGTATTCGATATATATCCACAAGTCCCGCTGAATTGGTATTATCGGTAACAATAATTGAATCAAACCTGTTTTCCGATAAATTCTCAAGCGCCTCGGGGAGATGATCGATATAGTGAAAGGAATACCGCCTTTCAGGGTACTGATTGGATACCAGTTCAAGTGCCTCAATATCCTGTGTTTTCGCATTAAGTATCATCACTCTTTTCTGATCCATACCCGGCACTTCCTCCGGCCCAATAGTATCAACACAAATAATTCAGGGTATTTCAATATACAAATAATATATATGTTTAATTCATATAAGTCAACAATATGCGATATTGTACAATTTATCGGGCAGCCGTTTTACAGAAGATATTCCAGCTTAAAAAATCCATTGACAATTGATCTCCCGATTAATGTCAATATGGTAGCACTGTTTTAAAAATGAAAAACCTGAGCACTGAAATCACATTCTGGAATATATGAAAAAAATACTATTCATTCAATTACCTCTTATAGATCACAGCTACTCCTATATTCAGGGAAATGTCGAATATGCCCCTGCGTCCATTGCGGCATTTCTCCGTTATACTTCCAGCACGGCGGAGGCTTCCGAAACTGAATATCTTCCTTCAATTATTTCCAATTTCGGATCAAACAACACCGTTATATCCTACATTGTAAAAACAAAACCCGACATTGTTGCCTTCACCTCCTATCTCTGGAACGTTGAACGCAATCTCGTCATTGCCCGATCAGTGTCCCGTGCGCTTCCAGATACGAAAATTATTTTCGGGGGTCCGGAAATCCATCGTTCGTCATGGGCACTCACGTCCCGTCATTCATACGTTGATCTCTTCGTCATGGGTGAAGGTGAATGGTTTTTCCCCGGATATCTTTCAGGAGCTGATTTCGGTGATACCTGTGAGCTGATTCATGGCAACAGCTATATTCATCAGCCCGAAAAGAATATTATACCAGCAGAATGTATTGTTGAGCCCTTCACAAATAACATGCTTAATTCCATGGCGGACGGCAGCACCTTTGTTGAACTCACGCGGGGATGTCCATACCGGTGCAGCTACTGCTTTTATTCGAAAAATTCCTTCCGGGTCCGGGAATTACCCTTTGATATTCTGCTGAAAGCAATTTCCATGAGCGACCGGCATACCATTTCTGAAATTTATATTCTATCGCCAACCTTCGACCGTTCACCTGATTTCATTAAAAACCTGAGAACCCTTGGCGAACTGAATCATGGGATCAGGCTGCATACCGAAATCCGTGCCGAAAATATAAACCCGGAAACGGCAGCATTGATGAAACGAGCAGGTTTTACCAGCCTTGAAATAGGGCTTCAGACCCTTACACCCGGGGCCCTTACTGCGGTTGGAAGAAAATCAAATCCGGAGAAAGAACTTGCGGGAATAAAGGCACTGCATAAAGCCGGCATTGATCTGAAAATTGGCATCATTCCGGGACTCCCCGGTGACTCACCGGATAAATTCATTACAACTGTCGACCGTCTTGTCGCGGAGGGTCTTGAGGAGTGCATTGAATTTTATCCACTTATGGTGCTTCCGGGAACCAGAATAAGGGAGCAGGCCCTCAGGGAAGGGGCCGTATTTCAGGAACGCCCTCCCTATTTTCTCCTTGACGGGTGGGGATTTGACTTTGATACCCTTCGCGGTATATCATCCTATGTTGATGAGCAGACAGGAGCAGCATCGTCATTCAGCTCCCTACCTGATTTTACAGTCACCTCTTCAGGCATATTTATAAACAGTGCCATGTTTGACGGAAGTATTCCCGGCCACTGGAATGGTGAACGCTATGCATCATCAATTGACACGAATATTTTTTCGTTTTTTATTGTATTGAAAAACGCAAAGGCCCTCAATGCCGGGCTTCCCATGCTCTTTGATAGTCTACCGGAAAAGGATCATCTCTACAACATCATTATGTTTACTGATACTGTTTTATCAGAAAAGGTTCTCCATACATTCACTGCGCTGTATCAGAAAGACTCCCTTTACAGCAGGTTACATATCTTTGAGGATTGGAGCTCCGGCCTTCATCACCATTGGTACCAGGTATTCGATTCTGCCGATCACTACTGGAAAGCGCATGATGCATACGAACTTATTACCCCTGTTCTCCGCCTTACTGATGACAGCTGGAACCGGATACAAGAAGGACATCTTCTCCCGGTAAAAATCCTCGTCGGGAAAGGAATGTTCAGCGTTGCCGGTGATTTTCTGGTACGCGAATACGGGGATACTATTGAAGATATTGCCTTTGAATCAAAAGAGGAACAGAGAAGATTTTTTACAGAGACGGGGAATGAATTCACTGAATCGGCAGAATTTCGGACATTACAGCAATAATAGAATGTGATTGATTCAACCAGAACCATTGCGTTCCATCAAATGCTCAGGATATGGCCCTGAGACAAAACAAATGCCGAGATCTTTGACTACATGGAATTCCTCTTCCAAATAAATATTTTCCGCCATGACCTGAATTCCAAGCTGGTCGGTAAATATTTTCACTCCATTTATGACCTTTATCCTTTCCCTGAACAGGTGAATATTCCTGAGACTGTGCTCAGAAAAACTCAGCAGACGCAATTCAGTCATTGAAATGATATTTAATATATTATTTCCTATAAAACAATTACTTAAACCAAGAGAAAAGTTTTCCGGCATCCCGCTTCGTAATCCATCCACAGTACGAAATACTTCATCACACCCTTTTTCGTTTACCATTATCACAAGCTCTCTTTCAGAAAAAGCCGTCGCAGCATGTTTAATATATACATCCATCGGAACATTATGAATGTGCGGCAGCAACACGGGAATATCCCTGTTATCACTGCATACATTTTTCATACAGTCCAGAAATCTCTGCAGTGAGCTTACATCCTTCACCAATTTATGTACAGCAATATCCAATACGGCATGTTCCCCTTTCTCATCTGTTATTACAGCATATTGAAAAGATTTTTTCATAGTCCTGAGATCATAACAGAAACGCCGTGAGCAAACGTTACAAGCATCACCACTGTCCGGTCTCAGGACAGTACGAAATGTGTCCACCGCACCATTTGTTTCTGGTGATTGAGATATGCGCTGTAACGTTTCCTCTCTGATTTTTTTCAAGTTTCGAATAAGATCCCATGGAGAATCTTTTTCAAAATACACGACATCACTGGAAAAACAGATCCCGTAATTATTCCCTGACAGGGAATGATCAATTTCTCCGGCAATTTCCGTACAAAGTTCGTGAAACTTATCCACATTGAATGAAAAATCAACAATGCTGGGGAACAGAACAAAAAAATCATGCTCATAGATATCTGCCATGCTTAAATACGTGTCAGAGGGAAAATGGTTTCCACAGGACGCCATAATGACCCTGGCAATGTTTTCCATATCATAATGATAATTTTTTATTCCCCGAACTGTTTCAATATCAATTAATGACGATATTGATATATGCATTGCCCCTATGCTTTTAATTTCGAAATCGAGGTTCGTAATCTCCTCAAGCACAGCAGGAAGATAACAGGCTCCGGTAACCAGATCGCGGCCGTTGCTGTCAAGGTATACCTCTTTTCTTGCTTTAAGGTATTCCCAGAATCTGTCATTTCGCGCCATAACAGAGCTGTACACCAAAGTCAGGTTTCGACCCTCCTCCTTTGCCGCATACAGAGCGTGATCAGCCCTGGAAAGAAGGTGTGACAAATTATTTCCCATTGCCGGGTATTCCGCAATTCCGGCGCTGAATGAAACATTGAAGATTTCCCTGTTTCCTGTTTTAAAATCAATCCCCTTTAATTCATCCCTGATTTCATCAATCTTACTTTTTGCCTCTGCCGAGGAAAGTCCCGGGAACAGCATCACAAACTCTTCTCCGCCAAAACGCGCAGGAAAAAAACGTTCTGTACTGTGCCGTTTTAAAACATCCCCGAGCGTCATGAGAACATTATCCCCCATTTGATGTCCATACTGATCGTTCACCCGTTTAAAATGATCAATGTCAATAAGGGCGAGAGAAATTATTCCATTTTCAGTGTCATGAATTTCACTGTTAAAACGTTTCAGAAATTCCCGCCTGTTATAAAGCCGGGTAAGCTCATCAGTTACAGAAAGATGGTAAAATTCATTGAGCTGTTTCAACTTTGATTTTGTGAGCGCCTTCAGTTCCTCAGGAATCACCGGCTTCATCAGATATGCATCTGCACCACTCTGATATGCTTCAATCCTGTCGAAGGTATCATGGGATTCCGAAAGAAATATGAAGGGAATAAGTCTGGTTTTAATTCCAGTCCTTATTTTTCGCAACAGATCAAGGCCGTCAATTTCGGGAAGCGCAAGGTCAGAAATAATTATATCCGGCAGCTTATACGTAATATTGCTGAGGGCTTCAACTACTGTTTTTGCTGTAATATAATTATACGCACCTTCTGACAGGACATTAATGATGTGATTGATGTCCTGCTCTTCAGGAGTAACGATGAGGACAGTATTTGGAAAAGATTCTCTTGTCATCTTAGAATCACATTAATTTCATTATTTAATTCATCAAGGGCACGGACAGCTGCATCATCGAAATTCATGTCGGGATGCTTCTTATAGGCATAATTGATAGCGCTGGAGGAATTAATCCTGTGAATTTCCGCATCACCGTACTTTTTCAGAATAGTCACGACCTCCTCAACGCTTCCCCCCTGTTTTCTCACTCCAGGAATTAGCAGCGGAACGTGCTTTCCCGATTCATCGAAAAGGTTTGATATTCTTTCAAGTTCCTCCGGATACGTTGCCCCCACAACAGCCCCCATACCGGCACAATACCAGTCAACGATTTTCTTCGAAACGTGAAGGAATAGCGGCATATCACCGCAGACAACATCCTGTATCTCTCCCGAACTTTTGTTGGAGGTTTTATTGAGAATATAAAATCCTTTATCGGGATATCCTTCAGAATACGGCGCAATTGAATCATATCCGAGATAGGGTGACAGGGTAACAGCGTCTGCATCAAAAAAATCAAATGCCTCCCGTGCATAGGCCTCCGCTGTCTTACCGATATCGCCCCGCTTCACATCAAGAATTACCGGGAACCCTTCTTTTTTATAGAGGGAAATCACCTTGCAGAGAGCTTCAATACCCTCAAGGCCATACTGCGCATAAAACGCATAATTCGGTTTCACCGCTGCCGGATAAACTTTTTTCTGCAGAATTTTATCAAGAATGGCTTCATAAAATGCTTCAATAATTTTCCCCGGGGTCCCCAGGTCGAGAGGGATGTCCTCCAGCACCGGGTCAAGTCCGAGGCATACGATGCTGTTAAATTTTTTTGATGATGATTTCAGGAAATCGAGATAGTTCATTTGTAGTGCCGTTATCCTTTGAATGGTTATTGTTAAAAATTTTTTAAGGATGTAAGAAATGAAGTATATAATTCAGTATTCTCTCTGTCGAAAAGAACAAAATACACATCTATAACGAAATTTTCATTCTTCATAAAATCCAGCACGGTAGTTACCGCAACTTCACAGGCCTCCTCTTTGGGATATCCGTAAATACCTGTTGAGATAGCCGGAAACGAAATTGACAAAAGGTTATGCTCCTTTGCCAGACGCATTGAGTTATAATAGGATTCTGTGAGAATAATACGTTCCCTCTTGTTTCCACCTTTGAACACAGGCCCCGGTGTATGAATAATATACCGCGCTTTCAGATTATATCCTCCGGTAATTCTGGCCTCCCCATGCTGGCATCCCCCGAGGGTTCGGCACTCCTGAAGAAGCCCGGGCCCCGCTGCGCAGTGAATTGCGCCGTCCACACCGCCTCCCCCCAGAAGACCCGGATTTGCCGCATTGACAATTGCATCAACATCCTCACCGGTGATGTCTCCCTGTTTTATTACGATACGGGCAATCAGTTCTGCTGGATAATTCATTATATAAACTCCTGATACTGTTCACACGTTTATAATATTTATAAGACTTATCTGCGCCGCAACCATCATTTTAAATAATCACACGGATACGTATCAATCATGGTAGTAATACAATGATTCAGGAAAGGGATAAAATCAACTTATTTTTCATCAATGGGCATATCGAACTTCCTTCAAAGGATTACACAAAAGTAAAGCCCGAAACATTTACATGTTTCGGGCCCTGTACTATTAAAGATATGCAACAAACAACAACACGCGGAGAAAGATGATTTCTCACCTCCCCTACGTTCTTCAGTTTCTATTCGAAATCCGCCGGTGGAATAACATCCTTTCCGGTTTTTTTCTGTGCATCGAGAAGTCGCTGACGAAGTCGGTTTAAATTGTCAAAAAACTCCTGGGGGACTTCGTCTTCTTCTTTGTAAATACTGTCTATACGATCGAGCTTTTCCAGAAAACTTTTTACGCGGATTGAGAACTGGGCAGTATATTCCGCCAATGTATATTCACGGTTAAAAATATCATTAAAGAGATCTTTAATATCCGCATATTTCGGAATCAATCCAATAGGTGTTTCAATGGCTTCATACTCATTGTAGATGCGCCCTTCCATCCACATCACCCACACTTTCTTATCCACCTTTTCGTTGAGGAACTTTCCGTTCTCCTTGAGAAAATAGTTTGTTGAGAACACAAGGGGGGTTTTTTTAAGCTTTCTTCCGAACTCGAGATGGTTTTTAATATACCGTCCCAGAGGAACAACAAGAAAGTCAAGGTTTGCCATGGGGCTGAAATTCCGCACACCGCTTTTACCGAGGGTCGCGGCGGTTGTTTCCGATTCAAGGCTTGCACCGATAAACACTCCATGCCCCCAGTCAAGGCTCTGAAAAACAGGGACTGATGTATCTGAATCACGGCCGCCGTAAATCACACCGCTGAACTGCACGCCTTCAGGATCATCAAGTTTCGGGTCAACGTTTTCAAGCTCGCTCAGGCGTATGGTATACCGTGCATTTTTGTGAGCAGGCAGTATTTCTTTACCGTCTTTATCGGTATTCCCTTTTTTCCACTCACCGGAAAAGTTATATCCCTCCCCGGGAATATCGCTTCCCATTCCAAGCCAGTAGGGTTTACTGTCATTGATGAGAATATTGGAAAAAATCAGTTCCCTCGGCGAGGTAAGTACATCATAGATGAGAGGGTCATCAACAGGGTTTACGTCTTCAATAATACCGAAAATACCCTGCTCGATATTCACCGCATAGGCCATTCCGTCATCTCCCATCCGCAGGTAGGCAATATCATCCCCCACAATGGTCTGTCCGGGAATCATCGCTGTCGATGTCTTGCCGCAGGCGCTGGGGAAGGCCCCGGTAAAATAGGTGATTCTGTTCTTCCCTTTCGGCTTTGCCCCCATAATGAACATATGCTCCGTGAGCCAATCCTCTTTGTTCGCCTTGCTTATAGCGAGACGCAGGGCAAGTTTTTTCAATCCAAGGCTGTTGCCCGCGTACTGGTTGTTTACGGTAAAAACCCTGTTTTCTTTCAGGTCGATATAGATCCTTCTCTTGTCGACATTTTTGCAGTTGCCCCGTTCGTCAAGCTCACCCGCAGAATGTATAAAATAGAAGAAATCATCTGATCCATCAAGAGTCTTGAAGAACTCATAACCGGTACGGTACAAAAGATCCTCACTGTGCGCAACGTATGATGAATCCGTTATCTGCAGTGCGGCGATGGAAAATCTTGAATGTAATGGACCAAGGCAAAAAAACCGCACCAGGACTTCCTTTCCTTTCATAATGCCGTCCATGATGCCGTACACTTCTTTAAGCGCCTCTTCCCTGGGTTTCGTATTGATGACCTTGCTCATCTTCATATCCGGGGTCACCAGGACACTGGTATTGGCCTTGTCCCGTGCCTGATCAGAATATCCGTCATAATGGACAGTATGTCCTTTCATTGCCAGTGTCCGTTCTTCACCGGTAGTAAGGGCCATCTGACGAACATAATTGATATCTTCTTTCGTGTCAGTAATAACTGTTACCTTTGACGGTTTGCAGAGATTAACGTACTCTTCAACGATCTTCAACACATGGGGATTATTGAGGGCCTCCAATTTTTTCAGGTTCTGTTCATTCAATACATTTCGATCAATGTTCACGGTGATCCTCCCTTCTATTCAAATTATTTCATCACTGTTTATGTTAAGAACTATGGCAATCCGATTTGTGGCGTGATCAGAAGCAGCCGACAATACCCGATTTTATATCGGGTATTGCAATACGACAATACCTTCAGATATTCGTCAAACCAAAATTGGCTTTTTGAACAACCGGAGGGTTATTGTAAATTTCTGACTTTTTTTAATACAGGGATAATCGCCGATTCATCCGGCAGAGGGCATATATTCGTGTTCAGAAGTGTTTTCTCGGACAACTGAGAATATAAATATCACTGTCATGGCGTGTAAAACCCACACCCCTTCGTGACTTCTCTCCCCAGTATTTGCACACCACCGTATCACCGGCAAATCCTTTGAAATGATAACAGCGCCTGCATTGATCCAGCTTCATCACAGTTCCTCCATGGCGGGTATATCATCACTATCGACAAAAACTGTACCATGCTTAATCACAGGACCTGAGAAAATTCCACCGGTATCAGATGAAGCGGATGGACACATCAGAGGAGCGCGGTACTGAAATACCGTTCCGCCCTGTCGGGGAGTATTGTAACGATACGATTTCTGCCGTTATCGACATGGAGCGCCGCGAACACATTCGCTCCCGAGGAGGTCCCCACAAGAAGCCCCTCCTCCCGTGAAAGTTTCCGTGTCATGTCAATTGCCTCGTCATCGGAAACCGTCAGTACACCATCAACCATGCTCACGTCCAGCACATCAGGTACAAAACCGTCCCCGATCCCCTGTATCTGATGCAGCCCAGGCTCTCCTCCCAGGAGAGCGGCGCTGTTTTTCGGTTCCACGGCATATACTTTTACCGAGGGATTCTTCTCTTTCAGAAATTTTCCGATTCCCTGCAGCGTCCCTCCGCTGCCGACGCCGGCGACAAAAACATCAACTTCACCGTTCATGTCTTTCCATATTTCAGGCGCTGTCTGTGAATAATGTATCTCGGGATTGTGGGGATTCACAAACTGGTTTGCGATAAAATATTTATCCGGATCTGATGAAGTGATCGCGCGGAGCCTTTCAAGACATCCGTTCAAACTTTCTCCTGCGGGAGTCAGCTCAATATCACCCCCGAAGGCATGAATAATTTTCTTTCTCTCTTCGCTCATGTTTTCCGGCATAATGCATATAACGTTGTATCCTTTTTGAACACCGACAAGTGTAAGGCCAATGCCGGTATTTCCGGAAGTTGCTTCGATGATCATCATTCCGGGCCGGAGGGCACCTTCTTTTTCTGCATTCTCAATTATATTGACTGCAACACGGTCCTTCAGGCTTCCGCCTGGATTGAGGAATTCCGCTTTTGCGAAAACCTTTCCCGATGACAGTTTTCCCAGCCCGATCATCGGGGTATTCCCTACACTTTCAAGAATTGATGATATCAGCATTTCCGTTCCCCGTACAATAAATCATGCAACGATACAGTACCACCACTGAAAAAAGTCAAGGTAAAAAAGGAACCCCGTACACATGCCGTTCCTGAACGTAAATAAAATATACTGCGTTGTTTTTCAAAGCACTTCTATAGCATTACATTGAGAAGTAATAATTGAAATTTTTTCAAAATAATGGTACACTATTGATTGCCCCAATTTTTTATTTGAATTCTCATGATACATATACTGCAATTGCATATACCGCATGAGTCACTCCATGCGCCGCTTCGGCACCAGTACACCGCAGCGTAATTCATTCAGAAACACGGACACGAAATGACTAATGACTATGACGTGATTGTAATCGGCGCCGGACATGCCGGCGCAGAAGCCGCCCTTGCAGCCGCGCGCATGGGGCATCCTACACTGATGCTTACCGGCAATCTCGACACAATATGCCAGATGAGCTGCAACCCCGCAATCGGCGGACTCGCCAAGGGGCATCTTGTCAGGGAAATTGATGCCATGGGAGGCGAGATGGGAATAAACATCGACGCCACGGGGATCCATTTCAAGATGCTCAACAAGAGCAAAGGGCCTGCGGTATGGGCCCCCCGGGCCCAGGCTGACAAGAAAGCGTATCAGTTCCGGATGAAGGAGATCATGGAGAAGCAGAAAAACCTTTCCATCATTCAGGATATTGCAGCCTCCCTTATTACCAGGAACAATAAAATCACAGGGGTGATAACAGTTCGCCAGCAGGAACACCATGCGAAAGCCGTTATCCTCTGCACCGGGACCTTTCTCAAGGGTCTCATTCACATCGGAGAATACAATGAACGCTGTGGAAGACTCGGTGACTTTTCCGCGGAACATCTCTCGGATTCGCTTCTGAGCCTCGGATTTCCGGTGCTTCGCCTGAAAACAGGCACCCCGCAGCGTGTCAACGGCGACTCCATTGATTTCTCCCAATGCGAAATCCAGCATCCCGACGAAGAGGCGCACCCGTTTTCCTACACTACGGAACGTATCGACCGCCCCCGGATACCGTGCTGGATAACCTATACCTCCCCGGCAACACATGAAATAATCAAAAAGAATATCCACCGCTCACCGCTCTACGGGGGGAAGATAAAGGGGACCGGCCCGCGCTACTGCCCCTCTATCGAGGACAAGGTGGTACGGTTTTCAGACAAACCCCGGCACCAGCTTTTTCTGGAGCCGGAAGGCCTGGACACCAACGAATACTACATCAATGGATTCTCAAGCTCTCTTCCGGAAGATGTTCAGCTTGAAATGGTGCACACCCTTCCGGGTCTTGAGAACGTGCAGGTGATGCGCCCTGCGTATGCGGTGGAATATGACTTTGTCCCCCCCACGGAACTGAAAGCGACGCTGGAAACAAAACGCATTGAGGGGCTCTACCACGCCGGACAAATCAACGGCACATCCGGATACGAGGAAGCGGCGGCACAGGGATTCATTGCGGCAGCCAACGCGGTCAGGAAAATCCGTGGCGATGATCCGCTGATTATAACCCGTTCAGAGGCATATATCGGCGTCCTGATTGACGATCTCATCACAAAGGGCGCTGAAGAACCCTACCGCCTTTTCACTTCACGGGCGGAACACCGCCTCCTCCTTCGCCAGGACAATGCTGATCAGCGCCTGATGAAATACGGGCACCAGCTGGGCCTCATACCTGACGACCGTATAGAGGCCATGAATGAAAAATACAGCCGCGCCGACGCCCTCATCGAATCATTCGCAAAAACCATGATCACCGTTGACGAATCCCTTGCAGCGCTGATCGAAAGCCGTGGGTCCACGGCGCACCGCGGGGAGAAACTTCCCGCCAGCAAACTCCTGAAACGGCCGGAAATCAAAATAAACGACCTCATGCCCTATTACAGTGAAGAGATCAGCGGCGATATCGCCCCGGTCGTTGAGATGGTGATCAAGTATGAAGGATATATCAAAAAAGATATGGACCGGATCAGAAAATTCGAGAAGATCGAATCCATGAAAATTCCCGAAAACCTGGACTACCGCATAATAAAGGGCCTGAAGAATGAAGCACGGGAGAAGCTCGCCCGCATCAGGCCGCAGACAGCAGGGCAGGCAATGAGAGTGTCCGGCGTTGATCCTTCCGATATCTCAATACTCATCGTTCATCTTGAGTCATTATCCCGGAAGAAGAGGTAGTTTCCACGTGGAACATACAGCAATAACAGCCCTGGCCGGAGACATGAACATACCGCTGTCACAGGAATCAGCGGAGAAACTGTTCCGCTACAGTACGATGATCCATGAATCAAACAACCTGTTCAACCTTACAGGCTTTCGCTCCGCGGAAGAGATAATCTCCAATCTTCTTCTGAAAAGCATGGCTCCCTTATGCGACATAAATGTTCCACGTGGAACATCTGTTGCCGACATCGGGACCGGTTCAGGGGTTCCGGGAATCCCCCTTGCGCTGATGTTCGGCGGCCTTCATTTTACCCTTTTTGATTCTAACGGCAGGAAATGCCGCTTTATCGCTGAAGCATCCCGAGAGCTTGGCCTCCACAACGTGGTTGTAGTTGAAGGTCGTGCGGAAGAACTTCTCCATGATCCCGAATACAGGGAACAGTTCGGCGTAACGGTTTCCCGCGCTCTCGCACATCCCTACACGGCATCTGAGTTGTGCATACCTTTTACAAAACCCGGGGGGCTGATATATATCTATTCTCACCTCACAACCACGGACCTTCCAGTGGATATTACCAGCCACATACAGAATCTCGGCGCATCTCCCGTTCCTCACGATTCCTACTTCAGTTATGGAATCGCTGATGACGGAATCCTCATAAAAAAGACATCCCTCACCCCTTCCCGTTTTCCACGCCGCTTTGCTGCAATCAAAAGGGAAGCCGGGAAAATAGTTTTATCTTCCCCTGTTGAAGATTAAATCACCAGCATTCTTCATCTTCATTTTAGATTCAGTTATTATTCTATTCTGTCTACCACGTCCTGCCCATAATTCTGTAACGCAGCAATCTGCTTGAGGTGCTTCTTCTATTATTAATTCAAAACATGGTGACCTCACTGTAATTCAGCTTATATCAGTTTGCTGCATTTTTTCTTTTTTTTTATACAGGCGGTGATAGCTACCCGTTTTATTCATGAAGCAGCCAATCTGCTAACTTTAATTTTATAATACTTCTATTGCCGGTGAAGTCATGCTGTTATTACTGCAACCACTTGACATTATCGTACATCCATAGTATTGATTAGTATGATTCATTATCTCATGTATACTCTCGGAGCACGCCAATGATAGTCCTTATCCGGGGCGGCAGCATTGCTGCCGGAGTTCATACCAGTACCTGCTACGCTGATTTACTGAAAGAAAAGTTTGCTGATACGGACATTGAGATAATGAACTGCTCCCGTGAAAAGGATTCATCCTTTGAAGGTATCTGGAGTTTCTACGAGGACATTGATCCAGTCAGGCCCGATTTTCTCATTCTCCACTTCGGCATTGATGATATGTACAGACCTGTATATCGTTCCGAATTCAAGGAGAATCTTGTTCAGATTGTTCGTCTCGCTCGGCAGCGGTTTAATCCTCACATCGCACTTCTTACTTCACAGCCATTCGAGGACCCCGGAGAAATGGATTCAGCTCAGATATATTACCGCACCGTCCGTGAAGTATCACTTGACTTGGATTGTATGTTTGTTCCAGTTCATCTTCTCTGGTCAGGCCATCTTCATGAAAGCGGATTGCGGCACAGGGACCTGGTAAATTCTGATTACCGATATCCCAATGAAGAAGGACATCGTCTGTTATGTAATATTATTTATGACAGAATCTGTTCTATCAGATTTTTTCATGAAAATCAGTAATAAATATTTTTGTGAATAGTTGGTTTTTTTGTTTGCGTCAGATATGTTGATATAATCATCTGATGTTATATTTATACTATTCATTTCTAACATCAGGCATATCGTCTTAATAATAAGTAATCATTTAAAGGAAAGGAATATGAGCGTAATAATTAAAGACATCCAGAAAAATTCCAAAGAGATCATACGGGTTGAAGTCTCCGAATTCAAGGGTAGAGAACTTATCAACCTCAGAATATGGTTTCAGTCAATAGACCCGGGCGGTGATTATGTTTATAAACCATCACCGAAGGGTGTGACACTGAACGTATCGCAATTCGAGGAACTGAAAGATGCTGTTGATAAAATCGGCAATTATCTGAAGGACAAAGAAGCCGGTCTTGTGGTTTCGGAAAGTACAGACGAAGAACCTGAAGAGTAATTATAGTGCTGACAATTGTTCAGGGAAAGCGCACTTAAAAAGGTGCGCTTTCTTTTTTTTATCAATTAAGAATTCACGATATCATACTATGATTCTGCTGAATTTTTTTATTTTTTCCATGAAAAAAATGTTTCTATTACGCAAGGATTTAAATTACAGTATCCCTGTTATTATCGTATCCGAATATTTTTTATATCATGTCAGGAGATATTATGCGGGAAATCCATTCAAAGCTTACGACCATTGACAGGGAACACCATGATCCTGAGATTATTGAACTAATTGATTTAATTGTCTGGAAACTTGAGGAATATGAAAACAGGCTCATTAACCTTGACCGGGTCATGGTGGATATCATGACAGACCGAAAGCCCCGGATGTAAAAAAAAATGCTTGACACCATACGCATTATTGCTAATCATATGTATATATTTCATGCGGGGGTTTGTTATGGCAAAGGAACTCACACTTAAGCAGGAAGCAATTTTTAAATTCATTAAGGATTCAATCTGCGAGTCTGGTTATCCCCCCACTGTTCGTGAAATTGGTGAAAGCTTTCATATTACTGTTAAAGGTGCATACGATCACCTCAAGGCAATTGAGAAAAAAGGATATATTAAATGTACCCAGAACAAGTCCCGTGCAATTGAACTCCTTGTTGACCGTGAAGTGCAAATCCCCTCTGATTCCATATTGATTCCTCTTGTTGGGAGAATCGCAGCCGGGGCCCCGCTTCTTGCTGAAGAGTGTATTGACGAATATCTCAGTTTTCCCAAAGCCATGTTTAAGGGAGGTGAATTTTTCGCACTCACCGTGAAAGGTGACTCCATGATTGAAAAGGGAATCAATGACGGTGATATCGCTGTTATAAGAAAACAGAACACCGCACTTAATGGCGAAATTGTTGCGGCGCTTCTTGGTGATGAAGCAACGCTTAAAGTATTTAAAAAATCAGGGAATAAAATTCAGCTCATTCCTGCAAATCCTTCTTATAAGCCAATCATTGTCGACAGTGTCGATATTCTGGGAAAGCTTTTTTCAATTTTCAGACGATACTGACATATTCTCACCCGTTACATTTTCTTTATGTCTGAGAAATT
>ENA-UPTA01002616-UPTA01002616.1-activated-sludge-metagenome-genome-assembly--contig:-NODE-2616-length-18422-cov-6.593891_pt1 | contig 18422 bp, 11 predicted proteins | sample MGYA00238184_ERZ773361 | MGnify/ENA primary metagenome ERZ773361 (study PRJEB29100, sample SAMN05720205) | activated sludge metagenome | isolation source: anaerobic digester from wastewater...
GGGTCTGTTCGGCGAGCTTCGCCACTGCGAAGCGGGATACCAGCACTACTATCTGAAAATCGGTCCCGGCGCGCCGCGCTCGGCCGATCCGCTCGTCCAGACGGGCAACAGCTACCCGACGCACGCCATCGGCCCGGTCGCCCAGTGGATGGACATCAACCGCGGCAACCGCTTCGACTACCTCGTCTCGATGAGCGCCGACGGCACGCGGGGCAATCCCGGCGCCGACATCAACACGAGCCTCATCCGCACCGTCAACGGCCAGACGATCACGCTGTACTACGACACGAAGCTGCCCCGGCCGTACGATCTCATCTACCGCGTGCAGGGCACCAAGGGCATCTACTCCGCGACCCTCGAACAAATCTACATCGAGGGCAAAAGTCCCAAGGCCGAGACGTGGGAGCCGATGGACGAGTATTACAAGCAATACGAGCACCCGCTCTGGAAGTCCTCGGGCGAAGAGGCCCTCGCTCACGGCGGACACGGCGGCGCCGACTGGCTCACGATCCACCGCCTGATCCGGGCCCTGCAGACCGGCGCAGAGCCGGATATCGACGTCTACGACGCCGCGGCGTGGAGCTGCATCACGGAACTGAGCGAGAAATCCGTCGCCAATCGAAGCGCTCCCATGGACTTTCCCGATTTCACGCGAGGCCGCTGGAAGACGACTCAGCCCATCGGGATCATCGGAGCGAGCTGAGCCTCAGCGACTGTCGCCATCGTCTCCGATGGTCTTGCAGCGAACGGGACCGAGCAGGCCGGATTCGAGCAGTGGGGAGTCCTTTGTATAGGGATTCCAGGTGGCCCAGGTTGTCCGCTTCTCCGGCGGGAGGAATTGGTCGCCGATGAGTCGATTCGGCCAGAGGTTCGCGATGGTGACCTCCAGCACGTTCTCGCCCGGCCGGACTGCCTCCGTGATCTCCACCCGATAGGGCGTTTTCCACAGGACGCCCAGGTCCTTGCCGTTGAGCGTCACCTGCGCCATGACCTCCACCCGGCCCAGGTCCAGCAGCCATCTCCGCGGAATTGACGGCTGTTGGTCGTTGGCTGTAGGGTGCGTACCACGCACCACTTTTGTCGAACCCGACTTGATTTCTACACGCGCATCCAGTGTGAAGGTCGTTCGGTACGTCGCCAGACCACTGAAGTATTTCACTCGCGGGTTCGGATGTCTCGACAGATCGGCGAGTTGGTCCAGAACGATCTTCTCCGGTGTGCCCTCGAAGCGGACTTCCCACGGGCCCGCAATCTCGAATTGCATGGGCAGACCCATTGATGGCTTGCGAACTGCGATCCTTTTGCCGAGCGGCTTCCTGGCGAACACGACGAACACCGAACCGGAGGGCTCCAGCGACAACTGCATTCGCGTGACCTTGCCGTTCTCTTCGAATCTGTCGCACTCGCGAATGATCCCGTTGATAGGGTCCCAAAGTTCGGGATGTTTGTTCATCACTCGGAACGAGCATTGCGCGATGATCGGCTGGTCGGTTGGGTTGGCCACGAAGTAGATCTCCGTATCGCGGTCGCGGCGGTGCGTGTATCGCAGATTCACATCGGACTCGAAATCCGGCGGAACGTTCATCCTGCCCAGCACGCCGGCGACGAGATCGTAATCGCAGTATAGATCGGGGAACTCCGGCTGTCCCGCGATTCGGTCGATCCGGCCCCAGGGGGGCATGCCCATCTCGCCCAGTTCCATCACGGCCTGCCACGCGGGGCCGTCCGACTCGAAGCTTCGCCACCGACGGTCTGTCGGGATGGTTACTTCGCGGCCATCCCTGAATCGAATGACCAGGGCGCCGATCAGACCCGCCGGATTGGCGGCATCGCCTCCATTCTCCGCCTGTACGCTGAGTACATTGTCGCCTGGCGTGAGTGCGTTTGTGAGATCGAATACGTAGAGCTGTTTGAAGTTGTCTCCCTGCCCGATCCACCTCTCGTTCGCTCGCAGTTCGAACGCGTTGTCCGCGGTCAGCATCAATTGGGCCGATTCAATACGATCATTCGGATCCATGATGAATGTGCGGCGGAACAATCGTGTGCCGACCGGAGCGCCGGCGGCCGGCGAACCCTCCGCGTGCCAGATCCAGCGGGCGCTGGCGGGCAGCGAAGGGGATTCGGATTCGCTCGGCGTCGTCGGCTTCACTGCGATGACGCGACCTTTGCCGACCCGGCGTTCGACGGTCTCGCTCGACGCGGTCGAACTGCGTCCCCACAGTTCTGTTGCCAGTTGTTGTACGTCTGAATCGCATTGCGGGTAGTCGCTCAGGCTGGGCGACTTGAGCGGACGAGGACCGATCACCGTTGCGCCAGCTCTGACCAGATCGCGGATCTTCTCCAGCAGTTTCGGAGTCATCGTCTCCATCTGCGGCAGGACCAGCACGCGATAGGCCGCTCCGCCAGGCAGGATCAACTGCGTATTCGCTACCTTCGTGCCGGCCAGGAGGGTCTCCGGTGCGCAGCCGTCGAAGTTGTAGCCTTTGCGGTCGGTGACGGGGCTCGACCCCTGCAACGCGGAGACAGGCGGGCGGAAGACGTGCGGCGCACCCTCGGGTGCGAGATAACAAATATCCGCCACGGTCCGACCCCGCTGCAACATAGCCTGACAGCGTGCGAGATACTGGTGCCAGGCTCCGACCATAGGCCACCAGGTCTGCGTGCGCTCGTAGTGTACGCCGTAGGGGCCCATCGTCATGCCGGGCCGGCGGTCCAGCCAGGGCTGGTGCGCGTAGCGGTGGAACACGAGCCGGTTGATGCCCATGCAGAACGCCCAGTCGGCCTGCGACTTCATAATACCGGGATGAAGTCGCCAGGCTTCCTTGTCGCCCGATGTGAAGGCCTCCGCCGCGACGATGGGCCGGCCGAGCGTGTGGGCGATCGAGGCCGCCTCGACGCAACTGAACGTGGTGTCGAACCCGTAGCCTTGGGCCCAGAACTCGCACATCGGGACATCCGCGACGCCGCCCAAGCTCAGGTCGGAGCAGGGATTCATGTCATAGGGCTCGATGGAGAGCGTAAAGCCATGCCGACGGCCGAGGACTTTGAGACGCTGCGCATGATTCTCGATCACGAGTTCCTGCGCGGTCTGACGCAGGTCCCACAGGAATCGTTCCGAGATTTCGAGGCTTCCTACGACCCGGCCGGTTACAACTGGAAGGAAGGGCAGCGGATCGTACCCACGTCGTCGCTGGAATTCCTCGCGGAATCTCCCGCTCCAGTTCTGCGATCCCATCTCCCAACTGTCGATGTGCAGCATGGTCCAGCCTGTTGTACGATTCGCCGGTCGTGGGCCGATCTCCCGCAACAACGTGCCGACGAACGCATCGAAGTGCGCGTCGAGAGCCGCCGGATCGAACTTATCGCATTCGAAGCCCAGACCGGGCTCCGGCGCGGGCCGGGTGTTCGCGCCGGTCGTGGTCCGGCCGAAACGCAGGATGGTCCAGTCCCCCTCGGGCACGTCCCATGTGAGCCGACCATCGGGCGCCATGTGATTCGTCAGGTCCACCATGCTGGCCTGGCTGATCGCGGGGATCGCCGGGTATTTCGCCGGCATTGGAAAATACGGTTTGACTCCCGGTTGCGAGGAATACGGCGCTCGCACGTAGAGGGCCTTGTTGTCCAGGTCGGCGATGCCCGGACCATCCGCGGGCGTTGGGAAGGCCAGTACGGCGACGTCGCGATAGAATCCGCTTCGCAGTGGCTCCATCTGCGAGGGGACGGGTCCAAAGAAGGGCGGTCGCGGCTGCGGCTGCGGGAGCGTCCCATCGAATCGTCGGCCGCCTGTGACCTTGGTTTCGCTTGCGACGATGTGCTGCATGGACTGTTCGGGCTTGACCCAGGGGCCGCCACTGCCCGTCCAGCCGGGACCGGCATTCAGGTCCATTTGCAGGCCGAGACGCTCGGCTTCGGTGACCGCGTGCTGGAACAGCTCCCGCCAGGGCTCGCTCATGAATCGGACAGGGCCTTTGGGGACGCCGACGTCCACCTCCATGAGGATTACGCCGCCGATGCCGGCTTGTTTCATCGCCTCCAGGTCGGCGGTCATACCCTCGCGGCTGAGGTTGCCGTCCATGAAGAACCAGTAGACCCAGGGACGGGCCGAAGCCGGCGGGGAACGGAAGTCCTCCACAAGACTGGGAGTCCCTTTTGCCGAGCAGCCCATCAACAGGAAGGCGAGAACACATCCTCGAAACGTCGCGATCGAAAAATTCGAATGACCGAAGTGGCGAATGACCTTACGGAGCCGATCTGTCCCCTTCATTCTCTGGGTTCCTCTGCGTCCTTTGCGGTTGAACATCTTTTTCCGACAGTTTCTTGCCGACCTGGGCCAGCCAGTCGTCTTTGATTGCGGCGTAGGGCCGGAACCGCTCGATGCCGCCCTGCTCTTCGCTGTGGAGAAGCGCCCGGTGCAGGCCCAGTTGATTGGCGATGGGCGAGTCGATCAGGTTGCTCGAATCCGCCGCGCTCATCTGGAACAGGACCCGGTGGTCGAACTCGTGGATCGTCTGGCGGTCCAGCGTCCGTTCGAGCGTGCCCAGCGTATTGGCCCAGGCGATCGTGTGGACGCCGACCGTGGGGCCCTCGCGCAGGATGTCGGCGAACTGAACGTCCGGGCGAGGCCTGGCCTCCTCTTCCCGCGAGAAGCTGAAGGCGTCCTCGTTCCGGCGGAGCATCCGATAGCGTTGCAGGCCGAAGATCAGCAGGAAGATGGAGGACGCGTTGTGCTGGTCCTGGGTCATGCGTCTGTCGATCTCCTGCGCCAACTCGGCGATCGTCTCGGCGACCTCGTGCCATCCGACATTGCGGCACTCGTGCGGTATGGCCGCTGCGATTCGCTCGAACGCGCCCGCCCCGGGCGCATCGGGCGGGCTGCCGTCGAGGATGACGAAGCGCGCCGAGGAGACGGGGTACTGTGCGGCCAGACTCACGATGGCCGCGCTCATCAAGTTCCGTGAAAGGTCGTCTCGCTGCCCGACGATGAGCATATTGGCGCCGCTCTGGCGGCGGACGGTCACGGCGGTCGGCTCCTTGATCGTCACTGGCGCTCCCAGCCAGATTCGCGGCGGATCGTGCGGCGCGGGCTGTTCGGCGCATGCGGCCAACAGGTGGTTGGCCCTGATATCAGCGGGGGCGCTGCCCTCAAAGACGATGGCCGGCTCGAGTGGGGGCAAATCATGATTTGCCTGTACGCGCTCGCGGATCCGGCCCAGGTAGGTATCGCGTGTCGCATCGGGCAGCCAGGCGGTCTGGAACGGGCTGTTTCCTGTGATTCGGCCTCCGGCGTCGTTATAGATCGCCTCTCCCGGCCGGGCGAGCAGGCGGGCCGCCATGTTGTCGTCGTCGAGGATGAGCTGGGAATCCGCGTCGGAGCACTGCAACGCGATGCGGATGGCCATCTGGCCGATCGTGCTCCGCGCCAGGCCAAAGACGCCGCCCAGCGTCTGGGAGCCGAGGACCACGTGGATGCCGAACGCACGGCCCTGGCGGACGAGCTGTTCGAGCAGAACCGCCGCGTCCTGGGCGAGCTTGTCGTCCTCCGCGAAGAAGACCTGAAACTCGTCCACGATCAACACGGTGCGAGGCATCGCCTTGCCCGTCGATTTGCGATACGCGCCCAGGTCCTGCACGCCCGCCTGGCGGAAGAGGTCGCCGCGATGGGTCATCTCGGCGTCCAGTCTCCGCAGGATGCTCAGGCCGAACTCGCGGTCGCTCTCGATGGCGATGGCGCGGGCGTGCGGCAGATTGTGCGTGGCGTAGGTCTTGAATTCGACGCCCTGCTTGAAGTCGATCAGGTAGAGCTCCACCTGGTCCGGCGCGTACCACAGAGCCAGGTTCGTCACCATGACGTGCAGGAGGGTTGATTTGCCCGAGCCGGTCTTGCCGGCGATGAGCATATGCTGGGCGACGCCGCGGCCGAGGAGCAGATACTGCAATCGTGTCGCGCCGGTGCGCCCGAGCGGGACGCGCAGCTCGTGCCGGCTGTCCAGCGACCACATCTGGTCCGCCTCCGGCGCGATGGCCGTGAAGGGGACTTCGACCCGGGCGGAGGCGGCGCCCGCCTTGCCGATGACGCGCATGGCCTCGGTCAGGGCCTCCTCGTCCGGCGGCTTGTCGAGAACGAGCGGAAACTGCTTGAGGATCTCGTCCCGCCAGACGAACCGGCCCTCTTCATAGGCGAGGTGGACGCTGGCGGCGCAGATGTCCCGCAGGTCCACGCCGGTGGGCAGTTCGGCCCGCGTGTCGTAGGCGATGAGGGTGTGGACGCCGCAACGGGGACCGCTGTGGATGACGCTGCTCAGACGCCGGGCGGTCTCTTCGGTGAAGTTCCGCGGGAAGTCCGCGATCACGAGGAATCGGTACGGCTCGGCCAGTTCGCCCGCCTGGCGGTTGTATTCCTCGATCGTCTCAAACTCGTTGCGGAGGTACTTCTGGATGACGTTCTCCATGTGCTGAGTGAGATCTTCGAGTTGCTCCTGGATCTGGGGCGCTTCGGTCCAGATTCGGCCTCCGACGAGCGATTCGAGGTAATCGCCGGCGTGCATGAAGCCCGCGAAACTCTCGCCCAGGCCGACGGGATCGAAGATCGTGAACCGCGCCTGTCCCGGTGGGAACGAGGCGAAGATCCGCATCATAACGGCGCGCAGCGCGTCGATGGCCTCCTGGCGTCCCTCTCGCGGGTACTCCAGGAGCAGGGAGCAGTGGTCGGGGAACTCCAGCATGGCCGGCAGCGAGGCGAACCGCGTCGCGTCCAATTTCGCTCCGGCCCGTGCGGCGACCGAGTCGGCTAAACAACCGAAGTCCACGTTGATCGCCGCAAAGCGCGCGCCGGAAGGCGGCGTCTGGGATGCCGTCCACGCTTCGCCCAGCAGATGCTCCCAGTTGCCTGCGGCCCGGCGGTCCAGGCCCGCCGTTCTCTCGAGCAGCGAGTCGATGCGAGCCAAACCTCGGTCCCAGCGATCCTCCAGGGCCTTGCGGGCGGTCCGGTACTTGCCCTCGCAGGCGGCCATTTCTTCGTCGTAGCGTTTCTGAATCTCGGCCATGCTCTGCCGGCGGCGATCCTCGAACTCCGCCTGCTGCCGCTGGAGTTTCTGCTGCGCCTCCTGGACGACCCGATCCCGGTTGGTCCTGAGGCTGTTCTGAAGCTCCTCCCGCTGGTCCTCCACCTGGTGGAGAGAGATGCCCTGCTGCCTGGCGATATTCGCCTTTGTGGTCTCGAAGGTAGTCTCTATCCTCTTGAGTTCGGCCTGCTTCTGCTCGACGGACGTCTGCCACTGACGCTCGACGTCGTCCAGGGCCTGGGCGGAGAGCCGTCCGAAGGCCATGCGGACGTTCATCATCGCTTCCTGGAACTCGGCGTGGATGCATCGGACCAGACGCCGGCTTCGCCGCCAGAGAAGGCGGCCGACCACGAAGATGACCACGAGGGCAAGGCCGAGGAGCGTCGGAGCGGTGACCTTCATCGGCACTTCCAGAAGGTGGAGGATTCCGAGGATCGTCCCGGCGATGCCCAGCGACCCGCCCGCCAGGAGCACGGGACGTGCGCCCACGAACAGTTGCGCCACGCGGAGCCGACGAAGCTTGTCCACCAATCGTTCGGCCCGGCCCTGTTCCGCGAGGAAAGCCTCGGTGGGATTCCGGTCGGCATTCGTGCTCGGGCCGGTCTGTCTGGCGGGCAACAGCTTGTGGCAACGATACTGCCGGAGCAGCAAGGTCGCCTGCGCGTCCAGTGCATCCAGACGCCGGCGGGTCTCCTCGGCAATCGTCCTTGCCTCGAAACTCTTCTGCTGGCGTTTCGTTGCGGCTCCCTCGGCCACGAACTCCGCGACGAGCAACTGATCTTGCTTTTCCTTTTCGGCCTTGCTCTCCAGATCGGCGGCGGTCTGCATGACCCGCTTGCGTCTTTGCTGGATCTCGACCTTCAGCATGCTGAGCCGGCCTTCGTATTCGGCCTCGGTCTCCTTGACCAGAGTATCGTATTCTTCCCGGATCGCCTGGGTGTCGAGCCGCAATTGACGCTCGATCTTCTCTTTGTCTCTGTCGAACCGGTCCTGTGCTTCTGTCCGGGCTCGCTGGTACTCGGATTCGATCTCGGATTCCAGGGGCTCGACCGCGGAGGCCGAGAGCCTCAACACCTCGTCCATCGCCTGGCGAAGGAGGCTGGTGTAGTCGCCGTTGTTCTCGTGTACGGGATCGCGGAGGTATGTTTCCAGATCCTGGTTCATACGCTGTGACTCCCGGTGTCTGAACAGTCGTGTCGGGCCCTGTCGATCATCTCGGCCATGCGCTCCATCGCCAGCACGGCGGCGCGGATGTCGGCCTCCAGCGGCGCGATGTACTTCTTGTCGAATTGGAAACAGTTGTCATCGCGCCAGGTTTCCCGCACCCGCTGCCAATCCTGCAGGAGTTTCTTCGTTGCCTGCACCAGCTTTGCCCTGCTGTCGGAAGCGCTCATGGGGAGGCCCTCCCGGGCTCGGGCCCGTCTTCGTTTTCGTCGCGGTTTTTCGTCGCGTCCTCTTCCGCAGGCGGCATGTCGATGGGCTGCGTGACGGGGCTTTCGATGCCTTCGCTTGCCGTCAGGGACGCCTCCGGCGGCGCGATCGCGACGTATTGCTGCAGCGAGTCGACCATCCGATCCAGACTCGCGCACGCGTTGGGAATCCCCACCTCGATGTCGTTGACGAGTCCGTGAATCGTCCCCTTGTAATCCAGCGATTGCTTGTCAATCTGGTTCGCGTAAACGCGGACCAGGCGGAACACCTCTTCCGCCCGATGAAGCCGTTGCTCGGCGATTCGCACTGCCCGCCTTTCTTCCACGCACGAGCTGTGCGTGCCTGCGACGGCCCGGTCCAGCACTTCTCTCTGCTTGAGAGCCAGCTTCGCCTGCGTGTATTGCTGCGCGCACGTTTCGACCTGTTGCTTCCAGTGCCGATAGCGGTCTTCCCGCAGCCACAGGAGCGTCCGCTGGATGTCCGTGGTGACCTCGTCCAGCGCCACGGCGGCCACTGCGGCGAAAGTGGCCAGCGACGCCCGGAACTCTCTGAGCGCCGAGAAGGAATCCACTCTGGCCTGTTGGGTCATCCCGCATCTCCTATCGCTGCTGCAGATAGTCCTCGATGTGCCGCGCTTTCTTCGCCAGGAACGCCGCATGCTGCGCCGATGCGTCCAGGAAACGAGTCAGCGTCTTGACCGTTTGCTCGAATTCCTGCGCGAACCGCTTCTGCTCCTGGTCGGCCCAGGTCCGCTCGAGCTCCCGCATGCGGCCCTGCAGGCCGCCGATCAGGGTTTCCAAGTCCGAGTTGAATCGAGTGAGATCCCGGGCGAATCGCCGCAACTCCGCAGGGTCAACGTTTGCCTTGCCCATGACTATCTCCGTATCCGGGGATCATTCCGCCGTCCCCAGAGCCTTATTATAGCCGATTGGGAAACAGGATGCCACGGATTCCTGCATGCGGCTTCGTTCGATTCGAAGCGCTTGCCTGTATGGGGAATTCGCTGTAGCATCAGGCTCGGCGCACCCGGGTGAAGGTTTGGCCTGAAGGCGTCGCCGCATGAAGAGAGAACCTGTGTGCAGAGGCTATTATGGAGCAGAATATCGGAACAAGAGCCGCAGTGACCCTATTGTTGACCATTGTCCTCGGAGCGACCGCAGTTGCGGCCGATTCTCTCGATGCGCCGCCGTTCGCCGGTGAGAAGTCGTCTTTCTACTCGTACGACCGCTACGATTTTGTCTATGGCGGCAGGCCCAGCATTGTCGTTGTGCCCAAGACCACGGCGCCGGGCAAGCCCTGGATCTGGCGAGCGAGGTTCTTCGGCCACGAGCCCCAGACGGATATCGCGCTGCTGGAACGAGGCTATCACCTGGTCTATGCCGATGTCGCCGGGTTGTACGGAGCGCCCGAGGCGGTGGCGATCTGGGATCGATTCTACGCATACCTTACCGGGACGTACGGTTTTTCGAAGAGGCCGGTGCTGGAAGGCATGAGCCGCGGCGGCCTCATCATCTACAACTGGGCCGCGAAGAACCCGAACAAGGTCTGCTGTATCTACGCCGATGCGCCGGTCTGCGACATCAAGAGCTGGCCGGGCGGCAAAGGAGCAGGACCGGGCGATCCGACGTGCTGGGCCGAGTGCCTCAAGGCCTATGGCTTTACGGAGCAGCAGGCCCTCGAAGCGAAGTGCAATCCGATCGACAACCTTGAGCCCCTGGCCAGGGCCGGAGTGCCACTGCTGCACGTGGTCGGCGACGCGGACGAGGTGGTCCCGGTCGTCGAGAACACGACCATCCTGGAGCAGCGATACAAGTCGCTGGGCGGCTCGATCCAGGTGATCCACAAGCCCGGCGTCGGGCACCATCCGCACAGTCTGAAGGACCCTGCGCCGATCGTGGATTTTGTTCTCGCGTCCGCCGGACGTGGACCCGAACTGATCCGCGAGAGGATCGAATGGTGCGATATCTGGATTACCAATGCTGACAAGGGCGATTTGCCGAGGGTTCTGCTGATCGGCGATTCCATCACGCGGGGCTACTTCGACGGCGTCGAGAAAGCCCTGGCGGGCAAGGCCAACTGCGCCCGGCTGACGACGTCCCGATGCGTCTGCGATCCGGTGTTCTTCGACGAGCTGCTCCTGATGCTCCGACAGTATCATTTCCAGGTCATCCACTTCAACAACGGCCTGCATGGGATGGAGTACACACAGGACCAGTATCGGGAGGGCTTCTCGCATCTCATGGAGACCCTGGACCGGGATGGCCAGGGCGCCCGCTTGGTCTGGGCGAGTTCGACCCCGGTCCGCAAACGCGGCGCACTGGCGGAACTGGACGACAATACCGAGATCGTGAAAAGGCGGAACCGGATCGCTGCGGAGTTCGTCGGCAAGGCGGGTCTGCCGACGGACGATTTGTTCGGCTTGGGGATCGCCCATCCCGAATACTACGGCGACGACGGTGTCCACTACAACACCGAGGGCAGGGCCGCACAGGTCAAGCAGGTCGTGCAGAGCATCGAGCCACGTTTGTAGCGACGCCGGAAAACGGTATCTCCTGCTACGGGCCGGCCGGACCGGAGCCGGCCTGTTGTCGGAACCGATCCTCGCAGCTCTGCCACAAAGCGGACATTTCTCGAATTTTGTCCGGGTGTTGATCGGCGAGATTCCTTTGCTCGCAGCGGTCGGTCGCGAGATCGTACAATTCCCAGGGGCCGTCTTTGCCCTTGGCGACGAGCTTCCAGTCTCCGACGCGGAGGGCCCGATTGTCGATATGGTAGAAGTATAGGAGTTTACGCGGGATCGTGGCGTCCTTTGCGAATGCAGGCACGAGACTCATCCCGGGCAACGGTGGACCGCCTTCGCTGTTTTGTCCCGTGCCCTCCGCGCCTCCTGCCAGTTCGACGATGGTCGGCAGAATATCGACGAAGTGGCAGGGCGTATGACGAAGTTCGCCGCGAGCGGCGATGCCGTTGGGCCAGTGGGCGATCAACGGGGACGAGATGCCACCTTCGTGGACCCACGATTTGTGCAGACGAAAAGGCGTGTTCGCCGCGCTCGACCATCCGGGACCCAGGCAGAGATAGGATTTGGCTGAGCCGGGCGACGCTGTGGGGTCGTTCATGTCGCCTCGGACGATCTGCTCGGCGCTGGCGCCGTTGTCCGAGACGAAGAAGATAACCGTATCGTCGAGGACGCCCATCGTTTTGAGTTGATCGAGGACGCGTCCAATCTCGCGGTCCATGCGATCGACCATCGCGGCGTGGATTGCCATCTTCGTCGCCTGGAATCGCTGTTGTTCCTCGGTCAGATCGGTCCAGGGGATGGCCCGGTCCACTTCGCCCGGGCCGATCATCTCGGAGAGTTTCTCCTTCGGGAGATTCCAACTTGGGATCACATCCGTCTCCAGCGGCGCCAGATCGCAGTCGATCAGACCGGCGTTTCGCAGCCGTTCCCATCGCTGCCTGCGGATCGCGTCCCAGCCGGCCAGATAGCGATCCCGGTACCTGGCGATGTCCTCCTGCACCGCGTGCAGCGGAAAGTGCGGCGACGTGAAGGCCAAGTAACAGCAAAACGGTGTGTTGTTGTGCTTGCGGTCGTGCTCCTGGAGGAATTCTATCGCGTAGTTCGCGATGGTGGTCGTGACGTAGAAATCAGACCCTTCCGGGACGGGCGCGAGCTTCACATCGTCCAACTCATGGTTCTTCGGATTGAAGAAGCGGTCGTGGTCGTGCAGGACGTAGGAACGGTCGAAACCGCCGTCCGCGACGGGCTTCGGCGCCCCCAGGAGATGCCACTTGCCTGCGTGGTAGCATCGGTATCCCAGGGGCTTCAGGTAGTGTGGCAGGACGCGGGTCCAGGCAGGCACTCGTCCCTGCGGCGGGTCCATCCGCACTTGCTGAGGGTAATAGCCTGTCAGAAGCGATGTCCGCGAGGGCCAGCATCGGCCGGTGGAGTAGCACTGGGAGAACCGCAGTCCATTGGCGGCCAGCCGATCCAGATTGGGCGTGGCGATTTCGCCGCCGTAGCAGCCGGCGTCGGAGTACCCCATGTCGTCTGCGACAACGATCAGTATGTTCGGTCTGTGGTTGCGAGTGGAACCGTCTGAACGCCGGCTCAGTGCCAGAACAGAACCGAACGCGAGGGTCTGCCTGACGAACGTGCGTCTGGTGATATCCGCTGACGCCATGTTGTTGCTCCTTCCTGTGGTTGGCGGCCGTGTGTGGCATTTGGAAAACCTGAAGCCGAGCTCGACACAACGACCTCCTCAGCCGAGTGTACTGGATGGTCCGATATCGGCACAAGACTCGCGGTTGTCCGAAAATTCCTTTGTCTTCGAGAAACTACCTTCCATAGAGCCCAGGTGCGCCATCGTGGCGGAATCCGCGGGCCGTATCGTGCGGACTTGATTTTGCCCGACGGCAATCTGCCGTGCCTGCGAATGGAGCGGCGGCGGTATGACGCTATTACTTGTGAGAAATTTTGAGAATTTTCGATATATGGTATTGAACAAAGCGTCAGAAGTGACTATAGAGTCATTTATGAACGAGGTAGTCGCACAGCCCGCCATGCCAAACCGGACGCAGCGCAGGGTTTCAAGGACACGAAACCGTCTGCTGAAAGCTGCGGCCATGGTATTTGCCGAGGTCGGGATGGATGCCGCTACGATCGAGATGATTACCCAGCGGGCCGATCTGGGCAAAGGAACGTTCTACCGACATTTTGCCGATAAGAACGCCATCGTTGACGTGTTGATCGGACAGTACGTCGATGACCTGCTCAGGTCGGTGACGCAAGCCGCACGCGAGCCGCATTCGTTGCGCGAGGCGCTCGGCGGATTGGTGGATGGGCACATGGAATATTTCCTGAGCCATCCGGATGAGTACGCGTTGTTGTTTCAGGGCCGCAAGTTGGTGCGGCTGGAACACGGGTGGGTTTCCGACGTTGACCGGCCCTATGAGGACTATCTGGGTCGCATCGAGGAGCTGATCCGGCCTTTTTTGCCGGTGCCGCTGTGTGACCTCAGGATGCGGCAGTTGTCGCATGCGATTGCCGGTTTTGTGTCTGGTTTTCTGTCTTTTGCGATGATTACTATGGAGCCGCAGGTTGTCCGAGAGAGCATCGAGCCTATGAGAGGCGCGTTTCTCAACGGCGTGATCGGCTTCATAGAGCGATCATAAGTGTTCATGTTGTTCGTGTTCAGTTTGTGAAAGGAATTTGGTACCATGTCTATGTGCTCTGCGAGTGGGGGCGAAGACTCTTGTCACGGAGATGCCTCCCTGTGTGTGGGCGACGACGAACCTCCGCCGATAGCGACCGCACCCAGCATTACCGAAGCAATTGTTTATCGGCCTAAAAACTGGAACGATTGGCGTTGGCAGATGGCCAATCGTATTCGGTCATTCCAACAACTGTCCGCGGCGTTTCCAAACCTGGCGGGGGCATCCGATCTGGCTTCGGTCATGACCAAGTACCCCATGGCGATCACGCCGTACTACGCCTCGCTGATCCGCCGCGCCGACAGAACCGACCCCATCTTCCAACTGTGCGTACCCCAGGCCCAGGAGTTAATTGATCCTCCGTTCCTGTCGCCCGACCCGCTGGAAGAGTGCAGAGACATGCCGGTCCCGGGCATGGTTCATCGCTACCCGGACCGCGCCCTGGTCATCGCGACCACGATGTGCTCGACCTATTGTCGGCACTGCACGCGCAAGCGAATCGCCGGAACGCGGGAGACCAGCATCACCAAGCGGCGTCTCGAACAGATCGCTGCCTACCTGACGGAACACCCGCAGATCAGCGACGTGATCGTCTCCGGCGGAGACCCGCTGACGATGAGCACGGACCACCTCGAGATGGTCCTGTCGCGGCTGCGTCAGGTGCCCTCCGTGCAGATCATCCGGATCGGAAGCCGCGTGCCGGTCGTCCTGCCGATGCGCGTCACCGACGAGCTGTGCCAGATGATTCGCAAGTACCACCCGGTGTGGATCAACACGCACTTCAACCATCCGCAGGAGCTGACGCCGGAATCGGCGGAGGCTTGCAGGCGGCTGGCCGATGCAGGCGTCCCGCTGGGCAATCAGTCGGTCTTGCTTCGCGGCGTCAACGACGACCCGCACGTCATCGAGCAGCTCTGCCGGGGCTTGGTACGGACACGGGTCCGCCCGTATTACATGTATCAGTGCGACTTGGTCCGCGGCGTGGAACACTTCCGTACGCCTCTGACCCGTGGCATGGAGATCATGGAGTATCTGCGAGGCCGCCTCAGCGGTCTGGCGATCCCCACGTTCGTGGTCGACGCTCCGCATGGCGGCGGCAAGATCCCGGTTCTCCCGAACTATGTGGTTTCGCAGAGCCCGACTCATACGGTGCTGAGAAACTACGAGGGCATGCTGATTGCCTACCCGGAGCCGCAGCAGCGGTTCGACGGTCAGTGCGCCACGCCTCGCGAGGAGTCCTCGCCCGGCGTGTGGGAATTGACCTCGGGGCAGTACAGTCGCATTCAGCCCAAGGAGACTCTCCGCCTTGCCAGACGCCAGTCCTGCTGTGCGTCGGACGAGTCGGTGGGGGAATTCTAAACAATGAGTAAGACATCCCATCCGGCCGCGCGCACATCGCGCGGCCGGACTTCTTTGATGACCATAGGATTGGTCTACGATCTCCGAGACGATTACCTCGCCCAGGGTTTCAGCGAAGAACAGGCGGCCGAGTTCGATTCGACGGTCACCATCGACGGGCTGGAAGGGGCCCTGCGTTCTCTCGGGTATGCCGTGGAGCGCATCGGCAACGGCATGGCGCTGGCCGGGCAACTGGCCGCCGGCAAACGGTGGGACCTCGTGTTCAATATCGCTGAGGGTCTGTACGGACGCTGCCGGGAGGCCCAGGTTCCGGCCCTGCTGGAGATGTACGGAATTCCGTATACCTGCTCCGATCCGCTGGTGTGCGCCCTGACTTTGGATAAAGCGATGACCAAGCGGGTGATCCAGTCGGCGGGTCTGTACACGCCGCGGTTCGCGGTGGTCCGATCGCTCAGTGACCTGGACGGCCTGGATTTGCAGTATCCGCTCTTCGCTAAACCTTTGGCGGAAGGCACAGGCAAGGGAGTCGACAAGGATTCCCGTGTCGAGTCGGCGTCGGCCCTGAAGAAGGTTTGCGCCCGTCTGCTCGATGCGTTCGCCCAGCCAGTCCTGGTCGAGGAATACCTTCCCGGCCGGGAGTTCACTACCGCCATCCTCGGAACCGGGCCCGACGCCCGAGTGGTGGGGACGATCGAGTTCACCATCCAGGCGGACGCGCCGGCCCAGGACTACTCGTTCGACATCAAAGAGCAGTGCGATCAGTATGTGACGTATTTCCCCATGCCGAAGGGCTCGCTTCGCGACGAGGTGGAAGCCCTGGCCCTCGAGGCCTACCGCGTGCTAGAATGTCGCGACACCGGGCGGGTGGACATCCGCCTCGACCCGAAGGGCCGTCCGGCGTTCATCGAGATCAATCCGCTGCCGGGCATGCATCCGATGCACTCGGATCTGCCCATGATCGCCAGGCAGGAAGGCATGTCCTACGAGGAATTGATCGGCAGCATCGTTCGAAGCGCCCTTGCCCGTCAGGAGAATGCACCGTGCCGCAGCGGAAAACGAGTGTCCTGATTCTGCACAATGAACCGAGATCTGTTGGTTGGTCCGATCGGAAAAAGGCAGATCGGGCCTGCTTTGAGAGGGAAAAATCTCCTTCTTCGATTTTCCCCTCTCAAACCTTGGACTCGCGTCGAGAATCTCGTTCTGGCCATTCTTCAACGAAATCGAACCAAGAGATTTCGTTGAAGAATACAGGCCCGATCTGCCTTTTTCCGATCGGACCGGGGGCCTTTGCCGAGAGCGAAGCAGGGGTCTTGGCCGAGGTGCAGGCGGTGAGCAAGGCTTTGGACGCTCTGAAGATTCCCTGCCGAGCGGTCGGCGTGCGCCAGTTCGCGGATCTGCCTGCGGTTCTGTCGGCGGCCGACGAGCCGGTGGTCTTTAACCTCGTCGAAGGGTTCTGGTCTCAAACGGGACAGGCCAACCTCGTCCCCACGGTCATCACCAGCTTTGGAAAGGCCTGCACGGGCAACGATGCACAGGGATTGCTGTTGTCGCTCGACAAGTGGCAGTGCAAGACGCTGCTGGCGGCCGCGGGAATTCCCACGCCCCAGGGCGTGCTCGTTCCGCCGGGACAATCCGTCCCTGTGCGGGACCTGTTCGATGGGCCGTACATCGTCAAACCCGTCCAGACCGACGCCAGCGAGGGAATCGACAAGACCAGCATCGTTCACACGCGAGGCAAGGCTCTCCAGGAGGTCGTCCGGCGCATTCACGAGCGGATGGCCCAGCCGGCGATGATCGAACAGTACATCGAAGGTCGCGAGTTGAACGTCTCGGTGATCTGCCGCAAAGGCGATCTGGAGGTGCTGCCCCTGGCGGAGATCGACTTCAGCGCGTTCGAGGCGGGCCAGCCGCGGATCGTAGGCTATGAAGCCAAGTGGCTTGAGGACAGTTTCGAGTTCAGTCACACGCCTCGGGTCATCCCGGCGCCGCTGCCGGAGCGGCTGGCGGAGCGGGTCCGCGATCTGGCCAAGGCGGCCTGTCGGACGCTGCGCTGTTTCGAGTACTGCCGGGTGGATTTCCGCATCGATCGCGACAATCGTCCCTATGTTCTCGAAGTGAACGCCAATCCGGACATCTCGCCCGACGCCGGTTTTGCCGCGGCGTTGGAGGCCGCCGGCATTTCCTACAAGGCCTTCGTCAAGCTGGAAATCGACAACGCGGTAAGGCGAGTCAAAGGCAGCCTGAAGTCTCAAGCCTCGCACGCAAAGCCTTCAAACTGCAAACTGCAAACTGCAAACTCTCAGCGAGCCATCCACATCCGCTGGTGCCGGCCCGAAGATCGCCAGGTTGTGCTCTCGTTCCTGGCGGAAACGAAGTTCTTTCGGCCCGACGAGATCGACATCGCCCGCGAGGTCCTGGACGCCGCACTGGCCGACGGGCCCAAGGGACATTACCAGTCCTTCGTCGCCGAGCTGGAAGGCCAGACCGTGGGCTGGATCTGCTATGGCCCGACGCCCTGTACCCTCGGGACATTCGACATCTACTGGATCGGCGTCTCCTCCGCCTGGCAGGGGCACGGCATCGGCCGCGCCCTGACTGCTTTTGTGGAGCAGGCGATCCGCGAGCGGGGCGGCCGCCTGTTCGTCGTCGAGACCTCGGGTCGGGACAGTTACACTCCGACGCGTCGCTTCTATGAAGCTCTGGGCTATCGCCTGGCGGCCAGCATCCCGGATTTCTACGGACCGGGCGATCCGCGGGTGATCTTCATCAAAGCGGCCATGGGCGATCGGTCCGCGTGAATTGCGAACCCTCGCGGCGCGTACTGCTTGCGCCAAGGACGGGGTCTTTCTCGATGTAACGCTCCCAGTCGGCCATGGCGTCCAGCATCTCTTTGCCGCATCGGCAATCTACGATGGACATTTTTCCCGATTGCACGAGGTTGTAGTACGGTCCGATATCCGTCTGGCGGTAGAGACCGGCGAAATGCCGATAGAACTCCTCTCGCGGCAGATGGGTGGGTAGGACGGCGTGTAGCGTATCGAAGGAGGAATAGTCGTTGGTCAGCAGCTCGCTGCGGCGTTCTCGGTAGAGCTGCGTCCCGGGCAACGGCGTGAGGATCGTGAACTGAGTGTGCGTGATTTGGTGCTCCTGGACGTAATCGTGGAGCCGCTTGAAGTCGTCCTTCGTCCAATCTGGACCGACGATGAACGCGCCCCAAATGATGACGCCGTTGTCCTGAAGGATCTTGATGGCACGGTTATTCGTGTCGATCGTGCAGGACTTTCCGACACTCTTGAGCATCTTGTCCGATTCGCCCTCCAACCCGAGCAGCACCGCATACAACCCGATGTCCACCCA
>ENA-UPTA01002617-UPTA01002617.1-activated-sludge-metagenome-genome-assembly--contig:-NODE-2617-length-18421-cov-35.255145_pt1 | contig 18421 bp, 18 predicted proteins | sample MGYA00238184_ERZ773361 | MGnify/ENA primary metagenome ERZ773361 (study PRJEB29100, sample SAMN05720205) | activated sludge metagenome | isolation source: anaerobic digester from wastewater...
GTTTAAGAGAATTTCCGTTTTTCCGGTTGATAAAGATAGAAAAAAAATAAAATTGACAGAAAGGCAAGGCAACCGAAAATCAGAAAAGCTGGTGCGTAGGAACCGGTTCGGTCAAAAATCCTTCCGGCCAAAGGAGGCGCCGTAAATCCGGCAATTCCATTGCAGAGAAAAAGCGTGGAATAGATGGTGCCCATCTTTTCGGTTCCGTAATGATGGGCGACTTCGGCCACATAAAGAACCAGGCAGGCACCATAGTTAAATCCAGCCAGTACCACAAAAAGAAAAAACGTCGAATTATTGCCGACGGCAAAGGCAGCGAAAAAGCAGGTTAGACAGGTACTGATCAAGGATAGAAGAATGGTTTTTCTCCCTTCTAGGATTCCTCCGATCACACCCCACGTAATTCTGCCGGTGGCATTGAAAAAAGCGAGGATGCTTACAGCTGTTCCTGTAATAATTGCATTCAGGTGTAAAGAGAGACCAAATGGCTTGATGTTACCGATGGTCATCAGTCCGATGCAGAGACCGGGAAATATGCCGCACAGAAGACCCAGAAAATTTCGGTCTTTCACAAGGTTGGTAATATTAATATCGTGAACCGGTTGAGTCTCGTTTTCCTTTGACGGGTTCTGCAAAAACAGGGAAGCAACGGGCACAATGAAGAGAAAAGCAATGCCCAGGTATTGAAAGATATCGAGCACATGGACCTGGCGTGACAAAAGGTATTCGCCAAGAAGGGAAACAATGATCGGGCTTCCTCCGTATCCAGAAACAACAATACCCGTCACCAGACTTTTGTGCTTGGGAAACCATTTGACCACACACACAATCGGACAAAGATAACATAGCCCCACGCCTGTCGCTGCGCAAACACCGATCAGCACTAGCAGGGAAGAATAGGCACCGCTGGAAAAGCCCGCCGCGATATAACTGCAACCGAAGATGATGCCTCCAAACAGAGCAGGGATTTTCGGTCCCAGACGATCGACAATCCGGCCTCCGGCAAAAATGCACAGCGTAATGATCAGTGAGCCAGTACCAAATATGGTCTGCGTCTGAGTAATGGTAAGATTGCAAGTCTGCTTCAGGGCAGGAACAAACGTACTCCAGGAATAGCCGACACCCAGGCAGATTTGAATAAAGATCGCAGAAATCAAAATGATATATTTTTTCATGAGACGAAGAATAGGACTCAACTTGAAAATGGGTTAAATAAGACTCCTTGTATCTATCAGCTCGAATTTATTAACAACACTTTCAAGTTAGGCAGGTTTCGGATAGTGTCGTTCTCCGAAAATGGCGCGCCCAACACGGATGATGGTGGCGCCTTCTTCGATCGCCACTTCAAAATCGTCGGTCATGCCCATGGAAAGCTCGTCCATTCGGACATTAGGCACGGAAGCGGCGATCTCGTCCCGCAGTGTGCGCAGCGCCTTGAAATATGGCCGGGCATTTTCGGGATCATCAAATAACGGCGGCATCGTCATCAATCCGCGCAAACTTAAATTGGGTAAAAGGGAGATCTGCCGAACCAGTTCCAGCGCCAGTGAAGGCTCTATGCCGTTTTTAGATTTTTCTCCACTTACATTGACCTCGACAAGCACATTTGGTTTTCGAGAATTCAGCCTTGCCCTTTTATCCAGCTCCCCGGCCAGATCCAAACGGTCAACAGAATGAATCCAGTCAAAAAGGTGAATCACATACTTGACCTTATTGGTTTGCAGATGTCCGATCATATGCCATTCAGCGGCTCGTCCGACGACTGGAATCTTTTCCCTGGCTTCCTGGACGTAGTTTTCGCCGAATATCGTTACGCCTGCCTCCATCGCTTCAAGGATGCGTTCAGCAAAAACCGTCTTACTGACCGCCATCAGGCGAATGCCGCCGGGGTCGCGTCCAGCACGGGTGGCGGCCGCAACAATTCTTTCCTGAATCGCACTAATGTTGGAAGCAATGTCTGTTTTCATAAAGGTTTACCTAAAGTGAATGACATCTAAATGCTTCAACTCCTCCAGCACCTCACAGAGCGGCAATCCGATCACGTTAGTGTAAGAGCCGCGGATGGCCTTGATGAAATACGCGCCCTTGCCCTGTGCGGCGTAGCCTCCGGCCTTGTCATAAGGCTCATCGCAGCTTACATACCAGTCCATTTCTTCAGGGCCGATCTTTTTGAACTGCACGGCAGATTGAACAACCCTGGTCCGGAATACCCCGGCGCTTGCGCCGGCAATCGTAAAACCGGTGAACACAGTGTGTCTGCGATTGCTCAATCTTTGCAGCATTTCCAGCGCCTGTTTTTTATTTTTGGGTTTGCCCAGAATCAAGCCGTCTATGACCACAATGGTATCTGCTCCCAGGACCAGGGATTTGGGACGCTGACGGGCAATCACGCGGGCTTTATCGTCCGACAACCGGCGGACATGAGCACGGGGACTTTCACCCGCCAGTTCTGTTTCGTCAATATGAGCAGGAAGAATTTCAAATTGCAATCCCACGGATCGCAAAAGTTCTTCGCGGCGCGGTGATGCAGAGGCCAGGACAAAAGGTAACGATAAAGAAAAAGCCATGATTATTGGTTTCCATTTCAAATGCTCCTTTCTTATTCCAAAGAAACCATCCCCTGTCAATTGTAAATTGCCGTTGCAACTTTGATTAACTTGGGATAGTCGTGATGACAAAAGGTGAATGGAATATAGGAATGATGAAAAAAATAGTTTGTTTGTCTTTGCTGTTGGTTTTTACAATTTCGCAAGCGTTTACAGCCTCTGGGACGGAAAGAATCGTGCAGTTGACGATTCCCGGATGTTTTTCATGAGGAGCAGGCAAAAGGATAGGGACTATCCTTAAAAGAATTGACGGCGTGAAAAAACATCAAACCAAGTATCCGAATTTTCTAATTATTGCTTATGAGGACAAGCTAACAAACCCGGATATAATCGCCAAGGCTTTGAAAGAAGGAAACTTTTTAATCAAGGACCAGCCTGTTTTTCTGAAAGCCTTTCCTGCTGACGGTCAAAGCAAATAGTGAAGTTTTTCGGCCTCCAGCGCATCCACAATTTTTTTCACATCCTGCGATTGCCCCCTTTTGCAGATAAGCAACGCGTCTTTAGTTTCCACCACCAGAACGTCTTTCATATCAATCATTGCAACCAGTTTTTTCGGGCTGTAAACAAGAACGTTTTCCGTGTTTTCAAACAGGGCATGAGATCCGCCGGACACCACGTTGCCCTTTGAGTCTTTGGCGGAAATTTCCCACAGGGCATCCCAGCTTCCCACATCGCTCCAGTCAAAATCTGCTGGAATGACAAATACTTCTTTGGCTTTTTCCATCACACCGTAATCAATGGAAACCGACACAAGTCCTTTGTATATTTTGGACAAGACACGGTTTTCCGATTCTTTGCCCAATGCCTCCTTGATAGTTGTCAAACCCGTATATAAGTCCGGTAAAAACCTCGCTATTTCATTTAAGATCGTCGAGGCTTTCCAGACAAACATACCGCTGTTCCAGAAGAAATTTCCGCTTTTCAAAAAAGCCTCCGCCTGTATGCGATCCGGTTTTTCACGGAAAGATTTTACGCGCAATACAGAATAGCCATCCGCCTTGCCGGCGGATGAACCGCCCTCCATGTATCCGAAACCTGTGTGCGGACTGGTGGGCTTGATGCCGATGGTGACCAGTGTGTTGTCTTTTTCGGCAACATCAGCGGCCGCCTTGATAACCTGACGATATTCATCGGGTTTGCCGATTCCATGGTCAGACGGCAAAACCACCATGACATCGTCTTTGGCCTTCTTTTGAATATGGAGCGCTGCAAGACCGATGCAGGCAGCTGTATTTCTGCCCACCGGTTCAATCAATATATTCCGCGCAGGAACTTCCGGCAATTGCCTGATCAGTTCCCGGGCATGTTTGCGTCCTGTAACAATCAGAATATTTTTAGGTTTGATAAACGGCTTGATCCGGTCAACGGTTTCCTGAATAATCGTTCTTTCGCTGATAATGTCCAGCAAGTGCTTCGGTTTTTTCTCCCGGCTGCGAGGCCAAAAGCGAGTTCCTCTTCCTCCCGCCATGATAACAGCATACATAGAAAATCTCCTTTAGGAAACTTCATATACAATCCATCTTGCAAATTCAAGCCCGAAAAGCTATTGGGTTACCATGGTCATAAAGAATTATTCTGAAATTACATTGAAAAAAGGAAGAGAACTCTCTCTTTTACGCGGCCATCCATGGATTTTTTCCGGCGCACTTCAATTCATCAAGGGGCAACCTGAAAACGGAGATGTTGTTTTGGCGAAAGATTCTGCCGGGAGATCGCTGGGATTGGGTTTTTTTAACAAAAAAACCGACATCTGTTTTCGTCTGCTGACTCGAAATGTCAACAACGAAATCCATTCGGCTTTCTGGAATGAGCGTATTCATGCGGCCTACATGCTTCGGAAAAAAATCATTCATGACGGAACCAACGCCTATCGCCTGGTCAACGCCGAGGGAGACGGTTTTCCCGGACTGGTAGTGGATGTTTATGACGATGTACTAGTTATTTCCATCACCACGGCCGGTATGGAAAGACAAAAACAAAACATTCTGGAGGCGTTGCTATTTCATCTGAAACCGACAGTCATCTATGAGCAAAGCGCCGGCCGTTCGCGGAATCTGGAAGGTTTACAGGATCAAAAAGGAATAATTTACGGCAGCAATCCCAAAAGCCGTGTCCGTGTGCTGGAAAACGGCTACCGGTTCGATGTGGATTACATCGGTGGCCAGAAAACCGGATTTTTCCTGGATCAGCGCATCAATCGGGAAAAACTGGAGACTCTGTCTAAAAACATGACGGTTTTAAACTGCTTTTGCTATACCGGCGCTTTTTCTGTTTACGCCGTGGCAGGCGGAGCAAAAAAGGTAACCTCTCTGGACATTTCCAAATCAACCTGCACCGCCGCAACGGAACATTTGCGCATTAACGGCTTTCCTGCGCACAACCATCCGGTAATTGAGGCGGATGTCTTTGACTACTTACGCAACCAACAGGACACTTTTGATCTGATTATTTTGGATCCTCCCGCGTTTGCCAAGGCCAGAAAAGATGTGGGCAAAGCCTCCCGCGGTTACAAGGAAATTAATATGCAGGCCATAAGGCATTTAAATCCAGGAGGAATACTGGCCACATTTTCCTGTTCCAATTTTATCCAAGAGGATTTGTTTTTCAAAATCGTCCAAAGCGCGGCACGCGACGCACAGGCTAATCTGCAATTACTGGAACGACTGGAGGCCGGTCCGGATCATCCTCTGGCGCTTGGACATGACGAAGGGCGTTATCTGAAAGGGCTGCTGGTAAAAAAAATGTGAAACTTTCCACCGGACCCTCTCGGCCTTGTCTTGAAATGCTTTGCATCAAACAGAATCAAGGCTTGGCAATATGGGAAGCAATTTTATCCTGAATCAGCTTTGATGCGATATTATTACCCGTCAATCCCGAGAAAACAGAAACGGTTGTAACGCCTTTTTCGACATATTCCACCAGAATCGTCACCTTTTCATCGGAAATGACGGCCCTTAGAGAACCACTGGAGATTTTGCGCTCCCTTTCGATATCTCGGCCTTTCAGTTCGGTAACGGTCTTCTTGCAGGCATTCCAGACCTGTTCAATATCGGCATGGTACTGCGTGGTCAGATAACCGTCCTGGTAAATCAGCTTGCCGGAACTGATTCCCATCACCTTTCCGTTGACCACCATTGCGCTGTTGCAGCCTGACAAAAGCATTACCACCGCAAACCATGATAATATTTTGAACTTCATAATTCCTCCTGGACATTTTTCATTTCACATGGAAGTGATGCCTGTCGCCATGCTCTTGATGTTCACATTACAAATTGGGTAAAAAGCGATGAAATTGCCGCCCAGAGTAAAGCTCCCGCTGTCAACAGGAGACAGGCATAGGCCAGCACTTTGCTCCAGGCGCTTTCCGGTCTTTGATCATGGTAGCCCAGCACATATGCCAGCAGCAAGCCAGAGGCAAGCCCTCCGCCATGAGCCCAATTATTGATGCCGCTAAAGAGAAATCCAAAGAGAACCAGACCAATCACCCAACCCATCGCTTGTTTGTAGATCGCTTCTCCATACGCACCGCCGCGACTTTTTCCAAAATAGATAATTGCGCCAATCAGACCGCACACGGACGCCGATGCGCCAATCGTAAAAGGAACGCCAGCCATCACGGACACGGCAAACCCGGCGACGCCGGTCAAAAGATAAATGCAGGAAAAACGATGAAGGCCGAATTCCTGCAGGACAAAAGGAGCCAGCTGGTAAAAAGCCATCATATTGAAAACAATATGTAAAATGCCGCCATGCAGAAAGGAGGCGGATAGGAGACTCCAAAAATGATGATAATGCATAAAAGGGATGACACCACTGGCTCCCAGCATTAAGAGGCTTTGATTGGAAGGAGACAAAAAGCCAAACAGGCTACCGCCCATAAAAATTTCCCTTGGATCCAGCAGCAGGGATAAAACAAAAAAAGCGATATTCACATAAAGAACTGTTTGCACGGGCTCAAAAAAGAAGAATAGATTACGGATTTTCCCCGCCGTATCATGCAGTCCGGGCCTGATCAGACCGCAGTAAGGACAGGATGGCTCATCCAAACTGATGAGTTTTCGGCAGTTGGGGCATAAAATGGAATTTCTTTGAGCGCTCATGATGTATTCCGTTAATTGAACCTTTAGATCGTTCTGGGTGGATTTATTAACAACAATAAGGTTCTTTGTAAAGAAAAATGCTCTCTTCCGGTTGACTCTTAGCTTCGAATGTAGGATAGATTCCAAGCGATAGGATATCTGTATGCGAATCAATGATCGGATCACCCTCGAAATCGAATCCGTTGCCTTTGGCGGATCTGGCGTCGGGCGCGCCAACGGATTTGTCGTCTTTGCTCCCTTTACCGCGCCAGGGGATTTAGTGGAAGTTGAAATTGTTGAGCGTAAAAAACAATTCGCCCGTGGTCGGCTTCGGAACATTCTCAGACCCTCACCATCCAGAACTTCACCACTTTGTCGTTATTATGAACAATGCGGCGGCTGCTCGTATCAGCATATTGCTTATCCGCATCAGCTCATCATCAAGCAACAGCAGGTTGCGGAAACATTTTTCAGAATCGGTAAAATTGCAGAACTGAACATGCGAGACATCATTGGATCTCCGAGCCCTTATTCATACAGGGGGAAGGCCCAACTGCATGCAGAAAAATGGACCGATGGCTTTCAGCTGGGTTTGATGGACATATCAGGCGGTAAACTTGTAGACATTGAACGCTGTGAAATTATGGATGAAACGATTAACAACCAGCTATCAAAGATCAGGAAAAAGGAATGGGCGGTTTTCAACAACGACACAGTAACCTTGTGGTCGCAATATCCGGATCATTTTTCTGGAACCATTGTGCGTAGAGTAAAGGGTCTGGAATTCCTTATCCCCAAAAACGGATTTTTTCAGGCCAATTTATACCTGACAGACGCTCTGGTGGATGCCGTATGCAATTTGGTCCATGCAAAAAAGAGAGGAACCATTCTCGACGCCTGCTGCGGTTCAGGACTTTTCTCCATTTTTCTCGCATCTGCTGCTTCCCGGACGGTAGGTGTGGAAATCAGTGAAGCATCCGTCAAATACGCCCGGCTGAATGCGGAAAGATTGAAAGCGCAAAACACGGAGTTCATTGCCGGCAACGTGGATGAAGTGCTACAGAACATGGCTGCCCGGAAAGAGGTATTTGATTTCGCACTTGTGGACCCGCCGCGCACCGGCTTGGACCCGACAGCACTGTCTGCCCTTACCGGCCTTCACCCGGAAGAAATTGTTTATATTTCCTGCAACCCGTCCACACAGGCCAGAGACATCCGGTATCTAAAAGATCACGGCTACCGCCTGCACAGCCTTCTGCCTCTGGATATGTTTCCTCAAACTGAGCACATTGAAACCATTGCCCATCTGCAATGCACATAAATCTCCTGCATCTGCGAGCCTATTCGGTAAATCATCATGACTAGAAAAAAAAATATGGCTTTCCGGTAAAAATCTTGCTATTTTTATTATCGTTTAAACATTTTTGGAAAATTTCAGGGGGAAAAGAACATGGCATCAAAGAACAAAGACGTTAGAATCGAGCAACGACGGATATTGGAAAAGAAGCTGGAGATGCGGCTTGCCAAGCTTTCGGAAACCGGAGACGCAAACCAAAAAGCAAAAAACGATCCTCTGGTGAAAAACCTGAAATCGCAAATCAGGGAAGCAAATACCCGCATTGCCGCTATTGATAAGAACACGGCAAAAATTGAATCCATGAAGGTAGACAAGGAAAAGAAGCTGGCACAAAAATCCGCTCCGCCAGAAGCACAGGCGGCGCCGGACAAAGAAACCAAATCAAAAAAGAAAGGGACTGCCGACAAGGAAGCCAAAAAGAAGCCCGCAGAAGGAGGAGAAGCAAAAAAGCCCAAGAAAAAGAAGGAAGATGCCTCTGCGGCATAATAGAAAAAGGCAAACTGCTGATCCAGTTTGCCTTTTTTATCGGAGTTGTTTTTATTGGTCATGGCAAATCATCAACACATCGTTCTCGTCAGTGGAGGGCGACTGGGTGACAAAAACTTTTTCAGCAAAATACTGGCAGAGACACCAAACCGACTGCTTATCTGCTGCGATGGTGGCGCCGACCATCTGGCCGCCATGTCGATGCTTCCTGATGTTCTTCTGGGCGATATGGATTCCATCGAACCCATGCAACTTGCGCATTGCGAACGTCAGGGAGTTAAAATCATTAAATATTCCGTGGATAAAGATTTTTCCGACACGGCGCTGGCGCTGGATTTCGCTCTGTCTCTCCACCCGCAAACCATCGATATCTGGGGAGCACAAGGCGGCAGAATCGATCATGCACTGTCCAATCTGTTTTTGCTGCTGAAAGCTAGGAAAGAAGGAATAAAAGCCCGTCTGATGGATGAATACTGTGAAGCTTTTACCGCCATGGACGATGTTGTTTTCACGGAATCCAAGGAGTGTGTCGTCTCTCTGCTCGCCTTGAGCCCCTGCGTGTCGGGGATTACACTTCAGGGATTTCTCTACCCCCTAACAGACGGGAAGCTTAAAATGTCCGAGTCGCGGGGGCTAAGTAATGTTATCACTGCAGATCCGGCAACTGTCCACATCCGGTCGGGGCATCTTTTGGTGGTCCGCTATTGGAAAAAGGATGTTTTTCCGGGGGCACACTGAATGAGCAGACTTCTGAGAATCTTGTGTGTGGGCGGATCCGACACCGGCGCAGGAGCAGGCATTCAGGCAGATCTGAAAACTGTCACCGCCTGCAACTGCTATGGTCTGACGGCCATCACGGCACTTACGGCTCAAAACACCGGCGGCATTCAGGATATTTATACGGTACCGCCTAAATTCATTGCCTCCCAATTGGACGCCGTGCTATGTGACATCGGAGCCGACGCTTTGAAAACCGGTATGCTTCTCACAGCAGGCGCAGTGGATGCTGTTGTCCAAAAAATTGCGCAATACCGGCTCATGAAAGTGGTAGTGGATCCGGTCATGACGGCAAAAGGTGGCCACATCATGATGCAGGAAACGGCCAGACGGGCCTTGGTAAAAAGATTGCTCCCTCAAACGGAGGTGGTCACACCGAATATTCCGGAAGCGGAATCCATGGCAAACATGAAAATCACATGCCTTGAGGATATGAAAAAGGCCGCGGATGTTATTTTCCATCTTGGCGCACGTCATGTTGTCATTAAGGGAGGTCATCTTCCATGCAGCCGCCGGTCAGACAGCACAGATATTCTGTATGACGGAAAGCAATATTTTGAATTTTCGGCCGGTTGGATAAACACGAAAAACACGCACGGAACCGGCTGCACCTTCGCTTCCGCACTGGCCTGTGCTCTGGCAAAAGGTAAAATCATGCGTGAAGCCGTCCAACAAGCAAAAGAACTGGTGACGCTGGCCATTCAAAATTCCCTGTCTATGGGAAGCGGCCACGGACCGGTGCATATTTTAGAGAAAGGGCATTAAGATTTTGGAGACAGTCATGACACAACTGGAAAAAGCCCGTAAAGGCATTCTTACGGAAGAAATGAGCATTTGTGCTGCGCAAGAAGGGGTTGAGAAAGAATTTATCCGTCAGGGCATTGCCGATGGCACCATCGTGATTTGTCGCAATGTCCACCATAAAACCATCAAACCGCTGGCCATAGGACAGGGTCTACGAACCAAAGTCAACGCCAATATTGGAACCTCCATGGACAATAATGATCTGGTCCTGGAACTGGAAAAATTGGCGGTTGCCCAGGATGCCGGGGCGGATGCCGTCATGGATCTGTCCACGGGAGGCAATCTGGCCCAAATCCGCAAGACCGTCATGGAAAGAGCATCCGTGGCTATCGGGACGGTGCCGATATACCAGGCGGCGGTCAAAATCCTGGAACAGAAAAAAGCCATTTCCGAAATGACCGCAGATGATTTATTCTCCGTAATCGAAGAAAACGGCCGGGACGGAGTCGATTTTATCACTGTGCACTGCGGCGTCAATCGGCAAAGCGTGGAGGCGTTGGAAACCCAGGGGAGAGTGCTGGGTATCGTCAGCCGGGGAGGATCCATGACCGCGAACTGGATGCGTTGCAACAAACAGGAAAACCCGCTGTATGAGCAATATGACCGGCTCCTGGAAATTGCACGTCGCTATGACATGGTTTTAAGCTTGGGCGACGGTTTACGTCCCGGCGCCATTGAAGACGCGACAGACAGGGGACAATTGTCAGAATTACTCCTTCTGGGGCAACTGGCCTTTCGGGCGCGCGCGGCCGGCGTACAAGTCATGATCGAAGGCCCGGGCCATGTACCGATCACCGAAATTGAGGCCAATATCAAATTGCAAAAGAAAATTTGCCAGGGCGCGCCCTTTTATGTTTTGGGACCGCTGCCAACAGACATTGCACCCGGTTATGACCATATCACTTCCGCCATTGGCGGCGCCATTGCCGGAGCCGCCGGAGCCGATTTTCTTTGTTATGTAACGCCGGCTGAACATCTACGTTTGCCGACACTTGCGGATGTCCGTGACGGCGTGATGGCTGCACGGATTGCCGCACATATTGCAGATATCGCCAAAGGAGTTCAAAGCGCAAGAGATAGAGACAGGAAAATGTCCCAGTGCAGGAAAAAATTCGACTGGCAGGGACAGGTGGATTTATCCATTGATCCGGAAAAGGCCGTTGCGCTCCTGGAAAAAAGTAAAAGTGCTCGGGATGAAGGCTGTACCATGTGCGGTGACTTCTGCGCAATTAAACTAGGCAATCGGGATTGAACCGGAATTGGACATCCAGCCAATCGACAAAATCCGATATGCGGAAAGAATCATCAGCCGTCTCAGCCAGGCGGGTTTTGAAGCCTATCTCGTCGGTGGCTGCGTCCGGGATTTTGTCCGCGGGGTTTCTCCTGGTGACTATGACATTGTCACATCCGCCATGCCTGATCAGGTGCAGGCTCTTTTTGAACACACCGTGCCCATCGGCGCCAGCTTCGGCATCATCCTGGTCATCGAGGGACACCACACTTATGAAGTGGCAACTTTCCGTCGTGACGGCCCTTATCCGGACGGTCGCCATCCCTCTTGCGTATGCTATACATCCGTCAGGGAAGATGTTCTCCGGCGCGATTTCACAATTAACGGTCTGCTGATGGATCCGACAACCGGTCAAATTCTTGATTATGTAAACGGTCGTGCAGATATACAAAAAAAAATCGTCCGCTCCATCGGCGACCCGGTGGTTCGATTCAATGAAGACTATTTAAGAATGTTGCGCGCGATTCGCTTTGCCGCCAATCTTGATTTTTCTCTTGATAATGCCACCAAAGAAGCTATTCAGCAAAATGCTGTCAAAATTCGGAAAATTAGTGCAGAACGTATTCGCGAGGAACTGGATAGACTATTCACCCGCGGCGGCTCCCGGCGTGGTTTTGAACTATTGGCTGAAACGGGCATTTTGAAGCACATCTTGCCGGAAGCGGATCGCATGAGGGGAGTCACTCAATCACCCCGTTTCCATCCCGAAGGCGATGTATGGCAGCACACCATGATCATGCTGGACATCTACTCGCAAGAGAGGTGCTCGGATGCCGATTCAACACTGGCCTGGGCGGTGCTATTGCATGATGTGGGCAAACCGGCAACCCAGACGGAAGATGCTAACGGCATCCATTTTTACGGTCATGTCGAACAGGGAAGACTTCTCGCCGACGATGTCATGAAAAGATTGCGTTTTCCCAGAATGCAGCGTGAAAATATTCTAGATTTAATTTCACAACACATGAATTTCATGAATGTCAGAAAAATGCGTCCTGGACGATTGAAGCGTTTCTTGCGCATGCCATTGTTTCACCTGCATCTTACACTTCATCGTCTGGACTGCCTGGCCAGTCACGCGATGCTCGATAATTACGAGTTCTGTCGCCTACAGTTGCAGAACCTGAAGGATGAAGAACTGCACCCCCCCCGCCTCATAACCGGTCATGACCTGCTCGCAATGGGATTTATCCCCGGCAAACAGATTGGTGAAATTCTGCAAGTGCTAGAAGAGGAACAACTGGAAAACCGACTTCATCATCGGGAAGAAGCGCTTGCTTTTGTAAGAGAGCGATGGAAATAAACACCGATTCATTGCATAGGTAACATCAGACATGAAGCCAAAGAAAATATATTTGATCCTTCTCCTTTCTTGTACAGCCGCTTTGCTCATGCCGTCATGCGCCGACCGCAAAGTCAAAACACCAGCCGCAATTCCAAGACATCAGCATCGCTCACTGCCGGCCATGGGATACACCATTCAGGCCGGAGCGTTTGCAAGAGTTGAAAATGCCGTGCGTCTGACAGAAAAACTCAAAAGCCAGGAACTGGACGCCACCTACTTTAAAGCCTCCGACGGATTGTTTAAAGTCCGTTTCGGCAATTTTCCATTGAAGAATAAGGCGCGTCTGCGCGCACAATCCCTGCAAAAAGCAGGCATCATCGAAACCTTTTATATTGTTGCTCCAGAGGAATACGCAGCGTCCCGTCAACAACAATACGGTGCAAACTATTTAAGAGAAGCGCTGGTGAAAAGCGCTTCTGACTTTATCGGCGTACCTTATTTGTGGGGTGGAGCATCTCCCGAAACAGGATTTGATTGCAGCGGCCTGACGATGACCGTATATCAATTGAATGGTCTGGATCTTCCGCGGCACTCAAAAGCGCAGTTTGACGCAGGAGACTCAATCGACCGAGCCGATTTGCAGAAAGGGGATCTGGTCTTCTTTGCCACCGGCGCAAACGGCAAGATATCACATGTAGGGATCTATATTGGGAAAAATCAGTTTATCCATGCGCCTTCGCGCGGCAAAAACATCCGCATTGATTCTCTGTCATCCGGTTATTATGCTCAACACTATGCTGGCGCAAAAACCTATCTTTGACAAAGATGCGCTTCCACCAAATCTCTCCTGTCTTCGTGATCAAGCGGTGAAAAGACAGCAGATAAGACCGACCGCCGGCATGTTTCAGAACCATCCTGTTTTTGAAATCGTTAATATCTTGAATTTCGAACGGTTTTTATTGACCTGTTTGCAAAAATAAAGTAGTGTCTTCCAAAAGCTTGCAACCACATACAAAATGAAACCAAAATAAAGGAGGCTTAACCACATGACAGCGACCGCAAAGAAAGCAGTGAAGAAGGATGAGAAACCCGCAGCCAAAAAAGCAGCTAAAACCATCGCCAAGAAAGAAGTAAAACCCGCCGCAAAAAAAGTTGTCAAAAAGGAAGAGAAACCTGCCGCAAAAAAAGCCGTTAAGAAGGAAGTAAAACCCGCTGCAAAGAAAGTTGTCAAAAAGGCAGCCCCGGCCAAGAAAGCAGTCGCCAAAAAAGTGGCCAAAAAGGCAGCTGTAAAAAAATAAACTGTTCGGATCTCAATATGAAAGAGCAGACAATTTCGAAGTTGTCTGCTCTTTATCTCCGTTTACTAGCTTTCTCGCCATTGAGGATTCTTCTTTACAAACCGGCTGTTGGAAAACCTGCTAAAAATTACCTTCAATAACTTTTTTGATTTCAGACACTCTGTCACGGAGATAAACTTCATCGGCGCGGGTTTCAACATTAAGACGCAGGAGAGGCTCGGTATTGGAGGATCTCAAATTAAAGCGCCAAGCAGGAAAGGTGAAGCTCAGTCCGTCTGTCTCGTCTATGTCAGGATGATCTGCCGCAAAATAATTCCGAATGCGATTCAGAATAGCACCGGTGTTGTCAACCACAAAGTTGATTTCTCCACTGCACGGAAAGGCCCTCATCCTTTCATCCACCATAACCGAAAGAGGCTGCCCTGTTTTACTCAGCCGCTCGACAATCAATAACCAGGGAATCATGCCTGAATCACAGTAAGCAAAATCCCGAAAGTAGTGATGAGCGCTCATTTCGCCGCCGTAAATGGCGTTTTCACAGCGCATGCGCTCTTTGATGAACGCATGGCCCGTTTTACTTTGAATCGGCACACCGCCTTTTTGGGTAACAAGATCAATCGTATTCCAAGTCAGGCGCGGATCATGAATAATACCGGCACCGGGTGTTTTTTCCAGAAGCACCTCAGCCATCAGACCAACGAGATAGTAGCCCTCAATAAACCGTCCTTTCTCGTCAAAAAAGAAACATCGATCAAAATCGCCATCCCAGGCAATACCGATGTCCGCCTGATGACGAATGACAGCTTCAGATGTGACGTTGCGGTTTTCAGGAAGTAGAGGGTTGGGAATACCATGAGGAAAAGATCCATCTGGCTCAAAGTGAATGCGGACAAGATTAATGGGAAGATGTCTTGTCAGCAAATCCATGACAGGACCGGCACACCCGTTCCCCGCATTGGCTACTACTTTGAGAGATTGGAGAGCGTTGATATCAATATAGCTAAGCAGATGTTGGATATACTCTTGTTTATTGTCGTCCTTTGCCAAAACTCCTCGGACCGGCTTCTCCTGAAAAATGTTTTGCTCGGCCAGGGCCCGGATCTCATAAAGTCCGGTGTCTCCGCTGATTGGCCGGCTGTCTTGACGGACCAGTTTCATTCCGTTGTAATCCATCGGATTGTGGCTGGCGGTGACCATGATCCCCCCGCCGCTGCCGCGATGAAACGTCTGGAAATAGATCTCTTCCGTTCCACACAAACCGATATCCAGCACACCCGCCCCCCCGTCCAGAAGACCATCGGACACGGCCGCCGCCAGGGAAGCGCTTTGAAGACGAACATCACGCCCCACGATCACCTGCCCCGGATTCAAATATTCCGCATAGGCACGACCTATCCGGTATGCGATATCCGGGTTCAATTCTTCCGGGACGCGTCCTCGAATATCATAGGCTTTAAAACAGTTGATTGGGGAAGGAGGCATGACAACCACAAGCAGAACCAGAGGATTGTTGGTTAATTTGGCGTCCCCACGGGGAGTCGAACCCCGGTTACAGGCGTGAAAGGCCCGTGTCCTAGGCCTCTAGACGATGGGGACGTCCTGTGCCTAATGCTCTTGAATTTGAACCTCTATATTTTTCATTCGGGAATGTCAAGCACTGCTTTTCATTTTTTTCGTCAGGAATCATTCCTGACTTCCAGAATCATCATTCCATTTGAAAAAGCCATGGCTTCATGATATTGCGCTTACGGATTTTGATAGGACAATGTCGCGGTCACCGCAACAATTCGTTTGCGCTCCACGAACCGGAAGAAGTTTGCTTCCCCACAGCCAGAAACGCAATTTTTGAGTGATTCAGGAACTTCTCAACCATGAAACAAGTCAAAGCAAACTCACAAAGCTCTTCTTTCGCTCCCCTAACCATCGAAAGCATTCTGAAAAATATCAAAACGCCGGCCAAAGCGGCATCGGAAATAAAGACTCCACTTTCCGAATTCATCCTGATTCCCGCAGCCCATCTCTCCGAAACGCAAAAATCGCACCTGCTGTCTCTCGGCATCAGCATCAAGCGTCGAGACGATGTATTGCTGCGCCTGACACAACTGGAAAGTGAAAACCGTCTTTTAAAATCTTTGAGTATCACCGATGAATTAACAGGACTCTACAACAAGCGTTTCTTTAACCGGCAATTAACCATTGAAATCGCACGCACTCAGAGGACGGGAGAGTCTTTCTGTCTGATTTTCATCGATCTGGACAATTTTAAAACCGTGAACGACACGCTGGGGCATACGCGAGGCGACGAGTTTCTGGTCAAAATCTGTGCTGGATTCAATCATCAGGTTCGTCCAACAGACTTCGCCTGTCGCTTTGGCGGGGACGAATTTTCCGTGATCCTTCCCGCAACCTCTTTGCGGGACGGCATTGCCATTGCCGAGCGCTGGCATCATTTCATCCTACAAATCGCCGACAGCATGAACATGCCCGTATCGTCCTCGATCGGCGTTGATGAGTTCAACGCCTCGTGCAGACTTGACGCAAAAGAATTTTTGCATCAGGTTGATCAATTATTGTATAAAGCAAAGAAATCGGGAAAAGGAAAAGTGGTTCACCCGGACATCGACATGCCGGAATCCCACGCGGTGACCTGGGAGGAAAAGAAACTTTTGTACCATATCTTTCAACCTTCGGCGTCCCAATCACCGTCCCGAAAGAAGGGCAGAGGAAAAAATTGAACTCAAAACCCAAAACCCTGATTGCCTCTCTGACCAGCGGAAAAGGCGGTGTCGGCAAAACCTTCGTGACCACCAACCTTGCAGCCACGCTGGCTCGACAAGGCAAAAAAGTTCTTGTTGTGGATTGCGACCTGGGGCTTGCCAATATTGATATCATGCTGGGCATTAATCCCACTCTGACCCTCAAAGACGTGGTATTCGGCAATTTACACTTGCGGGATGTAATTCTGTCAACGGCAGGAGGCTTTGACTTGATCCCCGCAAGCTCCGGCATTCGCGAAATGGCTCAGCTTCTCTTTGAGAAAATTCGAACCATTAAGGAGATGCTGATGGAGATAGAAGGTTATGACGTCATTTTATTGGATACAGGAGCAGGCATTGCCGAAACTGTTTTGCAATTCAATTTGCTTGCCCAGCGGAATTTACTGGTGCTCAATCGGGAATTGACCAGCCTCACCGATGCCTATGCCATGGTCAAGGTCATGTACCAGGTATTTGGACAACAATCTTTTTCCATTATCACCAACAATGTTTCGGACCATCGCGAAGGAGCGTCGATTTTTACCAACATCGACACCATCAGCAAACGCTTTCTGGGTTTTTCCCTGACTTGGCTGGGAAGTATCCGTCAGGATGACATGATTCCGAAAACCATTTTAAGACAGGAAATTCCCGTCTGCAAGTTTCCCCGCTCGCGCGTCGCCGCCGATTTTATCGGCGTCAGCAAAACGCTTTTGACAGGAGCCAGCACCGCCAGGTAAAAAAGTTTATCACAAAACCCTTGCAGCCGGACTCAAAAATTTTCAGCCAGGTTGGAAAAGCCTCTCCAAGTCTGCCCTGTAAAGTCTGTATTGCTCCGGCGATAAAATATTCTGAAGATTGTCCTTGTTTTGTTTTTGTGCCAGCGCGGTCAGCTTTTCATCCGGCAAGAACATGAATACCGCACAGTTAGCTTCTTTGGCACGCTCATAACGCCACACATAAAGCTTTTTGAACAATTCTTTCTGATCGTGGGCAAGCGCATGGTATCCTTTAATCTTAACATAACCACGACGGTCAAATTCCCGTTCCTGCCAGTTGGCGGCAGCGATTTTCGCAAACGCTTCATCCGCCTGGCCATCCAGACTCTTTTCATGTAAAAAGTTTTTCTGTCGTTCATAAAGTGCCGGCAGCAACGTTACATCCTGGACAGCATATTCCAGTTGCTCAGCCAACAGCGGGCGAGCATCCCAGCGCGATCTCTGCATTTTTTTGCTCTTCTGAAGTTCCACCCCAAGAAATTCCTTAATGATTTTATCAAGCGAAAGCTGACGGAATCCCAAGAGCATCGCTGCACGGTGCGTATCAAAAATATTATGAAATTCAAAACCATAGTCTCTTTTTAACAGACGGATATCATTATCCGCCGCGTGCAGAATTTTCACAACGGAACGGTTTTGAAAGGGTTCAGCCAGAAAAGACAGATCCAGATTCACCGTCGCATCCAGAACATAAGTCACAAAAGGAGTATAAATCTGAATCAGACAGAGTTTTTCTCTGAAGTAACGGAAAGAATCATATTCTGTATCAATGCCTAAGATCACCGCCTGACGCAAATGATCAGAGGCTCTCTGTGCAGCTTTGGGTGTATCCACCAGCAGCCAATTCGCATTCATGTGAAGTACCTTAACCGAAAGAATGATGAAATACCATAAAAATGATAA
>ENA-UPTA01002618-UPTA01002618.1-activated-sludge-metagenome-genome-assembly--contig:-NODE-2618-length-18415-cov-20.953050_pt1 | contig 18415 bp, 17 predicted proteins | sample MGYA00238184_ERZ773361 | MGnify/ENA primary metagenome ERZ773361 (study PRJEB29100, sample SAMN05720205) | activated sludge metagenome | isolation source: anaerobic digester from wastewater...
GTATGGGATGCGCCGTATTTGCATTAATATAAAATTTGTACAGCGCAGGAAATATCACAAATGGCAAAAAGAGCATTGCCAGAAACAATATCATGTGCAGGTCTTTGAGTTTCATAGTTTTTTTTGGCTAAAATACAAAAATATTGAATCCAATAAATTTATGATCGCGGGTGAAACTGAATGATAGCGTCGCGCAAAAACTCCCGGTCGAGATGGGTATATATTTCGGTAGTGGTAATAGATTCGTGACCAAGCATATCCTGCACAGCGCGCAGGTCGGCTCCCCCTTCGATCAGGTGGGTGGCAAAAGAATGTCGGAACGTATGAGGGCCGATTTTTTTCTTCAGGCCTATCTTCTCCGCCAGGCCTTTGATCATCAGAAACACCATCTGGCGGCTCAGTCTGGCTCCCCGCCGGTTTAAGAACAATATGTCGGCACTACCCTTTTTTATTTCACAATGCACACGCACAAGTTCCAAATATAAACGGATTTGTTTCATGGCGGATGTGCCTATTGGAGCCAGCCGCTCTTTGTTGCCTTTGCCGATGATACGCACAAAACCCTCATTGAAATAAATATCCGAAATTTTGAGATTTACCAATTCTGACACCCGCAAGCCACATCCATAGAGTGTTTCCAATATGGCTTTATTTCTTTCGCCCTGTGGCAGGCTCAGGTCTATGGCACCTATCAGGGCGTCAATTTCCTGAATGCTGAGTACATCGGGCAGTTTTCGGTTGATTTTGGGCGATTCAAGCATGGCAGCAGGGTCGTTTTTGACAATGTTTTCTATGATTAGGTATTTGTAGAAAGCCCTGATTCCCGAAATCACACGGGCCTGGGTATAGGGACTCATTCCCAGCTCGTTGATCCATTTAATAAAAGCCTGAAGATGTTGCAGGCTTACTTCTTCGGGCTTTAACGTCTGTTGAGAATAATCAAAATACTGCAACAGTTTCTCCACGTCATGAAGATAGGCGTCAATAGAATTTCCCGAGAGCGATTTTTCGAGCAGCAAAAACGACCGGAACCCCTTTAAATAAATACCCCAGTTTCCCATTTATCAAAAAAAATCATCAAAAGAACCACCGCAATAACAAAGGCATTACCAGCCACTTGCCAACACATCCACAATATGCATGGTTTTCATCGGCAGTCTGTTCTTTGAGATATAACCTTGCAGGTGCATCAGGCAGGAAGCTTCCGTAGATACGATATAGTTTGCCCCGCTGTCGATGGCATTTTGTACCTTTTGTTGGGCCATAGCAGTTGAAATAGGCTCAAATTTTACGGAAAAAGTACCTCCAAAACCGCAACAAACCTCGCTATCTTTCATCTCATTTATCTGCAGGCCTTTCACGTGGCGCAACAACTTTCGGGGCTGTTCCTTGATGCCGTATTCGCGCAGGGCGGCACAGGCATCGTGATAGGTAATCACATTGTTAAATTCAGCGCCAATGTCTTCCACATGGAGCACATTGACAAGAAAATCGGTAAATTCATAAATATTACCTTGTATCTGCTTACATTGATTGTGCAAAGAGGAATTATTAAACAATTCAGAATAATAATTTCGCACCATGCCTACACACGATGCCGAAGGGGCAACAATTTTCCGGTTGTTGGAAAAATCATGGATAAACTTCTCCCCCATGCGGCGGGCATCATCCCAAAAGCCGCTGTTGAAAGCCATCTGCCCGCAACAGGTTTGTTCGGGGTTATAATCAACACCTACGCCAAGTTTTTCAAATATTTTAACCATGTTGGCACCCACCTGCGGATAAACCTGGTCGATGAAACATGGAATAAACAAGTCAATAATCATGTAATAATATCTTTAATGAAAGCAAATGTAAAAATATTTTTTGTTTTTTAGTACTTTTGGATAATTAATCATATGCTGATTTTTTTAATCACATGAAGTATTATACACTTTTTCGGCAAATGTATAAAAAACACCATGCACCGCAAGGGATTTTTTCTTTGATTTCGGCTTCTTGCCATAACGCCACCTTTATTAACTTGTGCTTATATTAAACAACATGCCGCAGCGCTATTTCATCAAACTTGCCTACGACGGAAGCCGCTACCATGGCTGGCAGCAGCAGCACAATGCCCTGAGCATCGAGCATCTGGTCAATGAAGCTTTGAGCACGGTGCTGCGGCAGGCTGTAAAAGTTACCGGTTGCGGGCGTACCGATGCAGGGGTACATGCCGCTGAGTTTTATGCACATTTTGATTGCAACAGCACTATCGAAAACAAGGAAACAACGGCATATAATCTGAACAGCCTCTTGCCCGATGACATTGTCATACATCAGATCATTAAAGTGAAAGAAGATGCCCATGCGCGTTTTTCGGCAGTGCGGAGAACTTATAAATACTATATCAACACCTGTCGTACGCCTTTTGGCAAAGAATATGAGTTTTTTATGCACCGCAGTCCTGATATTGCTTTGATGAACCACGCATGTGAGATTTTGATGGAATACAAGGATTTTTCGTGTTTTTCGAAGTCGCACACACAGGTAAATAATTTCTTTTGCACGATTTTCGAAGCCGGGTGGCAGCAATCCGAAAGCCGGTATGTGTTTATGATTTCGGCTAACCGTTTTTTGCGAAACATGGTCAGAGCCATCGTTGGAACCATGCTGGATGTGGGCCTGCATAAAACTGACCTGAATGAATTCAGGAATATCATTGAAAAAGGTTCACGTTCTGATGCAGGCATGTCGGTAGCGGCAAAGGGATTGTTTTTGACCAGGGTTGAATATCCTGAGGATTTATTTGAAAAAGATGAGTAAAATTAAAAAGGATTTGCCGATTTATTTGAGCGACAAATATGATAAATCCATAACTTTTCAGGTAATGAATCATTTACAAATAAAAAAAACAGTTTCAATTATCTTATGCTTTCTTGTACCAATAATTGGATTATGTCAGAACATATTGGTGCCAAATATTCCAAAAGCACTTTATACCAGACAAGCACCGGGATATAATTACGATAGTATTCTTTTTAACATTTATATTAAGAATCATTCCATCCAGCTATCAAGTATTTTGGGAGTACAAAGTATAGATAATTTCGCACAGATTGATGATTATTATTGTAATGTAGTAAAGTATAAAAGTTCCAGATCTTCAAATTTTGCTAATGATCCGTATAATATTCTGCTATTTATTGACTCGACAACGTCTTTCACTAAGGTTGACGAGTTATTTGAAGAGCTGAGGACACTGGAGCATGAAAAAATATTTCTGAGTACAAATGTTTATCATAAACAAAACAGAGGGATATATATTAATTTATCGATTAATCCAGATAGCAGGCAAAGTATTGCATTAAGCTTATATGGAAATAATTATCATAAAAGGAAATACATGTATCATTGTATTTCAATAAACAAAAAAAACGATTTACCACCACCTCCTCCTCTTGTTCCTGAAGATCCTGACCCTTTGGACCTTTACTTGGAATTGAAAAAAAAGGGCGCAGATTCAAATTTCTACTTTATTGAAATTGATAAAGGAAGACCAATTGTAAATCAAAGACTATGTGATGTTGATTATATTTCGGAATTAATATTAAACAGAGATTCAAAACTTTTTTTAAAACTCACTTCAAAAAACATTTACAATGACTTGATTAAACTCATTGACGTTCTGCATATCGGACAGGAAATTGCATATAAAAAAGCCAGTATGAGAATATTTAACAAAAAAATAAATAACCTGACTTATGATGAACTTGATGAAGTTTGTAGAAAACACCAATTGTATTTCAAAATATTGAGTTTAAGTGACCAGATTTACTTAGAAAAAAATAAATAATTAGTTTTCGACAGACATTAGTCCGACTTTTCACTTTTCAATAATAGTAGAAACACTATTCCGAATTAAAATGAAAAAAAAATATTATGCATATTTCATAGTTTCCCTGATCATGAATATTCATACCCAGGCTCAGTTTTTAGATGCCGGAGCCATGGTAAAAAACAACAACCTGACTATTTACGAATTTTATAACGACACTGATTCCACTGCATTAAAAAAAACTATTTTCAGGATTGACAGCCTTTATCAGATTGGCAAATACAAACAGGCGCTTTCCATTGTTAATAATATACTCCATAATGATTCTACGTTTTATCCGATTTATGGCATTCGGGCATTTATAAATTTTGGTATTACGGATTACCATGAGTGCATTAATGATTGTAATCACTTCCTGGGATACGCAGATTTAAATGAATTATTGATGATAAGAGGGTTGGCTTATTTTCAGGCGGAAGACTTTGACAATGCAAAAATAGATTTCGACAAGCTGATAAGACTTGATAAAAAGTATTATGTGTTATATTCCATGTGGAGCAGTTATTTGGCAAGCAGCGGAGAGTGTGATGAAGCCGCGGACTATTGCAGGCTGGCACTAAATAACTGCCACGATCGCGTCACCTATTTTTATGCTGCCCAATATTATTTGAATTGTGAAAAGGCCGATTCAGCTTTATTCTTTATAAATAAAACCCTCGATTCCACAAGGTATATTGACGCATACTTGCTTAGGGCTTCTATCAAATATGAATTGGAAGATTTTGAAGGGTATGAGAAGGATTTGGATACCGTTATTTTTGATATTGACAAGGTAATTAAACTAATTCCATATAACATGGACTTATACCAATTCAAATACCAGGTGCTCATGTCTTATGATGAGTTCTATAGCGCATTGCAGGTTTTGGATACGATGCTTTTGTACCAGCCGTCTGCCGAAACATATTTACAAAAATATTATTTATGCAAAAGAACTGCCATGGATAAAGAGGCTGAAGCCGCATTAAATAAGGCAATCGAAATGGATTCTACCAACAGTCATGTCATTACTTTTATGATCGAAACTTATACAGAACAACAAAAATATAGCGACGTGATTAAACTATGTAATAAAATAATCGATCAAACGCTTAATAAATATGGACCATCTGACGTCGCCTATGCTTACCGCAAAAGAGGAAATGCGAAATATTTATCAGGTAAAAAAGCAGAAGGTTGCGAAGATATTCAAAAAGCTGCATCCATGGGGGACATAGATGCAAAGATCATTATGGAACAAACATGTAAGTTAATCAAAAAATAATATAGGTATGAGAAAGAAAAAGTTAGCCGCATTTTTAGGGATGGTCTCGATAATAACCATTCTCACATCATGCAAAAAGCTAGACCTGGCAGTTGATGTGCCTGATTGCCTTGAAAAAAAAATAGGACAAATCAGGGATGAACCTGTAAGAAACCCTCCTGCCGAAGTGTGGCAATGGAAAGCAGATGGTAAAACGTATTATTATATAACATCTGATTGTTGCGATCAGTATAATTATCTTTATGATGATGGATGCAATCAAATCTGTGCGCCTGATGGAGGCATTTCAGGGCTTGGCGATGGAAATTGTCCTGATTTTTCGGGCTCCGTGGAAAAAGTCCTGGTATGGAAAGATAAAAGGTAAAAGATTTTCTTTGCCATATATGAAGTATCCTAAATTTTAAGGCTGTTGGTGCTGATACAACGGCACCGCGGGCCATCCCCAAATCTTCGAATGTAATGATTGTCCATAAATCCACGTGATCCATGTGGGAAGCTCCCCATTGAATGAGCATGGCTAAACAAATATTTTAAAAAGCCAGTGTGATTTAATAATACTGACAGGACATCATTCACAATCCTTATTAATACTCATCACATAGTTGTCTATCACCTTAAGATCTTTGGCTGTCTGGCTGCCTGCAAAACCGGTGATATGATCATACGTTACTTTTTCCAGGTATTCCTTTAAAAAAGTTTTAGCCAGCGTAAGGTACGACCAGTGCCACTTTTCTTGCTGATACCCGCCCTGACGTTTATCGCCCAGGGCAGTAAAAGGCTGGCAGAACCCGAATTTATGAGCATTTTGGCAAAGCCATTCATAAGTTTTTTTCCCCGCCGCAGTCTCAAAATATTTGTTATCAACACTGTTGATGTCCACATCGGTTCCCCAGTGGTGCCGCGAGGTTCCGGGCATAGAACTGTACTTAAGTATGATACGCGCCCGTTCCACAGGATCATTTACAGTAGTTGCCAGATTTTTTCCATCCACCAGCCTGCCACCATTCCATTTCTGCTCCCATATTGATTTCTGATAACGGAAGTTTCGAGCTCCCGAGATAATTTTCAGTTGCACTCCATCGTTTTTGGCTGCGTAAAACATTTTGATAAAAGCCTTGTAGGTTTCTTGCCCGATAAAAATTCCGCTACGGTTAGCATATTCAAGATCGCATTCCGTAAACGATTTCTCCTTTGCCGGATCAAATTTTCCTGTTAGAAATTCCACACTGACAATGGTGTCATTATCTGCGGTGTCGGCAGGCACCAACTTTTCTACTGTGCCGTATCTGGTCACAGTGGCCTCCTCCTTAGCTTGTATTGCCGCGGCCTTATTTTTACTGATTACTATATAATAAGAACAAAGCAACACAAGAGTTATTGCCATAAATATCCCGGTCCCTTTAAAAATCTTCATAACATCATCATTTGCTATCGTTCATAAGTAGCATGGCTTCCGTAAAAATACTTACTGCATTTAAGCCATATTTCTCCATCAATTCATCAGGTTGGCCTGATTCTCCGAAAGTGTCCTTTACCCCGATAATCTTCATCTTTACCGGGCAATGCTGCGCCACCACTTCGGCCACGGCACTGCCAAAGCCACCAAACACCTGATGCTCCTCCACGGTAACAATTTTTTTTGTTTCCCTGGCGGCCTCTATGATAATTTCCTGATCAAGCGGCTTTATAGTATGTATATTGATCACCCGGGCCTTAACACCTTTCATCTCCAGCATCTTGGCTGCCTGCAGTGCCTCCCAGACCATGTGTCCGGTGGCTATAATACTGATATCTTTGCCATCTTTTATAAGCTGGCCCTTACCTATTGTGGTTTCTATATTTTCCGGCATAAAATCTGGCACGGCTTCGCGTCCAAAACGGATATATACCGGCCCCTTGCAGTCTTTCACAGCCATTTTGGTGAGCAGGGTTGCCTGCGTAGCATCACATGGCGAAAGCACCGTCATTTTGGGAAGTGCCCGCATGATGGCTATATCTTCCAGTGCCTGATGGGTGGCGCCGTCAGGGCCTACAGAAAGCCCTGCATGTGCTCCGCCGATGATGACATGTAAGTTGTTATAACATAGCGAAACCCGGATCTGATCGGCCGAGCGCAGGGCGGCAAAAACACAGTAGGTCGAAAAAATAGGTATCTTACCGCTGAGAGCAAGGCCGGCAGCCACACCTGCACAGTTCTGTTCGGCAATTCCCAATGAAAAAAAACGGTCAGGAAATTCCCTGGCAAACAAATCCAATCCTACGGAAGCAGTAATGTCGGCACCTAGTACCATCAGTTCGGGATGTAGTTTGCCTGCTTCGAGTATCCCTTGTCCGAAACCAGCCTTTGTAGCTCTGTTGCCTCTGTTCTCAAAATACATTTTTCTAAGTTTTTTTATTCCAATGCCGCTATAAATTGTTCAGCTTCTTCTTTTGATGGGGCTTTACCATGCCAGCGATAATTGTCTTCAATGGCCTTTACCCCTTTTCCCATCAGGGTATTTGCAATTATCACCACAGGCCTGCCCGAAGATTTTTTATTTTCAGAAAACGATGATAATAATTCTTCATGATCATTGCCATTACATGCTATGACTTTCCAGCCGAAACTTTGCCATTTATCTGCGAGGGGCTCTATCTCCATCACATCAGAAGTACTGCCGTCAATCTGCAGTTTATTGCGGTCCACAATAACACAAAGGTTATCCAGGCGGTAATGCGATGCACTCATGGCAGCCTCCCATACCGATCCTTCCTGTAGTTCTCCGTCGCCCATGACACAAAAAATCCTGTGATTTTTTTTATCATATTTCGCAGCCAGTGCCATACCTGTAGCAACCGACAAGCCCTGTCCCAGCGAACCGGCAGATAATTCAATACCCGGCAGGCCATGGTCTCTGCCGGGATGGCCCTGCAGCCGCGAACCCAGCTTGCGTAATGTCAACAATTCTCCTTCGGGAAAATATCCTGCCTGTGCCAGAGTAGAATACAAGACAGGTGCTACATGGCCTATCGATAATATCAGGCGGTCGCGGTCTTCCCATTGCGGATTTTGCGGATTATGGTTCATCACCGAAAAATACAAACAGGTAAAAACATCGGCCAGGCCCAGCGAACCGCCGGTATGCCCTGAACCCGAAGCAGCCAGACTGCGAAGGATATTCCTGCGGATATTGGAGGAAATCTTTCTCAATTCCTCAACATCCTGAATTTTATTTACTTCCATACGCTATTTTATATCAGGGTCATCTCTTTTGATAATCTGTATGGTAAAATCACTCACCAGGGCAGCCAACGCCCCTACGGCAGCCAGCACCGGAAGTAGGGCCGTGCCAACAACCCCAATGGTAAGCGGTATCTCCATAAAAATATTGCCTTTCACATCTTTGATAATGATACGGCGAATATTGCCTTCGTGTAACAGTTGTTTGATCTTTTCTAACAGTTGTTCACCCTTAACCGTGAATTCGGTTTTATTGTTTTCCATAACAAATAAAATATTTGTATTATTCCGCGAGATAAAAATACCACTTTTTTTTAGCCGGTAGCTTATCTGACTAAGGTAACATTACCCCTAAGTTTAAATTTCTTACCGGTAACGCTATGATAAATAATAAAATACACATATACCCCGCTCTCGCATAATTTTTCATTATTCTTGCCATCCCAGGGTATCTCAGGGTCGTTGGAATGAAATTGTATGTTGCCCCAGCGGTCAAATATATAAAAGTCGTAATTGTTAGGGTCAATTCCTGTAAAAACCGGCTTAAACGCTTCATTTAGTCCGTCATCGTTAGGCGTGAAAGCATTAGGAATATATACCAGGATTTCCGGATAAATCTTTACCGGCTTTGACACGGTATCAGCACAGCTCTGGCTGCTTGAAACAATCAACTGCACAACGTAGGTTCCCGAATCGGAGAATATGTGCACCGGATTTCTAAGACTGGAGGTGTTATAATTATATGATCCCGGATCGCCAAAATCCCACGTCCATGTGATAGCGTTGGAAGAAAGTTCTATAAAGGTCATTTGCGGATTATCGGAATAGGCAACTTCGGGATTATTATAAAAATCGGCGACAGGCCTGATAAAAGCCCTGACCGTATCGATAGCCGACACCGGGCAGCCATCAGGAGTCAATGCTGTGAGATAAATCGGATAATTGCCGTTATAATTAAAAATGTGGGAAGGATTTGCCATGGCAGAAGTGTTACCAGCCGATGACAAATCCCCAAAATTCCAGAGCATGGTATTTGTATCGATAGTGCCCACCGGGCCGTAACTGAAATGTACATCCAAAGGACTGCATCCTTCTTTTGGTTCAGCAAAAATAGCCAACACAGGTATGGTATAAACGCCCACGGTAACGGTAGTTGATCCCACACAACCGTCGGGGTTGGTGCCGGTAACGGTATAGGTGGTCCCTGCAGCAGGCGTGGCTACCACATTGGAACCTGTGGTGGAAGACAAACCGTCAGCCGGGAGCCATTCAAAAGTATACGCCCCGTTGGCCATCAACAATATGCTGTTTTCCGGGCAGATATATGGACTGTTGGGCGTTACCGTGATATTCAGCGCACCCATTACCTCAATGGTTGAAGAATCTGTATTACTGCAGCCGGTTACAGGATTGGTATAGTCATAAACAACCGTATGTGTACCAATGCCAGCGACAGCCGGATCAAAGGTAGCTCCTGTGATACCGGCTCCCGTATAAGTGCCTCCTGCCGGAGATGCCTGTGCCAGGTTAAAAGCCGGCGAAGTAGTGCACAACTGCGGAAAAACAGAAAATGTGATTACCGGCAAAGGATTCACAGTGATGGTATAAGTGGCAGGAGTACCCGTGCAGGAATTGGCTGTCGCCGTAACAGCGATTGTTGCGGCCACTGGAGTTATCCCCGGATTGGATGCCGTAAAGGATGGCACATTATCAGATCCGCTGGCTGCCAGACCAATGGAGGTCTGAGAGTTTGTCCATGAAAACACTGCGCCTGTGGTAGCGCTGGTAAAGGCAGAAGCGGGCACTACATCGCCGTGACAAACAGCAAAACTTAAAGGTACTGTTGCTACTGGAGACGGGTTAACGGTGATGGTATAGGTAGCTACAGTGCCCACACAACCGTTGAGCGTTGGTGTAACAGTTACTGTCGATGTTATGGAAGATGCGGTGGTATTGGTAGCCGTGAAAGCAGGAGGATTGCCCGGACCACCTGATCCGAGGCCTACAGCGGCGTTGCTGTTGGACCAGGCAAAGGTCGTGCCTGTCAATGGCCCCGAGAGTGAAGTCATGGGTGCTGTAACACCGGCACAATAGGTTTGGTTGGGAACTGCGGTCACCGTGGGCAACGGTTTCACCGTAACGGTTATAGTGTTTGCGCCGGTACATCCTGCGGCTGTGGTACCGCTGACTGTATATATGGTTGTCACTGTCGGTGTAACCGTAACTGTAGTTCCGCTAAGTGCCCCGGGCATCCAGGTATAAGTGGAGGCCCCGGATGCTGTCAGGGTCGAAGACGTCCCCAGGCAGATGGACGCCGGCGAAGCCGTGGCTGAGATTACGGCGTTAGGATTCATTGATACGGTGACGGTGGTGGAGCCGGTACATCCAGCCGCGTCAGTTCCGGTAACAGAATATGTGGTGATTGCAGATGGCGACACACTCACCGTAGTGCCGTTCAGGGATCCCGGCATCCATACATAAGTGTTGGCTCCGGAGGCTGTCAGCGTGGTTGAGCTTCCCTGACAGATGGACGTTGGTGAAGCATTGGCTGAAATTGCAGGATTGGGATTAATGGATACAGTAACGGTAGTGTTACCGGTACACCCGGTGGCGGTAGTGCCTGTAACAGTATAAGTGGTATTTACCGTAGGTGAAACGGTTACCGAAGTTCCGCTGAGCGATCCCGGCATCCAGGAATACGTGGAAGCGCCTGAAGCCGACAGGGTGCTGGAATTCCCCGGACAGATAGAAGCCGGCGAGGCATTGGCTGAAATAACCGCATTAGGACTAATCGAAACGGTAACTGTTGCATTTCCTGAGCAACCCGCCGCAGTGCCGGTCACGGTGTATGTAGTATTTGTTGTAGGAGAAACCGAAACAGGCGAACCACTCAAACTCCCAGGCATCCATGCATAAGTGGTACCGGCAACAGAGCTGGTGGCCGATAATGAAGAAGAAGTGCCCACGCAGATGGAAGCCGGTGTTGCTGTGGGAGTAATCACAGGATTGGGTTTCACGGTAACAGTGACGGTAGTGGAGCCAATGCATCCGGTCGCAGAAGTGCCTGTTACGGTATAGGTAGTTGTGTTAGTGGGCGAAACGCTGACCGTTGCTCCGGTAAGTGAGCCGGGCATCCAGGAATACGAGGAAGCGCCCGAAGCTGTTAATGTGGTGCTTGCGCCTGAACATATTGAAGCGGAGGCAGGCGTAACGGTTATGGTAGGTCCGGGATTAACAGTAACTGTAACGGTTGTGTCGTAGGTGCAGCCATAATTATCGGTCACACTGTAGGTATATGTGTTGGTGCCGGTAGTTGTAGGACCAACAGTTACAGGGTTGGTTCCCGTAGGCGCCAGACCGGGACCTGACCATATATTGGAAACTATGGTGGGTGTAAATCCCCACAAGGAAGGATAAAGCGAAGGGCTAAAATTCACTCCCCAAGAGAAAATATATCCGTTATCCAAACCAAGGTTATCGGTAACAGTAATCGTCCATGTCCCGTTTAACGGGCAACCCACCAGCGACGTCCAGGCGCCGTATGCCTGATATGTTCCGGCATTAGCCTGCTGCACCGAGGTACTTACCTGCCCTATAGGGTCGGTATAGGGAGCTACCGTTGTCCAGTTGGCCGCATTATCAATATATCCCGATGTAGAAGTTGGTGAAAAGCAGTAATCATATCCGATGCCGGGTGTGGTATTCGAAGAGTTCCCGTCAACGGGAAGGTCTTGTCCCACAGGCTCTCCAAGTATAGTACCACCGCCCGAATTGGAATAAGGCAGTAGCACAATGGAACTACCATTGGGGCACGACAAGGAAATTTGCAGGTCTCCCATATATGTGTGTTCCATATTGAGGCAAACACTAACAATATCATTGACAGAGGATACTGTCTGTCCGGGAGAAAAATTAGTAAAGTTCAACCCTGTGGTGTATGAGACTCCTGATCCATCAGGGAGAAAAGTTGTTCCAGCCAAAATAGCTCCGGTTGGCTGCGACCAGGGTGTTGGGGTGGCCACGCCTGTCAGCGTGGTATTTTGGCCAACGCAGATGGTGGTTGGATTGGCATTGGTGCCTGCAAATACCGGTGTAGTGGACACCCTGACACGAATATCAATGACATTGGAACTTACACAACCATTGACATCAGTTACAACCAGACCTACCTGATAACCTCCGCCATTATTGTAGGTATGCGAAACACTCTGCCCTGTCGCAGTAGTCCCGTCACCAAAATTCCATGCAAAAGTAGATGTGGCATTGCTTTGAGTATAACTTGTTCCGTTTTGCGGATAATTGGCCGATCCGTTAAATAGTACAGTTTGTCCCTGGCAGATATTGATATACTGACCAGAAACAGCCGGCGTTGAACTTGCCAGTACGGCCTGAACAGTCTGACAGGGCTGTGTACAGGAAATTGTGGCCACCCACCCCGAATACTCCACTGAACCATCAGAGTGAAAGACGAAAGTGAGACAACCGCTGGCATTGCCATTTGTGGCCTGCACAATTCCGCTTAAAGGGGTGTCATTATCATAAGTGCCCAGGGTAGGAGAACCCGTATTTGGCCCATCATATATGGTCAGATAATCGTAGTTGGCTTCCACATTGAATGCCGTAAAATTAAGGCGCACTTTCGACCCCGGCGATGAAGGGCAAATGGTATAGGTAAGGTCCTGGCTGGAAGAATAATTTCCTGTACCACCGCTATCGTAAAAGGTCCCCGAACAGGTAGTAACAGTGGAATTACTCATGTTATATGACTGCGCCATGGAAAAATAACAAAAGGCACTAAACAATACCGCAAATAAGATTTTATGTAAAAAACTTTTCATAAAACTAGTTTTTGTAATGATTAAATCCCCCGGTAATTTCAGCATGGCTTCGAACAACCAAAACCTTGCGGCTTCCCTCTACTAGGTAATAATTCCTGACCGGAGAAATTTTATACCGGTACAGTAACAGATTGAATGCCGGCAGGTCATTAATGCTTAACACTTCGCCTGTATTCTGCTTGGTAGTCCTATCCATTTTGTAGAGGTAGGGATAAACTTCTGTATCTATCGGTTTCTCTTCAGGTATATCCATGATAAACCATCCCTCTTCCGTAAGATAGTTGTAATATAAGATACCATTTGGGTCCGCCGATAGTATGCCATTAATTTCAGTTTCTGTGAGTGCTGCTTTAACATATGCATTAGCGACTGTATTTTGTTGAGCAAAAGCCAGTCCCGAAATACTTAACAGCACACAGAAAATAATGATATTCCGTTTCATATTTACTTCATTAATTTAAAAATTAAACCTCACATACTTTAAACAATCATTGCCAAATATATATAATTTTTTCTGTTAGGTAACATTTATGATGTTTTTTCAATAGAATTTTCTGTGAATACCTTTCAAATTTTTCTTTATTTAAAAAAAATTTATTCAATAACCTAAACGTAAAAAACCACCTAATAATTAGGAAAATTATTAAACAACCGTCATTTTTTATTGAAAAAACTCAAAAACCTTATTGATTAAAGGTTGATTCTCGTCATTTGAAGCTAAAATGCAACTTCCTCCCAGCCGGAAAACCAAGGCTGGATGAAATGGATATTTTTACAAACCCTGCGTGTTATTATGGCGGTAGGCAATAAATTCAGGATTAGCAAGGTCTTCTTTATTGTACTTGAGCGTGCTTCCATCGATGGTGTTTTTAATGACACCTCCGGCATAACGTAAAATGGCATCGCCGGCTGCGATATCCCATTCCATAGTACGTCCAAAACGCGGGTATTCATCGGCACGGCCTTCGGCCAGGGCGCACAGTTTCAGCGAACTGCCCATACTGACAAAATGCTTGGGGTTTTGTTTTGTCCCGAGATATTTGCTGGTTTTGGTGTTGATGTGCGATTTGCTGACCACGTATGTATAAATTTCTGTTTGGGTAGCAGGCAACGGGGTACTTTGGGAAATAATAACATCAAAAGCATTTTCACAGCCGTCAATGAACAACTTTGAAGCGTCATCCACCTTAAAAGCACCATGCCGGGCGGTACCATAATAAAGAATATCATGTGCCGGAGCATAGATAACGCCCATTACCGGAATACCTTCCTGCACCAATGCTATATTGACCGTAAAATCATTGCTTCGCGAAATAAATTCTTTAGTCCCATCCAACGGATCAACAAGCCAGAAAACTTTCCATTTTTGTCGATCCCTGTATGGAATTTTTATTGATTCTTCAGAAATAACAGGTATGTTCAAAGGCGCCAACCTTTCCAGTATTAGCTCATTTGCCGCTATATCGGCATTGGTAACAGGGGATAAATTCATTTTTAAACGAATACGCACCTTGTTATTATAAATATCCATTATTCTATGTCCTGCTTCTACAGCAGTTTTAATGGAAATCATAGTGAGTTCAGACATATCTTGTACCATAATATTTTTTATTAAGATTGCATAAGGTGAAAGCAAAAAGACAAATGTATTTCAAGAAGAAGCCTGGTTTTCCATACAATAACCCGCGAACCCTGCACGCATTTTGAGGTACGTAGTCTGTCCGTCGTTAATAACTATGGAAAAAGCCAGCGGATTTTCGTTTTTTGGCCTGTTCTTTATTTCTATCCTCAGCACATCAACCATCATGGGATTTACTATATTCAGAAATTTTATTTCATCGGCTTCGGTAAGCATTAGCTTTTGACCATTCAACACCTCGATCACCTCACGTATCATTTGTATGAGGCACACGCCCGGCACAACCGGATTCCCCGGAAAATGCCCATCATAGATAGCATGCTGTTTCTCCAGTCGTATGGCAACCACTGTTTTATCATCCTCCCGGGATGTTTCGACAATTTTAAAAAAAGAATCTAAAAGCATGGCAAATTATTTTATTAGAAATAGGTCGTCCGAAAGGGTACCGTTAATCTTACGGTTGTTAAACCAGATATCAGTTACATCGCCCGAAACTTCATTCAATTGAACACGAGCAACCGAAAACATTTTTTTCTCAAAAAACAAAACGATATTCTTAAAAAATGCTTTAATATCCTTTGATCCAGGCGTTAACACCAATTTAAAATTGAGATCATTTTCGTAATAACTGCAGGTGAAATCATTTTTTTCATTTAGCACATTCCCTTGTAATATCTTACCAAGAATTGTATTTAATTTATTAAAAGATTCGCTGGCAGTAAGGTCGTAAGAACTTGTTCTCTCATTATCTTCTATAGACATCCTGCCGTTGTTGATAACAATCAGGTATTTGAACGGCTCCGTATATTCCCAGCGGATCATCACACCATTTTTATAACAAAAATTGCCGTTCGAAACGACAGGTTCTGATAAAATACTCATATATTTTTTCTGAACAAAATCACACTCGATGGTAGTAAGTCCGGCATTGTATGTTCTAAGCCTGTTGTTGAAAAAGGCAGTATCTTCCATCGTTTTATACGAAGTATCCGGCACTGCCGCCAGGGTGATTCCTGATAACAGGAACAGCATCAGAAATATTTTATTAGATTTTTTATTCATATGCATCTGTTTTTAACGCTACATCTAAACGTGCAAACCCCAGTCGTTGTTGTCTGCATGTTTTGATAAATTCATCTGTTACATGGTCAATCCCGGTAATCCTGTCGTGAAACAGGACAATATCTCCAGCTTTCACCTTCGAAATTCTTTTTTTAAGTTTCTCAGGCCCTTTATTCATCGTATCAAGAGAACGCAAACTCCATCCTATCGGCAGGAGTTTCAATCTTTTCAAAGCAGTTTTTATATTTGGATTAGTAACTCCAAAAGGTGGTCTGAAAAAATGTGGTGTTACCCCAATTATTTTTTTTACCGTTTCTCCGGTTTTTGCAATATCATCGGCCACTTTTTGCGAGGACCAGAAACCGTAAAAGTTGTGATGCCGGTAAGAATGATTTCCAATGATATGGCCTTCATCAAAAAGTTGTTTTACCAAGCCGGGAAACTTTTCAGCCTTTTGTCCAATAACAAAAAAAACCGCCTGCACGTTATTCTCCCGGAGCACTTCAAGAATTTTCGGCGTGACCGCATCGTCCGGACCATCATCAAAAGTCAATACTACCGAGTTGTTCGAATTGATTCTGTTGATTACTTCAAAATAATATGACCAGCCTATGTTGAATGATCCGGCCACTATAGCAGAAGCCATTAGGTTTACAGGCAACACCAACCACCATAACGAAAGGCCAAAAAGAAAAATCAAAGCACCAGTAATAACAGCCATTACAAATGCAATGAGGAGCGTATTTTTAAATGTCAACATGAGGATAGCAAAATCATTGTATGTTCTGCGTTATCAAAATGATTGTACACCAGAATATTTCTATACGGGTCAGTATCAACACTGCGTAGTTTCATGGCTTCGGGGCAATAATTATTTTTCAGAATATTGGCGGAAGCCCAAGTAGCAAAAGCTGTTGAAGTGAAATAATCACCACACAAATGTTTGTAATATAGTATGTTGTTATTTGCAAAAATACTTGCCGAAAGTGCGTCGTACACGATATCCGAGGCTTTGTCGCCGCTGTAGCCCATTACCACGGCATCGATTTCATGAACCGAAAGGCCTTGCTGCCGGATAAAATCAGCTACAACACTTACAGTTTGCCCTGGATCGGCAGGTTTGTAAAAGGTTTTAACGCCATCAATGGCTGCATATGCATTTTCAGGATTAGCAGAAACCACAAAAAAGGAAGCGCCTTCACCGGCTATGCCGCCATCAGTCCGGTCAGCAAAAATACCGGTATCTGAACCCATCACGCTTTTGTATATACCCAGCCGTTTCATAATTGCATAAGAAACCTGGGTTATTTCGTCCACACCACCAAGCAAGATTTTTGCACCTTGCTGCTCATAAGCCATCATCATAGCATCAAGCAAGGCATTTTCAAACGAAAAACAGCGGTGGACGTATGCGTAGTTATAACTATTACACTTCAGCAGCAACGCAATCTGGCCGGCAATGGTATTATGGGTGGACTGAATGAATGAGGTAGGCGGTAAAAACTGTTCCCTGTTTTTGATGATTTCGTTCAGAAAAGATTCGGTATCTTCGATGCATCCCAGGCCAGTGCCCGTGATGATGGCATCGGGTTTTTCCACACCAGCCTCTTTAAGACACTGTAAGGCCGCTGCTACTCCCATTTTTACCACACGACCCATGCGACGGATCAAGGATGGATTGATATAGGCTTTATAGTCGGGTTCTATACACTTCAGAAATTCCGTTTCGTATTTTTCGGGTTTTTGAAGTGCAAAATCAGTACCCAATGTAGGTTGCGGACTAATGGCAACAGCGGCATTAATATAGATTTTCATGTTTACTTACTCATTTATTTTATTGCAGAAATTACCAATGTGGAATTGTTTCCTCCAAAACCGAAGGAGTTGGACAACACATGGCCTACCTTACAGTTTTCAATTAGCTTCACCACCGGTGAAAAGCCTAACTCCGGAATCGGTTCGGAAAAATTCAGGTTGGGAAAAATCATTTTATGTTGAATGGCCAGTACCGAGATGACGGCCTCCAGACCACCCGCCGCGCCCAGTGTATGACCGGTGAAAGGCTTGGTTGAGCTGAACAGAGGGATATTATCGCCAAAGATTCTTTTCATCGCCACACCTTCCGAAAGATCATTGTTTCCGGTACCCGTTCCATGTACATTGATATAATCAATTTCATGAGGCTGCAGCCCGCTCATCTCCAATGCCTTGGTCATCGCTAAAAAAGCGCCCTGGCCGTCAGGGGAAGAAGCTGTCTGATGATAGGCATCGTTGGCATTGCCAAAGCCCTTAACTTCTGCCAAAGGCATGTTTTTCATTTCTTTTAGTACTTTTTCAGAAACCAACACCAAATAGCCGGCTCCCTCGCCCAGATTGAGACCGGCCCGGGTGGCATCAAAAGGGCGGCAGTGGTTTTTGTCCAGTATCATCAGGGTATTAAAACCGTTGAGGGTGAAGCGGGTCAGCGAGTCGGTGCCGCCGGCAACCACCACATCTACTACGTTATTTTTTATCA
>ENA-UPTA01002621-UPTA01002621.1-activated-sludge-metagenome-genome-assembly--contig:-NODE-2621-length-18384-cov-8.185280_pt1 | contig 18384 bp, 13 predicted proteins | sample MGYA00238184_ERZ773361 | MGnify/ENA primary metagenome ERZ773361 (study PRJEB29100, sample SAMN05720205) | activated sludge metagenome | isolation source: anaerobic digester from wastewater...
CGGTGATCCGGTCTCCGCGAAGGCCACCTCGCCGGGAGCCCTTCGGGCCGCGCCCCGCGCGACCCATTCGGCCGCGGGACCTGTCGTGACGAGCCGCTCGCCGGAGTCCCCGTCCAGCTCGCGCGGCGTCACCAGGCCCAGGAGGTCGAGGGCGACCTTCCCCGTCCCGCCGCAGGCGCGTGCCAGGTCGAGGAGGAGCGCGTCGGAAGGGCGGGCGCTCGCGACGGACCGGAGGACGGCGGCGACGATCTCGGCCGTACGGACCGGGAGGCGGTCCGAGAGCGCCTCCGCCAGCGCCGTCCGGGCCTCGCTCTGCCGGTTGAACCGCGGCTCGCGTCCCGCCAGGCGCAGCGCGACGCCGCCCAGGGCCGCCGGCGCCGACACGGATCGCCACGCCGGCACGGGAGGAGACACGAGCCACGGCACGTCCCGCGTCGCCGGCTTCGCGCCGAGCCCGAACGCGCCCTCGGCCGAGAGTCCGAGGCCGTGCGCCGAGAGGAACGAGAGCAGGCCCGCGAGGCGAACGAGGAAGGCGGAGTGCTCGGCGTCCGACAGGTCGCCGGGGAGCGGGCGGGGCGCCGGTACGGGGCCGGTGACGAAGACGCCCGCCGCGGAGCGGCCCCACGCGAGCTCCGGGAGCGACGAATGGACGAGCCGCGCCACCTCGGCGGCTCCCGCGGCGGCGTCCGCCGCCGGAATCCGCCATTCCTGCGGCCGCGCCGCACCTCTCTCCGCGCGCCCTCTGCCCCGCACTCCTCCTCCGGACGAACGCGGAATCTTCGCACGATCCGGCCCGCCACGAGGCGGCGCGAGCCGTCGTCAGAGGGGCGTGACGAGCGAGCTCCAGTCGCTCCAGAACCCGGGATACGACTTCGTCACGACGCCCGGGTCGTCGAGCGTCGACCCCTCGGGCAGCGCGAGCGCGAGGACGGCCGCCGCCATCGCGACCCGGTGGTCCCCGGACGCCCGAAAGTCGGCCCGCGCCGGTCTCCCCGCCGGTCCGTCGACGAGGAGGCACGCTTCGCCGGGCTCCTCCTCGACGCGGGCCGTCGCACCCACTCGGGTCAGGAGCTCGGCCGCGGCCGCGAGCCGGTCCGACTCCTTCTCCCGCAGCCGCGCGACGCCCCGAAGTCGCGACGCTCCTCCCGCGAAGGCGACGAGAGCGACGAGCGGCAGCGCGGCGTCCGGCGCCGGGTCGACGTCGGCCTCCACGCCGCCCCGGACCGCGCCTTCGACGGCGAGGACGGCCTCCTCGCCCGCCCCCTCCCAGCGGAGGGCCCCGCCCGCCTCCGCGGCCCAGCGCCGGAAGACGGCATCGGGCTGCGCCGAGCCGGGATCGAGCCCCTCGAGCTCCACCCGTCCGCGCGAGACGAGGGCCCCGGCGATCGGAAAGCAGGCGGCCGAGTCGTCCGCCGGCACCACGTACCGCGCGGATCGGGGCCGCCCGTCGGGCGCGAAGACCGCGAGGACCTGCCGGGTCAGGTCGACGTAAGCGCCCGACGCGGGGCGCCCCTCCGTCCTCACGTCGAGTCCGCCCGCGACCGCCGGCGACGCGAGGAGGAGCGCGGAGACGAACTGCGAGGAGACGTCCGACCGGATCGAGACGGCGCCCCCCGAAAGGGTCCGGCCCGCGATCCGGACCGGGAGGTGCCCCTCGCGTTCGAGCGGCTCGATCCGCGCTCCGCGCGAGGCGAGCGCCTCCACGAGCGGCCCCATCGGCCTCTGTCTCATCCGGGGGCTCCCGTCGAGGACGAACGTGCCGGGGAGCGTGGCGAGGAGGGCGAGGAGGAAACGGGCCGGCGTCCCCGCCGGGCCGACGTCGATCGTCATCTCGGCCCCGGGCGCCCCGACGAGCGGCCCCTCGACGGTCCAGCTGCGCGCGCCACGCCGGATCGCCGCGCCGAGCCGCTCGAGCGCCTCCGCGAGGACCCGCGTGTCGTCGCAGTCGAGCGGGGCGACGAGCTCGCTCCGACCGGGCGCGAGGGCCGCGGCGAGGAGGGCGCGGTTCGTGAGGCTCTTGGAGCCGGGAAGGCGGACCCGCCCCGAGAGCCGGCCGCGAGGGAGCTCCATCACGCCGGAGGCGCCCTCCGGACGGCGCGGTGCGCGCTCGGCTCGGTCACGATCCGAAAGGTGCCGTCGGCGTCGATCTCCGCGTGCCGTCGCTCCTCGAGCCACGCCGGCAGGACCCGCGTGACGCTCCCCGTCCGCTCGTAGTGCTGCTCGACGTGGAAGTGTCCGACGAGCAGCTCCGCGTACCCGGCGGCCCGTGCCCGCTCGCCCTCGCGGACGAGCTCGGCGCCGGGGAGCACCTTCTTGTGCCGGAAGTTCGTCGTGTAGAGGCGAGCCTCCGTCCGGCGGACGATTTCCCGGGCGAGCGGCCCCGGGATCAGAGCGAGGGCGCCGCGCGACACGGGGTTCTTGGACAGGAGGCGCCAGAAGCGATACGGCAGGTCGCGCGTGTTGACGCGGTCGCCGTGGACGAAGGCGTACCGGCGTCCGCCGACCTCCAGGCCGTCGGTGTCGCCGTACGCGGAGAACGCCCGCGCCCACCGCGTGCCGCGCAGGAAGAAGTCCCGGTTCCCCTCGACGTAGCGAAGCTCCACGCCTCTCGACGCGAGATCGTCCCAGGCCTCGAGGACCTCGCGGATGAGCGGCGTCTCGAGCTTCGCGCTTCCGATGAAGTAGTGAAAGATGTCTCCCAGCAGGACGACCGTCCGGTATCCCCGGGCGACACCGTCCTCCAGCGCGGAGAGGAAGTCCCTCCCATCCCCCTCCGCCTGCCCGAGATGGGCGTCGGCGACGACGAGCACACCACCTTCCGCGACCTTTCGCGGCTCCGGATAGGGGACCACGATGGGATTCTAGCGGCCCGGCTCACTCCTTCTCGGCCCATGAGTTGACGCGGCTCACCTTGCGGGCCGGTTCCGGGTGATAGCTTCCGCGAGCAGCAATGAGATTCCCACGCGCCGTCGGCGCGCTCCTCGCCGTCGTGGCCCTCGTCCCGGCCTCCCGACCGGCCTCGGCCGGGACGGCGAAGCTCCGGGTCGGCGAGGGGGTCGCGGAGCGGGTCGCGGCAGAGGGGAGAGTCCGTGTCCTCGTCGCCCTCGATGGCGCCCCCGACTCGCCCGCGCCGGAGGGCCTCGAGACGCTCCGGTCGCTCGATCGCGGCCGGCTCCTCGCCGGCTGGCTGACCGCGTCCGGGCTCGAGCGCCTCGGCCGGGATCCCTCCGCGCGGGCCGTCGTCCTGGATCGCGTCGTCCGCCCCGCCGGACAGGTCGGGACGGCTCAGATCGGCGCCGACCGGCTCCTTTCGGCCGGCCTGACCGGGATCGGCCGCGCCATCGGGATCGTCGACACCGGGATCGACAACTTCCACCCCGATTTCGGAGCGGGCTCGAGCGGACCGGGACGGATCCTCGGCGGCTGGAACTTCGCCGACGGGAACGACCAGACCCAGGACTGCAACGGACACGGGACGGCCGTCGCCGGGGTCGCCGCGGGACAGCAGGGGATCGCGCCCGGGGCGTCGATCGTCGCCCTGAAGGTCTTCGGCGAGAGGGACGGCTGCTCCGCGGCGCTCGCTTCGGACGTCCTCGCGGCCGTCGACTGGGCGCTCGAACGGCGCAGCGCTCTCGGCCTGGAGGTCCTCAACCTGAGCCTCGCCGACGGCCGGGTCCGGGCCGGCTTCTGCGACGACGAGGACCCCGTGTCGGCGCGCCTCTTCGCCCGGGCGCGCGCCGAGGGGCTCATCGTCGTCGCCTCCTCCGGCAACGCCGGCTTCGCCTCCTCGATGTCCTGGCCCGCCTGTCACTCCGACGTCGTCAGCGTCGGGATGGTCTACGCCGCGGGCCAGGGTCCCCATGCCTGGGACGGAGACGCCGAGTGCACCGACACGTACACCGGCCCGGACGTCGTCCCCTGCACGAGCAACGGAGGCCCCGCCCTCTCGCTCCTCGCTCCCGGCGTGAGGTGGCTCGCCCCGACCTCGGGCGGAGGACGGTTCACCACCTTCTCCGGGACCTCGGCCGCCGCGCCCGCCGCCGCGGGCGCCCTCCTCCTCACGCGGCAGTTCACCGATTTCGACGACCCCGCGCTCTTCACCGACTTCCTCCGGCTGACCGGCGTACCCGTGAGCGACGGACGATCCGCGCTCGCGACTCCCCGGCTCGACGTCGGGACCGCGCTCGTCTCGACGAGCCCCGCTTCCGGCCCCTGCGAGAGGACCGAGGCCGCGGGAGCGAGACCGGCCGCGATGGTCTGCCGGACCGTCGTCTCCTCCCTGACGGGTAACGTCTCGTCGCTCGCCGTCGCCCTCTCTCTCGAGCACCCGAGACTGGCCACGGTCCGAGCGACCCTCACCGGGCCGGACGGCACGACGGTCTCCCTCGCGGACGGCATCCGCCGCGAGACGAACGTCTTCAGGGAGGTCTTCGGGAGGACGATCGACAGCACGGACCCGCTCTCCCTCTTCGCCGGCAGGCCCGTCACCGGAGCCTGGACGCTCCGCCTCGAGGACGGCGGAGGGTTCCTCGACGGCCGGGTGACGAGCTGGGCACTCGTCGCGGAGCCCGAAGCGCCCCGCCTGGTCCGCCTCGACACGGTCCCGTCCCGGTTCCTCCCCTCGGTCGCGAGGAACACCGGACGATTCGGGTCGTTCTTCTCCAGCGACGTCGTCCTGTTCAATCCCCACAACGAGCCCGCCGACGTCACCCTCTCGTTCCTCTCCTCCGGCTCCGCGCCAGAACACGGCGTCGCCGTCGACGTCCGCCTCGGCCCCCGCGCGACGCGCACCCTGACCGACGTCGTGGGCAACGCATTCCGCTCTTCCGGGTACGGGCCCGTCCGCGTCGATGGCCCGGACCACGTGGTGGTCTCGAGCCGGACGCGGACGACGGCCCCGGGCGGAGGGACCTACGGCCTCTTCGTGCCGCCGATGCCGGAAGCGAACGCCGCCGGGGTCTCCGATCCGTCGACCTACCTCGCCCCCGTGTTCAGCCCCGACGGCGCCCGCGTCAACGTCGGCCTCGCCGAGGTCTCGGGAGGAGAGGCGAACATCGAGATCATGGTCCGCGACGGCCGCGGCTCGATCAAGGCGCGCTACGCCCTGACGCTCGGACCGTTCGAAAGCCGCCAGGTGAGCGACATCCACGCCGCCGCCTCCGCCGCGCCCGCCGCCGACGATCTCTTCGAGGTGCGCATCCTCTCGGGCCCCGGCCGCGTCGCGAGCTGGGCGATCGCCGTCGACAACGGCTCCAACGACGGACTTCTCGTCGGCGCCTCCCGCCCTCGCCGGGACGCCTTCCTTCCCGCGGCGGCCCGTTCGCCCGGGAAGTTCGGGGCCTACTTCCGGACGGACCTCAAGCTCTCGAACCCCTGGACCTCTCCGACGAGCGTTCGCTTCTCCTTCTTCCCGTCGCGCGGCGCCGCCCCGAGGCAGCTCGTCCTCTCGCTCGGCGCGTTCGAGACGCGCCTCTTCGCGGACGTCCTCGGGAGCCTCCTCGGCCTCCCCGAGGACTCCGCGGGCGCGCTTCGGATCACGGCGCTCGGCGAGGGGCCCGGGCTGATCGCCTCCAGCCGGACCTACACCGAGGAGCCCGGGAAGAGCTACGGACTGGCGATCGGCGTCCTCGACGACGCCGAGGCGGAGCCCGGGGACGAGGCGGCGCTGACGTTCCTGTCGGGCAGCCTGAGGACCCGGACCAACCTCGGGTTCCTCGAGACCCGGGGGCTCGAAACGGTCGCCGAGGTGACGCTCTTCGACGCGGCGGGCTCCATCCTCGGGACGCGCGAGCTGACGCTCCAGCCGTTCCAGGCGGTCCAGTGGAACGACGTCTTCGCCCAGATGGACGTCCCACCTTCCGAGGAGGCCTCCGCGACCGTGAACGTCGCGCGCGGGGGAGCGCTCCTCGTCCACGCCACACGCGTCGACAACGCGACGAACGACGGGAGCTTCCTCCCCGCCCGCGTCGCTCGATCCCGGCCCATCACTCCCGCTTCCGGCCGCTGACCAGCTCGAACCCGTGGAGGTAGCCGGCGCCAGCGTCCTCCACGCGGACCTCGGCGAGGTCGGCCGCCACGAGGAGCGCCGCCACCTCGGACCCGTCGCACGGCTCGACGGCGGCGCCACGGGTCCAGCCCAGGAGGGCGACGGCGAGGCGCTCCTGGACCCGGTCGAGCCGTCGCTTCCAGCGGGGGCCTCCGCCGCTCGTCAGGACGACGAGCCGCCCGCCGGGCGCGAGCCGCGCCGCGACGGCGGCGACGAAGCCGGCGCGCTCGGCGCGGGGAACGAGGTAGAGGACGTCGACGATCGAAGCCGCACCGAACGTCGCGGCTCCCGCCTCCGAGAGCCCGCAGGCGCGGAACGTCCGGCGATCCGACTCCCCGAGCCATGCCCGCGCGCGCGAGATCTTCCTCGCGTCGGGGTCGAGGCCGACGTAGGGGCGAGGGGCTCCCCACGACTCGAGAAGGAACGCGAGGAGCCCGGGCCCGCAGCCGACGTCGAGGAGCGCGGCCTCCCCGTCGAGCGCGTCGACGACCCGTTCCCAGGGCGCGCTCCACCTCCGAACGGCGAGGTGGAGCCGCGCGCCGAGCGGGAGCGCGGACGCCGCGCGGAAGACTTCGTGCGGTCCGGGGATCCTGGGCGTCGACGGGCCGGTCACGGACCATAGAGTAATCTCCGATCCCGCGGTGCGAGGCCTCCCGAGATGAGTCGTCCGACCTTCCCCTGGCCGTGGCACGGCCCGGAGAACCGGAAGCTGACCCTCGTCGTCCTTCTCTGGCTGGCCGCGCTTCAGCTCTGGGCGCTCGTCTCGATCCATCTCCTTCCGCTCGGTCGGCCCTCTCCGTGGACCGAGGAGACGACGCGACGCGCGCCGGCCTTCGCCCGCTTCGACTCGGGCTGGTACAACTCGATCGTCGAGAAGGGCTATCCGGCTCCGCCCGCCCCGGGAACCCAGTCGGAGCACGCCTTCTTTCCCCTCTACCCGATGACCGCCCGCGCGATTCACCTCGCGACGGGGCTCGATTCGTTCCGGGCCGCCGTCGCCGTCAGCTGGGCCGCGCTCCTCCTCGCCGTGCCGCTCCTGGCCTCGGAGGCCCGCGAGCGCTTCGGCGAGCGGGCGGACCTCCGGACGCTGCCGTTCCTCCTCCTCTACCCCGTCGCCTTCTTCCTCGCGGCGGTCTACACCGAGTCGCTCTTCCTCCTCCTCGCGCTCCTCGCCTTCCGCGCGACCCGGCGGGGCGAGCTCGCTCCCGCGCTCCTCTTCGGCCTCCTGCTCGGACTCACCCGGGCGCCGGCCGCCGCCGTCGGGCCGGGCCTGGCGGTCGCCTGGTGGCTGGGCGGGGCGACCGGGACGCGACGGGCGGCCGGTGCCTCTCTCCTCCTCCTGGCGCCGCTCTCCGGGGTCCTCGCGTGGGTCTTCGGGATCGGCCTGCTGCAGGGAGAGCCGAACCTCTTCTTCCGGTCGATGGGCGCGTGGCGGACCTCCGCCGGCAACCCTTTCGCCGGGGCCGTCGCGTTCGCCCTGGAGCCGGTCCGGATGATTCGGACCGGCTGGTTCATGGAGCACCCGGGAGCGATCGCGCCGTTCGTCCACTTCGGCCTCTTCGCGGTCCTCGGAGCGTTCCAGCTCCGGATGCGCCGCTGGGCCGACGCCGCGTGGACGGCGGGGGTCCTGGGCCTCGCCGTGGCGACCGGGACCGCCGACGGCATTCCGCGCTACACGCTCACCGTCTACCCCGGGCACTTCGCCGCCGCCGCGCTCTGCGAGGGCCGGCCCCGGCTGAAGGCCCTCTGGCTCGGTGCGTCCCTCGCCCTCCTCCTCCTCAACTCCTCGTTCTTCGTGAACTGGCACTTCGTGTCGTGACGATGCGGCCGCGCCGATCGGTCTCCCTCGTCGTCCCGATGCGAAACGAGGAGCGGAGCCTCCCCCACCTCCTGCGCGTCGCCCTCGAATCTCTCGCGCGGAACGCGGACGAGTGGGAGATCGTCCTCGTCGACGACGCCTCGACAGACGGGACCCTCGCGCTCGCCGAGGAGGCCGCCGCCGCGGAACCGCGCGTCCGCGTCGTGCGCCATCCCGTGAACCGGGGGCTGGGCGGCGCCCTGAAGTCCGGCTTCGCGGCCGCGACGATGGAGTGGGTCCTCTACTCCGACTGCGACCTCCCCTGGGACCTCGAGGAGACGGGGCGCGTCTTCCGCGCCGCCGAGCTGACGGGCGCCGACGTCGTCTCGGGCTACCGTCACGACCGGACCGGCGAGGGGACGCTCCGGACGGTCTACTCCTTCCTCTACAACGGGCTCGTCCACCTCGCGTTCGGCTTCCCGATCCGCGACGTGAACTTCTCCTGCAAGCTCGTCCGGCGCTCGCTCCTCGCGGGACTCCCCCTCGAGAGCGACGGCTCCTTCATCGACGCCGAGCTGCTCGTCCGCCTCCGCAACCGCGGGGCCGTCATCCAGCAGGTCGGCCTCGACTATTTCCCCCGGACGCGCGGCGTCTCCACGCTCTCCTCGCCGCGGACGATCCTCCGCATCCTTCGCGACCTCGCCCGCCTCGTCCCGACGCTCCGGGCCGAGCGCCGTCGGCTCGCGCCGTGACGCGGCTCGTCCTGAACGCGGACGACGCCGGCCTCGCGCCCGGCCTCTCGCGGCGGATCGCCTCGCTCCTCGCCTCCGGGCGCCTCGGCGGGACGAGCCTCCTCGCGTGCGGCGAGGCGTTCGGCGAGGCGGTTCGCGCGCTGGGCGAAGCGGGCATCGCCGACGCGGGCGTCCACCTCTGCCTCGTCGGCGGCGAGACGCCGCTCTCCCCTCCGGAGCGCGTTCGAGGGATCGCCCCGGGAGGGCGCTTCCCGCGCTCATGGCCGGCGGTCGCGGCGCGGGTCGCCTCCGGCCTCGCCCCGGTCGCGGAGGTGGAGCGGGAATGGGAGGCCCAGGTCGTCGCCGTCCTCTCGACGGGCCTGCGGGTGACGCACCTCGACGCGCACCAGCACCTCCACCTCCTTCCGCGACTCGCTCCGGTCGCCGTCGCGCTCGCGCGGCGCTTCGGCGTCCCGTACGTCCGGGCGCCCCGCGGGGACGACCCCGCCGCGACGGCCGATCCCGGCCTCGCGGGAAGCGCCCGGGCGAGGCTCCTCGCGCTCTTCGGCGCGAACGCGCGGAGACTCCTCGCGCGGGCCGGCCTCCCCGAGCCTCCGCGCGTCCTCGGCCTCGCGGAGGCGGGACGCATGGACCTCGCGCGCTGGCGAACGCTCCTCGACGCGCTGCCGTCCGACGGGACGTTCGAGGTCGTCCTCCACCCCGGCGTCGAGGACGCCCGGGCGCGCGAGCGCTACCCGTGGGGCTATTCGTGGGAAGAAGAGGCCGCCGCCCTCGAAGACGACGGCCTCTCCGGAATGATGTCGGCGCGGGGCGTGGCGCGCGTCGGCTTCGCGGAGCTCTCGCGCGCCTGAACGCCCGCCCGCGTCACCAGGGGACGACCTTTTCGTCGGCCCCCTTCGCGTCCTTCTTCAGCTCGCCGGCCGGCAGCGAGAACGGCAGCGCGACGTCCATCGTCTTGTTCTTCAGGACGAGCGTGTAGGTCCCCGGCTTCCAGACGCCGGTGGGCGCCTCGAAGTAGAGGTCCCCCCGGATCAGCCAGCTCGGGCCGCCGGAGACCTCGTCCTGCACGACCGATCCGCCCGGCACCGTGAAGAAGCGCAGGCTCTCGAGCTGCGTGGGCCTGGAGAAGTAGTTGTCCAGCGGGTCTCGAGCGACCGACGCCCGCTTGACGAGGGCGAGCGGGTCCCGGACTCCCTCCGAGAAGCGCTTCTGGCCCGGCAGCGGGATCCGCTCTCCGTCCGGCCCGAGGAGCGCGACGTCTTCCCGGTTCAGGTTGACGGCCTTCCCCTCCGCGGCGAACGCGAGCTCCAGGAGGAGCCATGGCTCCTTCTCGAAGGTCTGGTTGGCGAATCGCCACGAGAGGACGACCTTCACCGCGTCGTCCTGGTGGCGGACGACGGTCTTCCCGAGGCGCTTGACGGGGGCCGCCTTCTCCGCGGCGAAGGCGGAGCCGGCGAAGGCCGTGAAGGCGAGCAGGGCAATCCAACGCTTGGCGCGGGTCATCGGAACCTCCTCACCGTCCCCGCGCGAGGTCGATCCTGCGCGGCGGGACGGAATGAGACGACATCTAGCACATCTCGCGCCAGCACGTCGGACGACGGCGTCAACGGGATGCGCCCCTACCGCGTCTCTTGGTTTGTCCGGCCCGGTCGACCGACGGCTCCCGGACGCGGAAGGAGCAGCGATGAGAAACGGAACGTCACACAAGAGACTCGCCGCGGGCGCAACGGTTCTGGGACTCCTCCTCGCGGCCGGCGCGGCGATGGCCGGGCCGGCGGGACGCCGGGGCGGCGCCGCCGGCGACCTCCGAGGCGCCCTCGCGGCCCTCGACCTCTCCGACGACCAGCGCGTGAAGCTGAAGGACGTCCTCCAGGAAGAGCGAGAGCGCCGCGAGGCCCTTCGGCGCGAGGCCTGGGACGCGAGAAAGGCCCTTCGCACGGCGACCGAAGCCCCCTCCCCGGACGCCGCCGAGGTGGGACGCGCCTACCTGCGCCTTCGGGAGAGCCGCGAAGCGAACGCCGAAGCCCGCGAGAAGACGAGAGAGCGGATCGCGTCGATCCTGACCGACGAGCAGCGGGCGAAGCTCGACGAGCTCCGTTCGCGCCGGAGAGGCCCGCAGGAGGGGCGCCCGGGCCGCCCCGGACGGGATCGCGGACTCCGCGGTCCACGGCCTCCCGTCCGTTGACCCGACCCGGCCGGTTCGTCCGGCCGCGCTCCCGCCCCGCTCGGTTCAGGCGCAACCGGGCGGGGTGTCCGGCCGATCCGCGACGACCTCCGTCGCCCGGTCCCGACTCGCCGCCACGGACCGGTTTCGTCCCCTCCTCTTCGCCTCGTAGAGGGCGGCATCCGCCGCGGAGGTCAGCCGGGACGCCGAGCCGTGTCCCGGAACGACGGACGCAACCCCGGCGCTGACCGTCACGACGGCGTCCGCACCGGCCGGATGCGGGATCCCGAGCGCCTCGACCTGCGTCCGCAGATGCTCGGCGACGACGTATGCGTCCGCGAGAGACAGGCCCGGCAGGAGCGCGACGAACTCCTCGCCGCCATATCGCGCGACGAAGTCCCCGGCCCGGCGGAGCCGGCCGAAGAGCGCACCGGCGACGCGACGCAGGCACTCGTCGCCGGCCGGGTGGCCGAGCGCGTCGTTGTAAGCCTTGAAGAGGTCGACGTCGAGGAGGACCTCCGCCAGCGGGAGACCGAACCTCCGGCAGCGCCGCCACTCCTCCTCGAGCCGGCGGTCGAAGTGCCGCCGGTTCGCGATCCCCGTGAGCGAGTCGGAGAGCGACAGCTCCTCGAGCCGGGCGTTCGCCTCGGCGAGCGCCTCCGTCTTCTCCGTGACGAGCCGGTTCAGCAGGCGCTCCTGCGCCGCCATCCGGCGGATGCGGAGGCGGTGAGCGGAATAGGCGAGAAGGACCGCCGCCAGGACGGCCCCGACCCGGAACGCGACGGTCTGCGCGAGACGCGGCGGGACCTGAACCTCGACCCTCGCCGCCCGCGTGCTCTCGAGCCCGGCGTCCCCGACGGCCACGACCTCGAAGCCGTAGCGGCCGGGAGGGAGCGACGTGAAGTCCGCGAACCGGCGGCGCGTGACGCTCCAGCGGTCGTCGAAGCCGACGAGCCGGTGCTTGTAGGTGAGCCGTCCGGCGGCGCTCAGGTCGGGCGCCGCGAAGTCGATCTCGAGCCTCCGCGCGCCGGGCCTGACGACGACGCCCCCGGAGATCGGAACCGCGGTCCCGTCGACGAGCGCCCGCTCGATGACGACCGGAGGAGGCGGCGCGCTCGGACGAAGGAGCTCCGGGTCGGCGATCGCCACGCCGTTCGCCGTCGGGTACCAGAGGCGTCCGTCCCGCGTGCGGAGGGCCGAGGGCTGCGTCGTCCCGTTGCACTGACGGCTCGGCATGCCGTCGCCGACTCCGAAGGAGAGCCGACCGAAGGGCCCTTGCGACGTCTCGTCGGCGGCCGCGAGGCTTCCGGCCGGGAACCTGTAGACGCCCCTGTTGTTGCTCATCCAGAGCCCGCCGACCGCGTCCTCGAGGATCGAGAAGACCTGATCCCGGAACAGCGCCTCCGGCGCCCGCAGCGTCGTCGCCGTCCCTCCCCTCACGTGGCTCATTCCATCCGCCGTTCCGACCCAAATCGTTCCCTCCGCGTCCTCGTGCAGCGCGAAGACCGTGTCACCCGCGAGCCCGTTCGCGGTCGTGAACGTCGCGATCGCCCCCGCCCGCGACACGAGGAGGCCTCGACCGGCCGTCCCGACCCAGAGGCTCCCGTCTCGAGCCTCCAGCAACGCATTCGTGCCGCCGGCTCGCGCCGTCAGGTCGTCGGAAGGCAGCACACGGCCGCCCCGGAACGCTGTGAGCCCCGTCCGGGTTCCCACCCACATCGTCCCGTCGCGCGTCCGGGCGACCATCCGGACGTCCTCGTCAGCGAGCCCCTCGCTCCGGCCGATCCGCTCCGTCCGCCCGTCCCGGACCCGGAAGACCCCTTCTCCGGAGGTCCCGACCCAGAGCGCGCCACCGGGCTCCTCGCCGATCGTCCGGACGCGGCGGCTCCCGATCCGAAACCGGGCGTTCATCGGCGTGCAGCGGCCGCCCTCGACGAGGTGCAGCCCGCCACCGTCCGTGCCGATCCAGACGCGACCGGAGGAGTCCTGGAAAACGGCGCGAGCGAGCTCACCCACGAGCCCCTGCTCGGCCCCGAGCGACGTGAAGACCCCCTCGCGCATTCGGATGAGCCCGCCACGCGTCCCGATCCAGAGAATCCCTTCCCGGTCCTCGAGAAGCGAGATGACGAAGTCCGTCGCCTTCTCCTCCACGACGGGCGAGAAGGTCTCGACCTTCTCCCCACGGAACCGGAAGAGCCCGCGCCCTTCCGTTCCGGCCCACGTCGTTCCGGAGCGGTCCCGCAGGAGACAGCGGACCCAGCCGCCCGCGAGACCGTCGCCGATCCGGAAGGTCCGGATCCCGTCGCGGCCCATGCGGGTCACGCCGGAGATCGAGCCGATCCAGAGGGTCCCGTCCTGATCGGCGGCGAGCGCGGTGATCGGGAGCTCGACGCCCGCGGGAACCTCCATGTCGCTCCATCGGCCTTCCCGAAAGACCCGCAGGCCGGGGCCGCCGGCCCAGAGGCTCCCGTCGGAGGACTCCGCCAGGGCGAGGACGGCCCCGCGACCGAATCCGTGATCCGCGCCGAACGCTTCGAAGCGTCCGCTCGACCAGCGGGCCACGCCCCGATCCGTGCCGATCCAGACAGTCCCGGACCTGTCTCGGAAGACGCTCGTCACGTCGTCGGACGGCAGGCCCGACTCTCGCCCGAAGACCTCGACCACGCCGTCCTTCAGGCGGCCCACGCCCCCCCGGCTCGTCCCGAACCAGATCCCGCCCGACGCGTCTTCCGCGAGGCACTGGGCGACGTTCGTCCGCATCGCGGGGACCGTCTGGCGGTCCCAGACCTGGAACTCCACGCCGTCGAACCGGACAAGCCCCTCGTAGGTTCCCAGCCAGAGATAGCCCTCGGCGGACTGGAGGAGGGCGAGGACGGAAGCCTGCGGAAGCTCCTCCCGGAAGATGGTCTTCGCGAACCCTCGCGGCGCCCCGGACGGGTCGAGCGCCCGGGCGGGCGAGGCGACCAGAGCCAGCGTCGTCGCCAGGCTCACCCACACGAGCCTTCTCCGGGATCGCACCGCTCCGCCCCGGCTCGTCCGCGTGCGCATCGCTCGCTTCCCTCTCCCTCTCCGACGACCACCGCCGGGGGACACGGGAATTATCGACCTTGCGGCCGGGGTCCGGCGGGCAGCCCGGCTCTCCGGAAGCCCTCCTATAATCGCCGCCCACGAAAGCGCCCCGGGCACGTACCCGCGCCGGCGAGGCGCCCAGGAGACACGAGAGATGAGCAGCACTCCCTCCGCGACGTACGACGTCGTCGTCATCGGTTCCGGCCCCGGCGGCTACGTCGCCGCCATCCGCGCGGCCCAGCTCGGCCTGAGGACCGCGATCGTCGAGAAGGACGCGAAGGCGCCTGGCGTCGGCCTCGGCGGCACCTGCCTCCACCGCGGCTGCATCCCGACGAAGGCGATGCTCAAGTCGGCGACCCTGTTCGACGAGGTCAAGCATGCGTCCGATTTCGGCGTCCGGACGACCGGCGTCGAGCTCGATTTCGAGACGGTCCGCCGGTTCCGCGACAAGGTCGTCGTGAAGGGGGCCCGCGGCGTCGAGTACCTGATGAAGAAGAACAAGGTCGACGTCGTCGCCGGGTTCGGCCGCCTCGACGGCCCGGGGCGCGTCGCCGTGGCCGGCCCGGAGGGCGAGAAGGTCCTCGAGACGGCGAACGTGATCCTCGCGACCGGCTCGGCCCCGCGCGACCTTCCGTTCCTGAAAGCCGACGGCGCGAAGATCCTCAACTCGGACCACGTCCTGAAGTCGACCCACGTGCCGAAGTCGGTCCTCGTCATTGGCTCGGGCGCGGTCGGCTCCGAGTTCGCGTCCTGTTACTCCCGCTACGGCGCGAAGACGATCCTCGTCGAGGTCCTTCCCCGCCTCCTCCCCGTGGAGGACGAGGAGGTCTCGAAGGAAGTCGAGAAGTCGTTCAAGAAGAAGGGAATCGAGTGCTGGACCGGGACCGCCGTCGAGGCCGTCGCCGAGAACCCGGACGGCACGCTCAAGGTCGCCGCGAAGACCTCGGCCGGCGAGTCGAAGAGCTGGGACGTCGAGTGGGTCATCCTCGCCGTCGGCCGGCGTCCCGTCACCGAGGGGCTCGGCCTCGAGGCGGCCGGCGTCGCGACCGAGCGCGGATACGTGAAGGTCGACGCCTTTCAGCGGACGAACGTCCCGAACGTCTACGCGATCGGCGACTGCACGCCGACGATCTGGCTCGCCCACGTCGCCTCCGCCGAGGCGATCGTCGCGGCCGAGACAATCGCGGGGCACCGGACCGAGCCGATCAACCGCGACCAGGTCCCCGGCTGCACCTACTGCGATCCGGAGGTCGCGTCGATCGGCCTGACCGAGGCGAAGGCGAAGGAGCGCGGCTTCGACGTGAAGGTCGGGAAGTTCGGCTTCCAGGTCCTCGCGAAGTCCGCCATGGAGCACACGAACGAGGGTTTCGTGAAGATCGTCTCCGACCGGAAGTACGACGAGGTGCTCGGCGTCCACATCGTCGGGCCGCACGCGACCGAGCTCATCGGCCAGGCCGCGGCGTTCCTGCGCTGCGAGGCGACGACCGAGGAGATGGTCCGGACGATCCACGCCCACCCGACGCTCACCGAGGCGCTTCACGAGGCCGCCGAGGCGGTCGGCGGGCACAACATCCACGGCTGAAGCGGGCTCCCCCGCCCCGAGGCCCGCGCGCGGTCTGCGAGAACGCGCGCGGGCCTCGGACGAGTCCGAGGAGAGATGAGGGTCCTCCAGCTCTGTCCCAAGGTGCCCTGGCCTCCCGAGGACGGAGGCCGCGTCGCGTCGCGGGTCCTCGCGCTCTCCCTCGCTCGGGCCGGCGCCGAGGTCCGGCTCCTGGCGCTGAACCCCGCCAAGCATCGGGCCGATGCCGGTTCGCTCCCGGAGGAGTCGCGCGCGGTCCGGCTCGAGACGGTCGAGCACGACACGTCGCTCTCGGCCGTCGGCTTCCTCGGGAGCCTCGTCCGCGGGACCTCCTACAACGTGGAGCGCTTTCGCTCCGCCGCGTTCGAGCGTCGGCTCGCTTCCGTGCTGGCCGAGGAGCCCCCCGACGTCGTCCTCCTCGAGAGCCTCTACCTCCTTCCGTGCCTCCCGGCGCTTCGCCGCGCGACCCGGGCGCCGGTCGTCCTCCGCTCCTTCAACGTCGAGCACGAGATCTGGGACCGTCTCGTCGCGGGGGAGCCGAACCCCGTCCGTAGACTCCTCCTCGCGCACCTGGCCCGGCGCCTCCGCACGTTCGAGATCGCCCACCGCAACGAGCCCGACGCGGTCGTCCCGATCACCGCCGCGGACGCCGCGACGTACCGTCGCCTCGGCACGACGGTCCCGATCCACGTGGCCCCGGTCGGCCTTGAGACGGCCCGCGTCCCGGACCGCTCCGGGGAGGGCGAGCGCTCGACGCTCGTCTTCCTCGGAGCGCTCGACTGGCGGCCGAACCTCGAAGGAGTTCGCTGGTTCCTCGAGCGCGTCTGGCCTGACGTCCGGCGGGCCGTGCCGGGGGCGCGCCTCCTCGTCGGCGGCAGCAACCCTCCCGCGGGCGTCGAGAGGAGCCTCTCCGGAGAAAGCGTGACCGTCGTCGGCCGCGTCCCGGACGCGCAGACGTTCTTCGCCTCGGGCGCGGCGATGGTCGTTCCCCTCCTGTCGGGAGGCGGCATGCGCGTCAAGATCCTCGAAGCGATGGCCGTCGGCGTCCCGATCGTCTCGACCCGGCTCGGCGCGACCGGGATCGAGGCGCGGGACGGAGTCGAGATCCGGCTGGCCGACCGGCCGGACGCGATGGCGGCTGCCTGCGTCGAGCTCCTCTCGGACCCCGGCCGAGCGGTCGAGCTCGGCCGGGCGGGACGGAGATGCGTCCTGAGCAGGTTCGACGCCGACGACATTGCCCGAAACCTCCTCGGTTTCCTCGACGCCCTCGTCGCTTCCCAGGCGTCCGGCCGAAGCGAGTAGCGCCCCTCGGGGATCTACCCCTGACCCAGGGTCGACAGGCGACCCGCTCGACCGGAGAATCGGGACCAGAATGTGACCCATTTCCTGCGATTCCGTCTTCGAATCGATTGGCACGGTTCTGGCTCAAGGGCGGCAGCCGAGCACCCGGCAATCGAGGAGGAGAGAACGTTGAAAGCGAAGCTGATCGCGACCGCCCTGACGCTCCCGTTCGCGCTGACCCTGGCGGCGATCCCGCCGGGCGAACGACCGGACGACCGCCACGCCAGCGATGCCTTCGTCGTGGACGGCGAGGAGTTCGCCAGCCAGCTGGACTTCATCCAGGCCGGCCGTCGCTGCCAGACGTTCCACCCGGACGAGGAGACGATGGCGGCGCTCGAGGAAGAGTTCCTCCAGGAGCTCAGTCTCCGCCCACACTCCGACTTCGAGGCGCTCTTCACGAGCCCGACGTACGTCAACGTCTACTTCCACGTCATCAACAAGGGGACCGGCCTCTCGAACGGTGACATCCCCCAGTCGATGATCGACGCCCAGATGGACGTGCTGAACGCGGCCTACGCCTCCACCGGCGTCCGCTTCCAGCTCATCTCCGTCGACCGGACGACGAACTCCAGCTGGTACACGATGTCGCCCGGCTCCAGCGCCGAGTCCCAGGCCAAGTCGGCCCTCCGCAAGGGCTCCGCGGACGACCTGAATTTCTACTCGGCGAACCCCGGCGGCGGCCTCCTCGGGTGGGCGACCTTCCCCTCGAGCTACAGGAGCGCCCCGAGCAAGGACGGCGTCGTCGTCCTCTATTCGTCGCTCCCCGGCGGCTCGGCGGCCCCGTACAACCTGGGCGACACCGGGACCCACGAGGTCGGACACTGGATGGGCCTGTACCACACGTTCCAGGGCGGCTGTAAGACCGGCAGCAACGCGGGCGACTACGTCGCCGACACCAACGCCGAGAGGAGCGCCGCCTACGGCTGCCCGACGGGGCGCGACACCTGCACCGGTTCGCGCTTCCCCGGAAAGGACCCGATCGAGAACTTCATGGACTACACCGACGACAGCTGCATGACGCTCTTCACCGCCGGCCAGGTCGCGCGGATGCGCGCCCAGTGGGACGCCTACCGCGCCGGCAAGTAGGTCGGCCTTCCGGACTCGACCTTAGAAGAGGGAGCGGCTCACGGGCCGCTCCCTTTTCTCTTGGCCGGCGAGATCCGACGCCCGGCTGGAGACGGAAGAACGGAGCACGGGCGCCCCGACCGAGGCTCCCCGTGCCAGACTCGACGAGATGAGCTTCCCGCTCCGAAGATCGCGCGTCCTTCTCGCCGGCGCCGCCCTCGGGGCGGCGACGCTCCTGCTCTTCGGCCTGCGCGCGGTTCGCGGCCCCGCCGTCGACGTGGCGAGAGTCACGAGGACGGACCTCCTCGAGACGCTGGTCGTGAGCGGCCGCGTCCTCGAGCGTTCGAAGGCTTCGCTCGGCTCCCCCGTCACCGGGACGGTGGCCGAGGTCCTCTTCGAGGAAGGGGACCGGGTTCGCCCAGGCCAGCTCCTCGTTCGGCTCGACGAGGCCGAGGCGCTCGCCGCTCACGCCGAGGCCCGAGCCCGCCTCGAGCAGGTGGGCGGCAGCGGCCGGCGGATCGCCGCCGAGGAGCTCCGGCAGGCGACGCTCCGGCTCGAGCAGGCGGAACG
>ENA-UPTA01002625-UPTA01002625.1-activated-sludge-metagenome-genome-assembly--contig:-NODE-2625-length-18378-cov-8.638323_pt1 | contig 18378 bp, 11 predicted proteins | sample MGYA00238184_ERZ773361 | MGnify/ENA primary metagenome ERZ773361 (study PRJEB29100, sample SAMN05720205) | activated sludge metagenome | isolation source: anaerobic digester from wastewater...
CTCTTCTATTTGCTGTGCTTGTCTTCCTGCTGCTCAGTTTTCAATGACCTCAAAAGCGCTCGAACAATATATGAATCTAAAAAACATTGTCAACACTTTTTTTATCTTTTTTGCATTTTTTATTCAAGTGCCCGTTTTTAATGGTTTATATTTTCTTTTGATAAAAAAACTCCTCTCTGTATACTAAAAGTGCTGTGAGAAACTTTTAAACAGGTGTTCATAATGAAAAAAACAATGTTAAGTGTCTGCATTATTTCAGCTTTCCTGCTTTCATGCGACTTCGGACTGCTCGACAATCAGGGCGTTGAAGAGATCGTGAGCGAAAAAAACGAACTGCTTTCAAACGGGCCGGTCGATGATTCGCCTGATGACAAAACTCTCGTTTACGACAAGGATAGAACTGTTGTTGAGTACTTTGAGAACTGTGCTGTAACCCTCAACAAGTCAAAGACTCTCACCCGGCTCGATATCATGGATATGAAAAAGAGCGATCCCGATCTTGTGGAGGAGATATTTCCAAACAGATCCGTCGCAATGAAAGCGATAACCGGCCGGCTTGATAAAGATGTTTCATTTTTTCCTTCCATTGAAACTGTGAACGGAAAACTCAAGAAGTTCAATGACGGGCTTTACGCAGGGGTTGAACTGGCTCTTGAGGAGGGTGTGAATGATTTTCCGTCAAAGCCCGATTTTTTAAACAAAGTTGCGATCAAGCTCAATGATCTTGAAAAAGATGTCAGCCAGACTGGAATGGCACATATAAATTCAGCAAAGGTTTATATTGCGGTTGCTTTGAAACTTTCTAATGTAGCGGATATTCCGTTCAGTTCCGAAATTTTAAAAGAGGCCGATTCTGTAATAAATGAGATGGATAAAGATTTTTTCCTTCAGCCGATGGGTTTTTACACATGGTCTGATGAACTTAAGATGATATTTAAGCGGGACCGCTATCTTCAGAACTATCACGATGATGAAGATCCTTATACTGAAGAGACTGTCGGGAGAGCGATCGCACTTTCCCTTGCTATTACCGCTGTCCCTGAACTTGAAACTGAATACGATCAGATACTCGGTGTTTATTCCGATCTTACCAACCCTTTTGCAGATATTCCGGTCACCGCCCTTAAATCTTATATTATAGGTATAGGGGCTCTTGATCAGGTCTCTTCCATTACAAAATCTTTCCTTTCAGATAACCCTGCTGATTATATTGGGTCGTCCTGCAACAACCATTTTGCACTTATTCCGGCAAGTTACAGCAAAGAAACTGACTATTTTCAGTCGATCACCTGCCGGGATGGTTATGCAGGAGGGATAACCTTCATGGATGAACTTATCGCGGCGATTAAGGACGGAAAAATCGATCTTAAGCCGGATGATGATTCGGGCTGGTACGATTATCAGTCGTATGCACTTGAAACACTGCTTCTGCCTGAACGGGGAGAAGAGAACAACAACCTTCTCCTTACAAAGGCATACAAGGAAAAGCTGATTGAAAGTTTTAAGAGCATCATGATCCAGAATCGCGAAACTCATGCAAAAACGCTTGAAATGGGCGCATCTAAATATACTTATGCGGAACCGAAACCTTTTGACATCTATCCGAAACTGCCTGTTGAACCGTTTGCGACTTTTTATTTAAGAAATGCAAGGGCTTACAGATTTCTTCAGACTGCTTTGACTGCCATAACTGGGGACGATTTCATGGATGAAGTCAAAGTGCATTATGAAAAGGGTGAGTCAGATCTCTCTTTGAGTGACGGGTTGAATTATATGACCATGCTTATGTACGGACTGTCGTTCATCGCTGCCGATTCAGTCGGTGCGGAGATGACGCTTCTTGAGGACGAGCTTAGCAAAAGCGAAATTGAAGCGTGCAGAACTGATGCAAAAAACTGGCTTGCAGAATGGACAGAAGACAGCGACATAAGAACAGATCCGAGAGTTGCCGTTCCTGTTCAGTATGATTATAATAACAACAATGTCACTTACTGGGCGGTTATCGGGGTCAGGATAATCCGTGCAACAACTGAATTTCACAAAGATTTTCTTCCTGAAATCGTTAAGATAGGTGGCGATGGCGAAGAGAGCTGGGACTGTAAGTTCAGGGAATTCCTGCCGCATGATTACTATATGATGATAGAAAAAAGTGCTGAATTTACAGTGGATATGGATAAACCCGTCCTTGACCGCGAAACTTTCAGAGCGCTGTGCAACAAAGGGACAACTGAAAAAGAGATTTTAGAGGAGCTTGCAAACTATTGAAAAAACTCATTATTTGTCTTTCATTCATTGTTATGACAAGCTGCGGATACGGAATGATGCAGACAGCAAAAACAGTTGAAAAGGGAAAAAGCAGCTACTCGTTCGGAACAGTTTATCAGGGAAATAAGGAAAGACCGTTTTATGTTTATTCAATAAGCGGACAGTTCAACTTCAGGCACGGAGTTCACGACCGCGTTGACTTTGGAATAAAGCAGTTTTTCATCGGCGGACTGCTCGCAGATGCCAAAGTGAATGTCCTTGACCCCAAATCGCCGTTTGCACTTTCATTCAGTTCAGGAATCGGCTTCGCCGTTGACCCAATAAATGTTGACATTATATTGCAAGTGCCCGTTTTTGTTCATTTAAGCTACACAGTTAAAGACACATTCACACCGTATGCAACTTTCGGATACGAAACAAACTGGATATTCCGCAAAGAAAAACCTGAAAACATTGAACTTGAAGAGGGCTTTGAATTGTCTGAAAGAAAAGGATACGGAGACGGAAATCTCGTCATCAACGGCGGATTCGAATTTCACCTCGGCAGAAAAGTCTTCCTCATGCTCGAATATATCTACCGACACCCCGTCGTGAACGACCCCGGCGATTACTATTCATTTCTGCCAAATCATTTCGGCGGACTCGCCATCAGGTTTGAGAGGTAGGGGTTAGATTATTTATATTTCACTCTTTCCAATCTTTTTTTTCTTTTTTCCTTTTTTATCTCTTCTAAAGTTTTTCCACCCATAGACCTAATTATTTCATACAGCTTATCATTTTTTGCTGCATGATTTAAAGTGGTCCTCATTCCTGATACTACATTTATATCCGCTCCATTCATTATTAGAAACTTAGCTGTTTCATAATCTTTTTTATCGTCAAATGAATTTAAAACCCCGTTCAGAATGGTCCACGAACCGTATCTATCTTTTGCATTCACATCAGCTCCCATATCAACAAGCATTTTTAAAGCTTCAATATCATTGCAATATGCCAGCTCATCCATAACCTCATATTCATCAATTATCTTTCCATCCCGACTCATTGAGTTTTCAGCAATAATCTTTAACATTTTCAAATTTCTGTCATTACATTTTTCCTCTTTTTTCAGAATTACTCTTCTATCTTTAATTTCAAACGATGATGGAGAAAGAGCTGCCCTTAGAACTGAAAAATCTCTAATATCTTTTACATGGATATCTTCCATCGATTTTAGAATAGCTTCTGCTTTTTTTAAATCATTCTTACTTACCGCATTTAAAAACTCTGCGTGTTTCGGGCTTAAACGGTATTTTTCCAATAGTTTAGAAACAGATTCTCTTTCTTCCTTTGTTATTCTTTTTTCAGCAACTTTAAGATATTCTCTGGTTTTTTTGTAATTAGCCTCAAATCCTGAGACCCAGCCATGAGAAACCATCGTTGGGAACTGAAATCTCGGTCCCTTTTCATTTGCATAAAAAAGTGCAGTGTTTCCTGTAGCATCGGGCAGAGAAACATATGCCCCGTTTTCCACAAGCAGTTTAACCATTTCAAAATTTCCAGTCTTTGATGCCTTGATTAACGGCGTTTCACCATAGTTCATCATAGGACTAGACATGACATTAACATCTGCTCCAAGTAAAATAAGAATCTTAGCGATTTCAACTGAATCAGTTTCATGAAGAACTGAGACTTCGTGTCTTGTTTTATATTTAAGATCATAGCCATTGTTTAAGTAAAAAAGAATAAGCTCCTTATCTTCGATTCCTTTGATAATTTTATCAATTTTATAAGGTTTCTCATCAATAATCTTAACATTTTCAAGAAGAAATTTTTTTGCTTCTTCGCTTTTAAAGATAGACCCTATATCCGAAAGCCTTACCATATAACCTTTTTTCAATAATTCTTTTATTGTCTGAATGTCCATAAGAGAAAGATCTATGCATTTTTTACATCTATGAATTATATTGCTTACATTTATTAGATATTTTGCAATATCATCTTGGCCCTCTCTGATTGCATAATTTATAAATTTCTTATCCCAACTATAATCGTTTTCATTATTAATATTTTTTATCTTTTCAATATCTCCCTTATCAATCAAATCAAACCCCAGACTATCAATATCATCTTCTTTGTCCCACAAACAGTGCAGCCTTTTTTCATCAATATTATATTTGGCTATGTGCCCTGAGTTAGTTGATAAGTATACAGTTCCATCTTTTTCTATTGCTATATAAGGATTAAATAATTTCCCTTCCCAATCAACTAACTGCTCCATTTTTTCATCAACAATCTTAAATACACCGAGGAAGCTTGATATTATGAGCAATTCCCCTTTATCTGATAAAGAAATCGATGTTTTTTCAGAAAAATCCATCCATAAAAACAACTCCTCATCTTTGTTATAATTTACACTTTGAAAATAGTCCGTCCATTTCCCGTCTCTATACTGAAACAAAGATTCGCTTTTATCGTCAGAAAGATTTGCCATCCACATTCCAGCCCATACATTTCTATCGCTGGTTTTAACCAGACCGACAATACTTCCTTTAACTTCAGTGCTTTTCCATTTCAGCTCAATATCTTTAAGGTTGAGGGACATCACTCCTCCACCCCATTCACCAAAATCCCAACCAGCAAAAATCATATCATCTAAAAGAATAGCATAATCTATTTCTTCGTCCGAAACCTGATCAGGGAGATAATCTCCAAGTTCAAAATTAATTTTAGGAACTTCCTTTTCAGTCCAATCTCCATTTTTGTTAATAAATACTTTGTATTTGCTGAAAAGAATAAGTGTATCGATATCGCTAAGCAGGTGAAATTCATCAACTTCAAATGAATTTTCTAAATTATCGGGCAATTTTTCAGAAATCCACTCACCTTCTTTATTGTATCTCAGCTCATATCCATCTTTATCAACTCCAAAAACATATGGAATTCCCTGGCGAGAATCCATGTCCAGTATTTTTCCAATTCCATCTATCTTTATTCTTTCCAGTTCATTTGACCCCTCAGAAAAATAATAGAAGTCTTCTCCACTTTTAACGACCATCCTGTCGTTCCAGAGAAAAAAGTCATTCAGATTAAAACAACGCCCTCTCCCGCTTGTTTCTTTTTCCAAATAGTAATATTCAAGTGGTCTTATTTTTTCCTTCTCATTTTTCTTCTCTTCTGTTTCTGCTCCAATATTGCCAACAAACAATAATAACAAAACTATAAACAAAATTGATTTTCTCAATATTCCATCCCCGAAAGTTTAACAAGGTACATGCAAAGACTTCTGAAATTTATTTTCCCTTTAATCATAACTGAACCCCTTTTTATCAAAAATCTTGAGAAAATGATATATCTTACACAAATAAACACAATTTTTTGAGACTTTTTCTCGGCGGACTCATATCCTCATAAATCAAGAAAGGATAAAATGACAGTGTTTTTGAATCAGATGAATGATACAGAAAAAAATCAGAAGCTTTTAAAATGGTTACACATGCCGGAGAGGTTTTTTCCCTTGAAATGTTTATTTTTTAAGATACACTTATCAGACGGTTTTTAAAGGGGGCTTAAATGAAAGATGAAAAGATCAGAAACAAAATCAAAGCAATTGTCACTGAAGAGTGCAACTTGCGAGATTTCAATGTTTTGAAATTCATCCTTTTTGGAAGTCGTGCAAGACAAGACAACAACAAAGAAAGCGACTGGGATTTTATTGTCGTTCTGGATAAACCGGTCAGCTGGAAAGATAAAATGAAATTATGGCTTACAATTAACCGCAGACTTGCGATTATAAAAGCAGATGCGGATATTATTTTCAAGAGTGAGTCTGAATATGAAAAAGACAAAAAAGATGTCGGAAAAACAACTTATTACGCAAATAAAGAAGGTGTTCTGATATGAGCAATAATATCGAAACAGCACGGTTGTGGCTGAAAAAAGCGGACAATGATTTTAAAACTGGAAAAGACCAGTTTGAAACAGATGAACCTGCAACTGACACAATTTGCTTTCATATGCAGCAGGCTGTTGAAAAGTATCTGAAAGCATTTATCGTTTTTAAAGGATTAGAAGCTGAAAAAACACACAACATGAGTAGAATCCTTGAAAAATGCATATCCATTGACAATGAATTCAGCGAGTTACGAAATGAAGATATCGAAATGCTCACTCCTTACGGAACGGTTGTCAGATATCCTGATGACTTTTATATTCCCACCAACGAAGAAGCTGGATATGCAATTAAGCTTGCTGAAACTGTTAAAAACTTTATTCAAAAGAAAATATCTGCCGCCACCCGGTCGTGAACGATCCCGGCGATTACTATTCATTTCTGCCCAACCATTTCGGCGGACTTGCGATCAGATTTGAGAGGTAGGGGAAATCTCAAAAAATTGACTTGAAAGTCCATTCCATTTAGGATTTTGAGCTTTTTGACCTTTTTTCAGGATCTTTAATGAGCATAATCCTTGCACTTGGAGCATTTCCGGGGATCATTTTCGCGGTAATAAAAATATTCAATAAATCCGAAGATATAAGTAACAGAATCCTTGGAACTGCGATATTTTGCTATTCAACGATGCTCCTTCTTGTATTTCTCGGAAAGCACAGTTATATAAGTTACTCGAAAGAGTTCATTGTCACAGCAAACACTTTTATCAGCGTTTCGTGGCCGCTGTTTTACTTATATATTCAGTTAATTACAGGTGTTACTGACCGAATTGCAAAAAAACATCTCATTCACATCATCCCTTTTTCGGTGTATGTTGCTTTTTTTGTCATTCCTGCTTTAACCATCAGCGACCTGCCCGATCTTTTTTTCAGACTTTCTTTTATCTATTCTCTTTTTGTTTCATTTGGATATTCTCTGTTAATGTTTGTAAATATAAGGGCTTACAAGATCAAATTCCTTGAATTCAGCTCTGAGGAAAATACTGCGAAAGTCTCATGGCTGAAATACTCAGTTCTGATCTGGCTTTTCATTGAAGTTCTTCAGTTTGTCTTTGTCCCGATGAGAAGTTATTTTCTTGTCTGCTGTCCTTTTGTCACAGTTATTCACGAATTTATCCTGAACACTGCTTCAGTTTCGTGGATATATCTTTTCGCCTATTTCGCAATCTCCCACCCTGACATATTTTCACAGTCAAAAAAGATGACTGAATCCTTAAAAGAGGAAAAACTGCCATCTTCAACTATCAGCGATGATTATGCGGAAATTATCGGTTCAAGAATTGAAAAAATAATGACTGAGCAGAAACCATATCTGAATTTTGACATAAACATTGCCGCTCTTGGCGAAATGATAAATGTCCAGCCATATCTTCTTGGAAGGTATATAAACAACCGGCTCGGCAAGAACTTCATGACCTATATAAATGAGCTGAGAATTCAGGAAGTTAAGTCAATGTTTGCAAACCCGGAATTTGATGACAGAACAATCCTTGAAATATCACTTCAATCGGGATTCAGGACAAAATCGGCTTTTAACAGTTTCTTTAAAAGATCAACCGGTGCAACTCCTCTTGAATATAGAAAATCTATAAAACAGAGCCGTCCGCATTCATAAATTCAAACAGTTTTCCGCCTTAAAAAAGTACTTTTTCGCAAAAATTCAGAATCAAGGACGAATTCATTTCACAGCTTTGGTAAAAAAGCATCCGGTGTTGGTGTTTTTTTTATCATTTTGGAGGTCGCAATGAGATCATTGATGGGATTTTATGTTGTTTTCAGTGTTGTTTTTTTCGTATCCTGTGCCAACAATGAATTAGGCAAAGTTGATGAAACAGATGAGACAAATGATGAATCTGTTGACGAAAGTGTACAGACCGAAGAGGAAATTGCCGATACAACTGATTATGAACTTTCAGACGACTTGTCCGACGAAGCCTTGGCGGAGTCGGAAGTTTTAACGGAGTCGGAAACCTTGTCGGAGTCGGAAGAAACAACTGATGAAGATGAACAACCAACTGAAATAACTGAAGAAAGCTTTATGGAAAGCGTTGAGGGACGGTATGCCCATTACGACATTGTTGCATATTATTCAGACATGGGATTGATGGGAGTGTTCAAAAACCTTATAATTTCATACGGTTTTACTACTTTTGAACAAGAAGGCGGAAAATTGAAGATAACAGACCGCTTCTGCCATTCCGAACAGATCTCAAATCAGGATTTCACGACAACTGTTCCTGATGCACTGACGCAGGCAATAATTCCGGATTCAACCTTCATGGAAATAAAACAGGATGATAACGGAGGTTTTTATCTTTTCAGACCCCAAACTCCGACACTTCTTGGAATTGAATATGACGATCCTTACAACACACCGCTTCCTGAATCGGTCAAACCGGATGATCCACGGCTTGTTGATGCTGATGATGACGGAAATCCCGGCGTAACGGTTTTCATTGACATGTTTAATAAAACTGAGCAGTTATACATTGCAAGAAGAGAGATCTTCGCTTTTGATGCATATTTGAAAGAGAACGGAAATATCGAAGGGATAGTTTATGATGAATCGGAACAGCTTATAATTGATGCCACAAGCTTTCTGTTAAAAAATCAGACTGGCGAATGGCTTCAGTACAGAGGTGAAAACGGAGATGACTATTCACTAAGTCCGATCATTCTTGTTCCTGTTGATGAGAGTTATGACTGCGAAAAACTGATGAACGAAAGAGACTCCTTTTTCCCCCCCAATCCCGCTGTCTGGGCAGACTGAATCTTAAAAACTCCCCTCCTTTTCCTATAAATTGACAATAAAAATAAGTTCTTTAATATTGGCGGGAATGTTCATTTACTGTTTTTAAGGTAATTCAATGAAATTTATTATTGCGGGTGCAGGGTCAGTCGGTTATGACATTGCAAGACATCTCATAAAAGAAGGAATGGATGTCGTAATAATTGAAAAGGACACTGTCAGAGCAAAGTTTCTGGAAAGCGACCTCGACTGCATCGTACTCAACCGCGAAATAAACTCTATCCAGACATTAAAAGATGCCGACATTCAGGCGGGTGATTATTTCATCGCTGTCACAGAAAGTGATGAAGTCAATCTCATTGCCTGCTCGATCGCATCAACTTTTGAAAATGTAAAAAAGATCGCCAGAGTCAGAAACCTGGAGTATTCGCACGCTGAAGTTTTCGGAAGACCGTTCCTCGGTGCCGATTATGTCATTTCCCCTGAAATAGAGGCGGCTAAACAGATAACTGAGATAATTGACCGCGGTGCCGCAACAGATGTTCTTACATTTGAAGGGACAGATATAACAGTAAGAGCCGGAATTATTGAGAAAAATTCGATATTTAAGAACAAATCACTGATGAAGATCAGAAGAGAGATCAACCGGCAGTTCATCATTGCACTTATAAAAAGAGGCGACAAGGAAATAATTCCATCTGGCAACACTGTTCTCAGGGAGGGTGACACCATCTTCATCGTTGCAGACAGCGAAGCGATGAACTATATCCTTGCAAAAACAGGGAAAAGGGCTCTGAAAGTTAAAAGTGCACTGATCGTCGGAACAACAAGGATCGCGAGAAATCTTCTCCGGACTCTTTCAGTAAAACCTATAGACCTCAAGATAGTCGTTGAAAATTACGATGAAGCAAAGGAACTTTCAAGAACATTTCCCAATGTTCTCGTAATAAACGGAGATGTCAGGAACGAATCACTTTTTGAAGAGGAAAAACTGAATGAAGTAGATCTTATAGTAACAGTTACCGATAATCAGGAACTCAATGTTATCACCGCTTTATACGCAAAAAGCACAGGCGTTGACAGAGCGGTGGCGGCAGTAAGCAAGCAGAGTTATATGTCAATTGCCCAGAAACTGGGCGTGGATGTGACCATAAGCCCCAAAAAAAGTGCAGTTGATGCAATTTTAAAATATATCAGAAGGGGCAACATCAAAACTTTTCATTCTCTCCTTGAAGGTGATGCTGAAGCTATCGAGTTTGTGGTTCCCGAAAAATGTGTTGCAGTCGGAAAACTTATCCGGGAACTTAAAATGCCGTTTGATTCCATAATTGCGGCAATAAGCAGGAACGGTAAGGTTTTTATTCCTGACGGCAGTTTCCAGCTGCAGAAAGAAGACAGTATTATTGTCATCTTAAAAAGCTCAGTTGCCTCAAAAGTTGAAACCATTTTCGCAAACACAAATGAAATATAAACTTCTCATCAGACCGCTTGCGGTAATTGCCGCAGTAACAGCATTTTTTATGATAATTCCTGCCGGTATTGCACTTTATTCAAATGAGATCGCATCAGCAAAAGCGTTTATTTATGTTCTCTCTTTTACGATCGCGATCGCTTCGGTCATGATCTTTGTTTCACGGAACTGGGAAACCGGCAAGATATCAACAAAAGAGGGATTTCTTCTCGTTTTTGCCGGCTGGATAATTTCATCATTTGTAGGAGCTCTCCCTTTCTTTATTTCGGGAGAGATACCAAGTTTTGGTGATGCTTTTTTTGAAACCGCTTCGGGATTCACAACAACAGGGGCAACGATACTTACTTCGATAGAATCCATCCCTTCATCAATGCTTTTCTGGCGAAGCATTACTCACTGGCTCGGCGGTATGGGGATCGTTGTTCTTACCGTTGCCATACTTCCTGTTCTTGGAGTGGGAGGGCTTCAGCTCCTTAAAGCCGAAGCACCCGGTCCGACAGTTGATAAAATTACTCCAAGGATCCGTGAAACTGCAAAAGTTCTCTGGTTGATCTATCTTGGAATGACAGTTGCACAGACAATTCTTCTAAGATTCGGAGGAATGAGCTATTTTGACGCACTCACTCACACTTTCGGAACTCTTGCAACAGGCGGATTTTCACCGAGAAACGACTCTGTCGGAGCATACAAGTCAGCATACATTGACGGAATTATTACTGTTTTCATGATACTTGCCGGAATAAACTTTACAATCCACTACCGCCTGCTCATCGGAAAGACAAAGAACATTTTAAGAAACACTGAACTTATCACATATCTCTCAATTCTTGCAGTTGCGACAATGGTTATGACAATAAACCTCTACGAAAAAACATATTCAACAATTTCAGAATCTTTCAGATATGCATCTTTTCAGGTCGCTTCGATCATGACTACAACAGGTTTCGCAACAGCTGATTTTGAAAAATGGCCCGCTTTTTCTCAAGGGATACTTTTTCTTCTTATGTTTTTCGGTGCATGTTCCGGTTCAACCGGCGGCGGAATAAAGGTGATAAGACTCGTAACACTTTTCAAGCTTGCACTCAACGAAATGAAATACCTTCTCCATCCAAGAGCGGTTCTTCCTCTGTGGATTGATGGAAAAGTCATTAAAAAAGATATGGTTTATTCGATTGCGGCATTTGTTTTTCTTTATATTTCCATGCTCCTTCTGACAACACTTGTCTGTGCTTCATCAGGAATTGACCTTACAACTTCATTCACCGCTTCACTTGCAACAGTGGGAAACATCGGACCCGGATTCGGTCTTGTCGGACCGGTTGACAACTACGCTTTTTTTGCAGATTATGTGAAATGGTTTCTCTCGTTTGCAATGATAGTAGGCCGACTTGAAGTCTATACAGTGCTTATAATATTCACAAAATCGTTCTGGAAGTGATTGTATTTACTGGAAATCTCTCAAAGATTCGTCAATCCCTTTTCTTATTTCAAACCAGAAATTAAGTGCGGCTTCATATTTATCTTTTTCAAATTGTTCTATCCAGTAGTTGAGATCTTCTCTTGTTTCACCGTCAACATCCCGTTTTCTTTTAAGAAATGTGTAAACAAACTCGATATTCCTTTCTGATTCGAGGAAAACTGCGGCGTTTCTTGAATTTATTCTTCCTGCCGTAAAATTGACGGATGAAAGGAATTTTTCCTTAAGATCATAAATCGATTCGATCATTTCCGGGATCATCTCTTCAGCCCAGCCCCTGTGAAACCTGCATATTCCAACATTGTCAAGGATCAGCTCTTTTTTCAGGCGGTCTGCACATGCAACTCCGAGAGTTCTTGGCGGAAGGAATTCATTTCCGTAATACATGTAATATTTGCCCATTATAGCCATCGGGGCAAGCGCTCCCGGTGTCCAGTACTGATTTGGAACCATCCACCCTCTTCTGCCGTTTGCTGTAAAAACAAAGCTGTCTATTATCTTTTTTCCGGTTGATCTATGAACTTTGCGAGCCCACTTTCTCACCCCTTCGCTCAGATCTAATATACCTGATTTATTAAGTATTGCATCGATCAGTTCAATGCCGAGATCTGCGTTATTTTGCGAATCTTTAACAACATCAAAGTTTTCTATATCAAATTTCGGCATTTTTGTTACACCGAGATCTTCTTTTGAAAGTGTTCCATTATCAAGAAGCTCCATAAACCATGAAAGAACTCCGCCGCAGCTTATCGCATCAAAGCCCATGGCATCGCAGTGATGATTGAGCTTTTCAGCCGCCCGCTGATCAAAAATACCGCACAATGGCCCCATCGTCTGATAAGGTTCGTAATCTTTCTTGAATTCCCCGTTCATCTTCTTGCATACTGCAGGACATGGTTCTCCGCATGTCGCCTGCTGTTTCTTTTCGATCGTCTCTTCGTTGAACTGCAAAAGATAGTGGTCTGTTATAAATTTTTCTGTCAGTTCAAGTCTTGATTCCTGCGAATCAAAGATCGTTTTATAATTGAACGCAATGATACGGTCTTTTATTGTTGCATAATTAACCCCGAAAGTCCCGCCTGTTCCAAGCTTTGGATCAAACCGGTATTTTGTCGTACTTTCAAAATCTTTTGCAATAAGTTTCTGTTTATATTTCTGTTCAAACCAATCATCGGCAACATTTCTATCCCTGAAATCCTCATCAATTGTGGTTCCGCCGTAAATTATTGCAACAATTCCATGTTCCTGAAACATTTTCGAACCGAATCCGCCACGACCAGCCCATGTATCAATAAAAGTGAGTTTCTTTTTCACTACCGGAACTGAACATATTCCGCCAAAATCGGTTGTGACTGAGGAAGGACCTGTCGCAAGAATTCTCGGATCAAGCTCATAGCGGGCACCGAACTTTTCAAGCGTGTGATCAAAAAGAGAATAAACTCCTTTCCTTCCATTATTCCAGACACTATGGATCTCAACAGGGTGAATTTCGACCTCGATCTCTTCACCGTGATTTCTGTTCAGATAGAGGATTGAAGGTGTCTGAGCTTTTCCGACAATGCTCACCATGTTAATTCCGAGATTATCAAAAACAAGCCCTGCTCCTCCCATCGAAGAGATGTAAAAACCGCCCCAGCATGGAGAATGTCCAGTAAATATAAGCCGGTTTGAACCGGGAAAGATCGAGCCGGCAAAAAGTCCAGTCCCGATATTTAGCGACCTGTGATTGTCTGAAATGTGGATTCCCAGATCGACCGGACCGAAATAATCACCAACTTTATACCGTTTTATCTTGTAAAAACCGTTTGAAGTATCTACAAAAAGTACTTTCTGAAAAGCGTCCATGTTAACCCTCCGCAAACATTTAACACGGGATTATATCAAACTCTTTAAGATTGACAACAACTCTTCAATTATTAATATCTGAATGTGGGTTTTTTGGGGTGGTGGTTTTATGGATGGTCATTTTTATCTTGGTCTTGATCTCGGATCTGTCAGTTTAAACTGCATTATTACTGATGAGTCCGGCAGTATTATTTTCAAAAGATATGTGCGGACTTCGGGGCTTCCTGTTGATGCAACTTTGTCGCTTTTCAAGAATATTGCGAATGAATCCGGCAACATATCATTTTCCGGAGCAGTGATAGCCGGTTCAGGGAAAGAGCTTATTGCAAACAGCACGGGAATAAAAACAGTGAACGAGATCGTTGCCCACGCAACTGCGGCATGGACGATGTATCCTGATGTTAAAACTGTTTTTGAAATAGGCGGTCAGGATTCAAAATTCATCTCTATCGGCAGAAAAAATGACGGCACTCATTATTTGAAAGACCACGCCTTCAATGAACTTTGTGCGGCAGGAACAGGAGCTTTCCTTGATCAGCAGGCGGAGCGGCTCGGCATCACAATTTCTGAACTGAGTGCTCTTGCATCAAGTGCCCAGAATATTCCAAGTGTTGCAGGCAGATGTTCAGTTTTTGCAAAATCGGATATGATACACCTTCAGCAGAAAGCAGTTCCTACAAATGAAATTGCCGCAGGCCTCTGTTTTGCCCTTGTCAGAAACTATCTTGCGACATTGTGCAAAGGGAAAATCCCGCCTGCTCCTATAATCTTTCAGGGCGGAGTTGCCGCAAATGCAGGTGTTATAAGAGCATTCAGAGAAATTCTCAACTTAGACGAAACTGAATTGATAATCCCTGAAAACTTTGATGTTATGGGTGCTTTCGGAAGTTCAGTGATCGCTAAAGAAAACATGCTCGAAGAACCGGTTTCGATCCATGAACTCATTAACAAACTTGAGAACAGATCAATAATCCATGAAAACGAAGAGTTCCGTGAACCACTTTCAGACATTTTTATTTCAGGCGACATTCCGAATGAGATCAGCAATATACCGCTGAAACAACCTTTTTTTCTCGGGATTGACATAGGAAGTGTCAGCACAAAAGGGGCTGTTATAGATTCAGAAAAGAAACTTGTTGCTTCGGGTTATGTTCCAACTGCCGGGAAACCTGTTGAGGCACTGAAAAACCTCATTGAGAAAATGATATCAGGGTCAAAAAATGAAATATCTGTATCAAACATCGTTTCAACCGGTTCCGGAAGACATCTCGCTTCGATAATAACAGGCGGAACAACAATGGATGAAATATCCGCTCAGTCGGTTTCATGTTCACATTACTTTTCCGATTCAGACACAATAATCGAAATAGGCGGACAGGATTCAAAGTTCGTAAGGATAAAAAACGGGAACATCGAGACTTTCAAAATGAACCGTGCCTGTGCCGCAGGAACCGGCTCATTTCTTGAAGAACAGGCAGGCAGATTGAAGATCAGCATAAAAAACGAGTTCGCCGACCTTGCATTAAAATCCAGAAATCCGGTACGGCTTGGAAGCAGATGCACCGTTTTCATGGATTCAGACCTTGTTCACCATCTTCAAAGAGCAACTTCAACTGAAGATCTTTGTGCGGGGCTGGCTTATTCGATCGGAGAAAACTATCTTGAAAAAGTTGTCGGTTCAAGCCCTGTCGGAGAAAATATAGTTTTCCAGGGTGGAGTTGCAAAAAATAGAGCCGTCGTAGCAGTTTTTGAAAAACTTCTGAATAAGAAAATATCTGTCCACCCTCATCCTGAAATTTCAGGAGCGATCGGGGCCGCAATGACCGCAATGACTGAATATGAGATGGGTATTTCAAAAGTTTTGAAAAAGCTCAATGACCTGAAAGTTGAAGCAGAAACTGAGACATTTGAATGCAAATTATGCGAAAACATCTGTGAGATAAGGAAAATAACTGTTGCAAACGGATCTTTTGCATATTTTGGAAGCATCTGCGGAAGATTTGAAAAAATGTCGCGAACACATGTAGAATTTGACGACATCTTCAAAATCCGTGAAGAGATAATGGAAAAGTCAGTAATTAGATCAAAAACAGAACCGTCTCTTGGTGAAATAGCAATTCCGGACACTCTGACGATCAGAGATCACATCCCTTTCTGGGTCACTTTTCTTTCTAGTATCGGATATTCGCCCGTACTTTCAGAAAAAACAAAAAGGTCGGTTGTCGAAAAAGGGCTCATCCATGTTCCGGCAGAGTTCTGTTTTCCGATGAAAGTCCTGTTCGGTCATGTTTACAACCTGATAGATAAAGGTTATAAAAATATCTTCATACCTCACTTGCGTCTATTTACGGCACCGAATGAAAAAACGCTGCGATATGCATGCCCCTACACTCAGGCGGCTCCTTACATTGTCAGGGAGAACCTGACTGAAAACGCAAACATCCTCACTCTTGAATTCCCAGTTGAAGGAGAGGAAATACACTGGATAACAGAAACTTCCAGAAAGCTCGGTTTGAGAAAAAATGTCATTGAAAAAGCGTTAAAAACCGCATTTGCTGCTCAGAACAATTTCGGTTTGCAATGTATTGAAGAAGGAAGAAAAATTATCAGAAAACTTGCGGACGAGAACAGAAAAGGTGCTGTAATCATAGGCAGACCATACAACACGACCGACAGGCATGTGAATCTTAATCTTGTGAAAAAACTGAAAGATCTGAACATTGAACCGATACCTTTCGATTTTCTTCCGCTTGGCGAAGAAAAACTTCCACCTATCTGGGACAGAGTACGGTGGGGATATGGAAGAAAGCTTATCATGGCGGCAAGGATTCTTAAAAGACACAAAAATCTCGGAGCTGTCATTGTCACAAACTTCGGCTGCGGGCCCGACTCGTTCATTGATCAGTATCTTGAATATGAACTCAAAGATACTCCGCACATCCTCATTGAATTTGACGATCATCAGGCGGAAGCAGGGCTTGTGACCCGTCTTGAAGCATTTTCAAGAAATTTCATTATAGACGATAAACCTGCAAAAGTGATAACAGCCCGCGATCCCGGCAAAGCAAGAATGCCCCTGCATGAATACACATACTATATTCCCTCTTTCATGGATCATGCCTATGCCATGACCGGAGCATTGAAAGCTTCCGGCTGTAAAACGGTTCTCCTTCCTCCAACTGATGAAGAGAGTTGGAATCTCGGATCGAAATATGCTTACGGCAGGGAATGCCACCCTTTCATTTCGTTTGTCGGTGACATATTAAAAGAAGCACAGAAACCGGGTTTTGACCCTTCAAAAGCATGTTATTTCGGCCCTTCATATTTCGGTGCATGTCTTCTTCCGCAGTACATCATTGCGACACACATGATACTTGACCGTCTCGGGCTCGGTGAAATGATCGTCATGAACATAACGGATGCTACAAATATGAAGGAACTCGGTCCTCAGTATATGGTGCGGCTTGCCCTTGGAACCTATACGATAGACCGTTTTTTCAAATGGAAAACAGAGATCGAACCGTATGAAGCAACACCCGGTGAAGTCAACAGGGTTTATCGGAAAATCATTGAAGATCTTGAAACAGGGCTGATACAAGGTGGTTTTTTCAAAGCTCTGAGAAATGGTGTGAAAAACCTCAAGAATGTAAATCTTACAGAAAAAGACGGAACAAAACCGAAGATCGGGGTTGTCGGCGATGTCTATACGAGGATCAATCAGCATTCCAACAACCATCTCTATGACCGGCTTAAAGACATGGGTTTTGAAGTGTGGCCGGCATGTTCTCTCATTGATGTTTCATTTCTCGGAATGGAACAGCTTCATGAAGAGTTTTACAGAAAAGGGAAAAAAATATCCGGCTTTTTCACGAAAGCTCTGATCCCGGCAATAAAGATCGCAAGGTGGATCGTTGACAGAAATTTCCCGGAAACTATTAGAACTCCGCAGGAACGGGATTTTCACGCAGTCAAAAAAGTGGCCAATAAATATGCAGATCTTTACATTGACAAAGTGCTTGCATTAAATCTTAATAGAATTGAAGAGTTTCACCAGAGCGGAGCAGACGGGATTTTAAATGTCATGTGTCATAACTGCATGCTCGGAACTGTCACGGCATCTCTTACAAAAAGCATCCGTAACGACATGGATGACATTCCTCTCTGCACACTTGTTTATGAAGGGCTGAAATCAACGCACAATGTCAACCGGCTTGAGGCATTTGCCCATCAGGTGAAAAGTGCAGGGAAAGATAAGAAGTAACGGGTGCTAAGTGACAAGCTGTAAAAATGCTTGACACATTATACACAAGCCATATAAAATCATCAGCTTTAATTTGTGATCTTTTTTTTTGGAGGAAATAACCATGATCGATCTGAAGAACATTCCGGACATTCACTTTTTCTGTGCCGGTGCAAGTGAAGGGAGAACTGAACTAACTTCTTTTGACGGTGCACTTCTTGCCGCAGGTGTCGGCAATACAAACCTGATAAAAATGTCGAGTATTCTTCCTCCGAAGTCAGTTGAAGTTGAACTTTTTGTCATCGCTCCTGGAAGTTTTGTTCCTCTTGCCTATGCAGACATAACCAGTTCAGAACCGGGTGAAACCATTTCTGCGGCTGTTGCGATCGCAATTCCTGATG
>ENA-UPTA01002626-UPTA01002626.1-activated-sludge-metagenome-genome-assembly--contig:-NODE-2626-length-18375-cov-4.809880_pt1 | contig 18375 bp, 16 predicted proteins | sample MGYA00238184_ERZ773361 | MGnify/ENA primary metagenome ERZ773361 (study PRJEB29100, sample SAMN05720205) | activated sludge metagenome | isolation source: anaerobic digester from wastewater...
ATTAGGTCGATGCTTGATCGGCGTAACAAAGGCCGTAGCCGCATCCATGCGCCGACCGTTTTTTGCGGTATAGGAAACATAGCCTATCCCTTCTTGCTCAGGGCGGTTGGTATCTTCACGCACCGGCAAACCCAGATTTTTAGCGGTTTCTAGCACCTTGTCGCACAACGGATGGCGCTCTTTTTGCCCGGTGATTGACATGGGGCCGCCCACGCCGCGCACCTCATCTGCGCCCAGTTCATGATCTTCAAAAGCTTTAAAGCAAGGCGCAATGTCTTTCCAGCCCCAACCTTTGTTACCCAGCGCCTCCCAGTCATTGAAATCCTCTGGCTGGCCTCGCGTATAAAACAAGCCATTCACCGCACTGCTGCCCCCCATCAATTTGCCGCGCGGCCAGGAATCCGCCACACCGCCCGTGCCGGGCTCGGGTTCTGCTTCAAAGCGAGCGACATATTTGGTATCGAACATCAGCTTGCCAAAGCCCTTGGGCATACGCAACAGCAAGGTGTCCAGCGCTTTGCCGCTTTCTAGCAGAATCACCTCGTCCGTGCTTTTTTCGCTCAGGCGATTCGCCATGACACAACCCGCTGAACCTGCGCCAACGATCAAGAAATCACATGCCAAACTACGTTTTTGTGTCTGCTTTTCTGTCATCACGTCCCCCTTGTTGAATAGGTTAATCTTTTACTTCAAATCCTGAGTACCAAAATCATTTTAACGTGCTCACCTCAAAAAGTCGGCGCTGGTGATACGGCGAAAGCAAATAGACAGACGCTTCAATTTGAGGAAATACACCCAAATAAACCAACAATCACAGAGATTTAGCGCATAAGCACGTAGAATACTGCCCTTTGCTCCGCGCCCTGAATTATTCCCATGACTGAAGCCCTTACCCCCCATATTGTCACCGCCTTCGCCAACCGAGCACAACTCATGGCACAGCTGCATGCTGAAAACACCGACACCTACCGCCTGTTTCACGGCACGGTCGAAGGTCATCCGGGGCTGACCGTGGATCGTTATGGCGATTTACTTCTGGTGCAATGCTTTCATAGCCCGCTAAATGCAGAACAACTGGCTGAGTTAACTCAGTTTTATGCGCAAAAACTACCCGGCCTGAGCTTGGTTTATAACGACCGCAGCCAGGCCAATTCACGCATTGCCAATAAATTGGAAGGGGAACAATTAGCCCTTGCCAGCCAGCCCCGCGAAGCCCATGAAATGGGTGTCACCTACCGCATCCAGGGGCGCCATACCGGGCAAGACCCGTGGCTGTTCCTTGATCTGCGGGCAGCGCGACGGCGTGTCATGCAGGAAATTCCCAATAAATCCCTGCTCAATCTGTTTGCCTATACCTGTGGCGTAGGCATTGCGGCGGTCAAGGCGGGTGCGCGATTTGTGGTGAATGTCGATTTTGCTGACTCCAGCCTGCAAATTGGCAAGGAAAACGCGCGTTACAACACCCTGCCCGTGCGCCCCCGCTTCATTAAAAGCGATGCCTTTGCCGCCATGCGCCAATTCTCCGGCCTGGGCCAAGCCGAGTTTGTGCGCGGCAAACGCATGCCGCCTTTTCCAAAACTCGAAGCGCAAAAGTTTGATTGCGTTTTTCTTGACCCTCCAACCTATGCCAAAAGTCCGTTTGGCGTGGTCGATCTGGTGAACGACTACGCCACGGTCTTCAAGCCCGCCCTGCTATGCACCAATGAAGGCGGCACCTTGATCTGCACCAATCACGTCGCCAGCGTTTCTCGCGAAGTCTGGCTGGATCAATTGCAGCGCAGCGCCACCAAAGCCGGACGAACAATTCGCGAGTTCGAATGGATTGCGCCTGAAGCCGACTTCCCAATGATGGATGGCGAGCCCCCTTTGAAGGTGCTGCTCTTGCGCGTTTGATGGCCTTCCCGCATGACATTCAAAGCGGCCATGCAGCAATGCCATTGTTTTAAATAACAGTTTTAAATAACGCAAATATCGTTAGGTTAAGCCGCCGTCTATTTCGTTTACCTTACTCATCTTGCCGAGCCAGCGCGGTATAACAATGATAAAACCAAGCGAAACTCTATGATTTAGCTTGATAATCTGCGATAATGCGAACCCAATCAGCAAGGCCAGCAAGACGCTGAGTTTTCCCGTTTTATCTTCTTTATTCAGGCTGCATTGCCAGCATTTTCCACAAGCTAGCACTGCCTTTTTGCCTCAATTTGCTTCTCTCTGCGCAACGCAGACACACCGAAAATTACATGACAACCACAAATGACACCCCTATCAGCTTTGTTCAGCTTGGGTTAAAACCCGCATTGCTCACTGCACTGACTGAAGTTGGCTACGAAACCCCGTCACCCATCCAAGCAGCTTGTATCCCTGCGCTCTTAGCCGGGAAAGATGTACTCGGCGAAGCGCAAACCGGCACCGGCAAAACAGCCGCCTTTGCCCTGCCCTTGCTGCAAAAAATTGATGTCTCGCGCGCTGTGCCGCAAGCCTTGGTTCTGACCCCTACGCGCGAACTGGCCATTCAAGTAGCCGAAGCCTTGCAACGTTATGCCAAGTACATGCCGGGCTTTCATGTGTTGCCAGTCTATGGCGGACAAAGCATGATCGTGCAATTACGCCAGCTCTCGCGTGGCGCACATGTGATCGTCGGCACGCCAGGCCGCGTCATGGATCATCTGGAAAGAAAAAGCTTGACGCTAGACAAGCTCACATTCATGGTGCTGGATGAAGCCGATGAAATGCTGCGCATGGGCTTTATTGACGATGTGAAGTGGATTCTTGAACACACCCCGGCTTCGCGCCAGACTGCGCTGTTCTCGGCCACCATGCCGGACGTGATCCGGCGCGTGGCGCACCAGCATTTGCGCGATCCGCAAGAAATCAAAATCCGTGCCGCAACCAGCACCGTCACCACCACCCAGCAGTTTTACTGCCAAACTCACGGCGGACAAAAAATCGAAGCCTTGACGCGGATCATGGAAGTTGAAGCTGACTTCGATGCGGCGATTATTTTTGTGCGCACCAAGCTTGCCACCGTTGAACTGGCCGACAAGCTCGAAGCGCGTGGTTATGCCGTTGCGGCATTGAATGGCGACATGACGCAAGGCTTGCGTGAGCAGGTCATTGAGCGTCTGAAAAGCGGCAGCCTGGATATTGTGGTGGCCACTGACGTTGCCGCACGCGGCATTGACGTCTCGCGCATCAGTCATGTCATCAATTATGACGTGCCCAACGACACCGAAGCCTATGTACACCGCATCGGCCGCACTGGTCGCGCAGGCCGCACCGGGCGGGCGATCCTGTTCATCACTCCGCGTGAACTGCACATGCTGAAAGTGATCGAGCGCGCCACGCGGCAAAAGATTGAGCCACTCGCCATGCCCACCCCCCGCGAAGTCGCAAACAAGCGCGTGGCGCAATTTACCCAGCAGATTCTGGACACGCTCAAAAACGAGAAACTGGAATTCTTTTTTGATGTCATCCGCAACATGGAAACCGATCACAACATCGGCGCCCGTGAAATTGCTGCCGCGCTCACCTGGCTATCCCAGCGCGAACGCCCCTTGCAGCTTACAGGCGCATCCGCTGTTGATTTAGCGCCGCCACCAGCACGTAACGATCGCAACAGCAGTGAGCGTAGTGAGCGTAGTTTTGGTCGCGGCAATGACCGCCCAAGCGATCGCAATAGCGACCGCCCGCCACGCGAAAACCGTGAGCAAATTCTTGAAAAACGTCGCACCTTTGCCGCTGGCGATTTAGCCCGTTACCGCATCGAAGTCGGTCGCAATCAAGGCGTGCTACCCAAAGAGATCGTCGGCGCGATTGCCAACGAAGGGGGTATTGATGGCAAGCAAATTGGCCAGATCAACCTGTTTGACGACTTTAGCACCGTTGAATTACCGGCCAACTTGCCCGCCGATGTCATGGACGTGTTGCGCCGAATCCGCGTGCGCCAGTTTGCGTTAAAGGCAAGAATCACCGAACCCGGCGAATACCCCGATACCCGCCCGCCTCGCCCTGCCGGTCCTCCCCGTGCAAAAAAGGAATGGGGCGGCAAGTCGGACTTTCGGGGTGGCGACAAAAAGCCGGAATGGAAAAAACGCGACCGCTAAAGCCCTGAAACCTGTTCGTATGCATTGGAATAAAACAGGAAAAAAGCATGCCGATTTACTCGCTGACTAACCAACAGCCGGTGATCGGCAGCAATGCCTGGATCGCTCCAAACGCCACAGTCATTGGCGACGTGATCCTGGGCAATAACAGCAGCATCTGGTGGAACGCCGTCCTGCGCGGCGACACCGATCAACTGCGCGTGGGCGAAAACAGCAATATCCAGGATGGCTCGGTGCTGCATACCGATGCTGGCATTAAACTCACCGTTGGCAAAAACGTCACTGTTGGCCATTTGGTCATGCTGCATGGCTGCACAATTGGTGATGGTTCGCTGATTGGCATTAAAAGTGTGGTCTTGAATAATGCTGTGATTGGTGAGCATAGCCTGATCGGTGCCAATTCACTGGTGCCAGAAGGAAAAGTGATTCCACCCCGCTCACTCGTCATGGGCTCACCCGGCAAAGTGATACGCGAATTAAGCGATGCCGAAGTTGCCAGAATTTTCCGCATCTCTGACATGTACGTCGCAAATGCAGCACGTTATCGGGAAGAACTCAAACCCCAGTTCGGCATCTAGTTAAAGCACCCGCCCTCACTTATTTAACGCATCGCTCAGCATGCCATGCTGCGAATTTTTATTTAAAAAGTCGGCGCTGGTGAGACGGCGAAAAGATACCAAAAAGATACCAATATCAACTCAAAATGATATTGGTTTAGTCTCCTCTAGGATTACTTGCGTCGGGCTCGCCTGCTTTGCGAGTCGATAAAATGGGGAACGCTTTTTGCGGGATCTGAACAAAAACTTCGCCATTCTTGATGAGCCCCAGCTCATAACGCGCGCGTTCTTCAATCGCGCCCAGACCTGACTTTAAATCACGCACTTCGGCATCCAGTGCAGCGTTGCGTTGCTCCAGCATTTGATTTTGCGCGCGTTGCGCTTCGAGCTGCCGACCGTTGTCCCACACGCGAAACCAGCCGCCCTTGCCAAGCCACAATGGATATTGCAGCAAAGCGATGAGGGCGACTAGCAGCCAGGTTAACCGGCTCATGGTACGAATTTCACAAAGGGCTTATTTACGCAGGGTTATTCACGCTTATTGAAAAAGCTCATTTGCGTAAATTGTAAAACGCGCCAAGGCCAGGGTAGCTTGAGGTGCCGCCAAGGTCTTCTTCAATGCGCAGCAACTGGTTGTATTTGGCGATGCGGTCTGAGCGGGAAAGTGATCCTGTCTTGATTTGCAAGGCATTCAAGCCTACCGCAATGTCGGCAATGGTTGAGTCTTCCGTCTCGCCCGAGCGATGCGAGATCACCGCCGTGTAGCCTGCGCGCTTGGCCATTTCAACCGCAGCGAAGGTCTCAGTCAGCGTGCCGATCTGGTTGATCTTGATGAGGATGGAGTTGGCGATGCCTTGCTGTATGCCTTCGCGCAGGATTTTGGGGTTGGTCACAAACACATCGTCACCCACGATCTGCACTTTTTTGCCCAGACGGTCGGTGAGTGTTTTCCAGCCCGGCCAATCGGCTTCGCTCATGCCGTCTTCGATGCTGAGGATGGGGAAGCGATCGGCGAGCGTCACGAGGTAATCGGTAAACCCTTCGGAGGAGAGTTCGAGCCTTTCCGAGGCCAAATGATAGCGGCCATTTTTATAGAACTCGGATGCCGCGCAGTCCAGCGCTAGCGCCACGTCCTGCCCTGGCGTGTAGCCTGCGGCTTCAATCGCACGCAAAATCAGCTCGATGGCTTCATCGTTGCCCGCGACGTTGGGCGCAAAACCGCCTTCGTCGCCCACAGTAGTCGGATAGCCTTTTTTGTCCACCAGCTTTTTCAGGTGTTGGAACACTTCTGCGCCGCAGCGCAGCGCTTCGCGGAAAGATTGCGCGCCAACGGGCACAATCATGAATTCCTGAATGTCCAGGTTGTTGTTGGCGTGCGCGCCGCCGTTGATCACATTCATCATCGGCACGGGCATTTGCATGGGGCCGGAACCGCCGAAGTAGCGATACAGCGGCAGCCCGGCTTCTTCGGCTGCGGCTTTGGCTACGGCCATGGAAACGGCCAGCATGGCGTTCGCGCCCAGACGGGATTTGTTGTCCGTGCCATCCAGTTCGATCAGGGATTGGTCGATAAAAGCCTGCTCTTCAGCGTCCAGACCGATGATGGATTCGGAGATTTCGGTGTTGACGTTTTCCACCGCCTGCATCACACCCTTGCCTAAAAAACGCCCCGCATCGCCATCGCGCAATTCGATGGCTTCGCGCGAGCCTGTGGAAGCGCCGGAGGGCACGGCTGCGCGGCCCAAAATGCCGGATTCGAGCAAGACATCGGCTTCAACGGTCGGGTTGCCACGCGAATCCAGAATTTCGCGGGCGACGATATCAACAATTGCACTCATGTTAGTCCTTGATTTTATTGAAGTGGAAGATTAGAAGTGGGCTGCAAAACCACGGCGTTTGGTCACGCCATCGAGTTCAAGCAAGGTTTCCAGCAGCGCTGGCATATCTGCCAGCGGCCAGGCATTGGGCCCGTCGGACAAGGCTGCGGCTGGATTGGGGTGGGTTTCCATAAACAAGCCGGCAATGCCGACGGCTACGGCCGCACGCGCCAGTACGGGCACGAATTCACGCTGCCCGCCAGAAGAGGCGCCTTGCCCGCCGGGGAGTTGCACCGAATGCGTGCCATCAAACACCACCGGGCAATTCGTCTCGCGCATGATGGCCAGGCTACGCATGTCGGACACCAGATTGTTGTAGCCAAACGATGCCCCACGCTCGCACACCATGATGGTATCCGCCCCGGCGTTGGCTTCCTTGGCTTTGGCGACGACATGTTTCATGTCACCCGGCGCCAGAAACTGGCCTTTTTTGATATTCACCGGTTTGCCGGAAGCCGCGCACGCCTGGATGAAATCCGTTTGGCGACACAGAAATGCGGGGGTTTGCAGCACATCCACCACGCTGGCGACTGCGGCAATTTCATCCTCGGCATGCACGTCGGTGAGCACCGGCACGCCGATTTGTTGTTTGACATCAGCCAGAATTCCTAGGCCCGTGTCCATGCCTAAACCGCGAAACGATTTACCCGAGCTGCGATTGGCCTTGTCATAGGACGATTTGTAAATGAAATTAAGCCCTAGTTTGGCGCAAATTTCCTTGAGCTGACCGGCCGTGTCCAACGCCATTTGGCGCGACTCAATGACGCATGGGCCGGCGATCAAGAACAGCGGTTGGTCGAGTCCGACGTTGAAGTGGCAGAGTTTCATGCTGTTTTCTTCATCGAACGCCGTACCGCCAGCGCCGACTTTACATAGGCGATAAACAGTGGATGCCCGTTGCGCGGGTTGGAGGTGAATTCCGGATGGAACTGGCAGCCCACGAACCACGGATGCTGGCTTTTGGGCAGTTCTATCATCTCGCACAGCGGATTGCCTTCTGCCGAGACGCCAGAGACGATCAGCCCGGCTTGTTCCAAGCGCGGAAGGTAAGCGTTATTGACTTCATAACGATGGCGATGGCGCTCGGTAATCACGTCTTGCCCGTAAATCTCGCGGGCGAGCGTGTCTTTCTTGAGCTGGCACTTTTGTCCGCCTAAGCGCATGGTGCCGCCCAAGTCGGAATTTTCATCGCGCTGCTCAATTTTGCCTTCGTGATCCATCCATTCGGTAATCAGGGCGATCACCGGGTGCGGCGTTGCGGCGTCAAACTCGGTGCTGTGCGCGTCAGTCAGGTCCGCTGCGTCACGAGCGAACTCAATGACGGCGAGCTGCATGCCCAAACAAATACCCAAATACGGCACTTGATGTTCGCGCGCATAGCGAATGGCGGCAATCTTGCCTTCCGTGCCGCGTCGGCCAAAGCCGCCAGGGACCAGAATCGCGTCCATCGAGTCCAGCGCAGCGCAGCCAGTCTTCTCGAGTTGTTCAGAGTCGACGTAATGCACCGTAACCTTGCTATGGGTGTGTATGCCGGCATGCACCAGAGCCTCGGTGAGCGATTTGTAAGATTCTGTCAAATCAACGTATTTGCCTACAAAAGCGATATTCACTTCATCTGTTGGATGCTCCAGCGAATCAACTAATTTTTTCCAGACAGATAAGTCAGCAGCCTTGGCCAATATGCCCAGCTTGTGGCAGACAATTTCATCCAGCATCTGGTCATGCAGCATGGAAGGTATTTTGTAAATACTGGTGGCATCCAGTGCAGAAATCACTGCCTCAGGCTGCACATTGGTAAATAACGCGATCTTGGCGCGCTCGTCAGCAGGTAAAGGTCGGTCAGCGCGGCACAGCAAAATGTCCGGCTGGATACCAATTTGTCGCAACTCCTTGACAGAGTGCTGCGTTGGCTTCGTTTTCAATTCGCCTGCCGTGGGAATCCAGGGCACTAAAGTTAAATGGATAAAGCAAGCGTTGTTGCGGCCTTCCTGTATGCCCATTTGACGAATGGCCTCAAGGAAGGGCAGAGATTCAATATCGCCCACGGTACCACCGACTTCAACAATCGCCACTTCCGCACCTTCTGCGCCGCGTTTGACGTATTGTTTTATTTCGTCCGTAATATGAGGAATAACTTGAACAGTCTTTCCTAAGTACTCGCCACGACGTTCTTTTTTTATAACAGACTCGTAAATCTGCCCCGTCGTGAAATTGTTGCGCTTGCCCATTTTGGCACTGGTAAAGCGCTCATAGTGACCCAAATCAAGATCGGTTTCTGCGCCATCCTCAGTCACAAAGACTTCGCCATGCTGAAAAGGCGACATAGTGCCGGGATCGACGTTGATATAGGGGTCAAGCTTGAGGTGCGTAACCGTTAAACCGCGCGATTCGAGAATCGCCCCCAGACTTGCAGCAGCGATGCCTTTGCCCAAACTGGACACGACACCACCCGTAACAAAAACATATTTAGCCATGAAAAGACAGGTGCGAGAAATTTGAATGATAGCGGAAATTTCAAGCTTTGCAGAAAATCCAGACCAGCTGGTCATTCTCGCGACACCCAAAAAAGGAAGGATGCACAAAAACTCAAAATGCTGCAGCCACTCGCTCAATGAGCCTGCGCTGCGCAGTATAATTTTGCGTTTTACGATCAAGGGATTTTCATGGAAGCCGAACGCATCAACGCCGTTGCCAATCGCATTAGCAATCTGAAAATGCGCGCCCTGGAACTGCGGAGGTATCTTTGACTACGATGCCAAAGCATCGCGTTTAGAAGAAATTGTTGGCTTGCTCGAAGATCCGAAGGTCTGGGATGATGCGGAAAAAGCCCAAACATTAGGCCGCGAGCGCAAGACCCTTGAATCCGTTGTTTTAAGCCTTGACCACATCGCACAACGACTTATCGACGGCCATGAGCTCTTTGATCTGGCCAAAGGCGAAGATGACGAAGAAACCCTTCTGGCCGTTGAAAGTGACTTGGTCGCAGTTGAAACCGAGGTTAGCGGGTTGGAATTTCGCCGCATGTTCAACAACCCGGCGGACGCCAACAACTGCTTTATTGACATTCAGGCAGGCGCGGGCGGCACAGAGGCCTGCGATTGGGCCAGCATGCTCTTGCGGCAATACCTGCGCTATTGCGAGACCAAGGGCTTTAAAGTTGAAGTGCTGGAAGAAACCGAAGGGGACGTGGCCGGCATACGCAGCGCTTCGCTGAAAGTTATAGGCGACTATGCCTACGGCTTGTTGCGCACGGAAACCGGCGTGCATCGTCTGGTGCGCAAAAGCCCGTTTGACTCGTCAGGTGGGCGGCACACCTCGTTTGCTAGCCTGTATGTGTATCCGGAAATTGACGATTCGATCGAGATCGAGGTCAATCCGGCCGATTTGCGCGTCGACACCTTCCGTGCCAGCGGCGCCGGTGGTCAGCACATCAACAAGACCGATTCGGCCATCCGCATCACGCACATCCCGTCCGGCATTGTGGTCCAGTGTCAAAACGACCGCTCACAACACCGCAACCGCGCCGAGGCGATGACCATGCTGAAGTCGCGCCTGTATGAAGAAGAAATGCGCAAAAGACAAGCCGAGGCAGATAAGCTCGAAGCAGGCAAAACCGACGTAGGTTGGGGACACCAGATCCGCAGCTACGTGCTGGACCAAAGCCGCATCAAGGATTTACGCACCAACGTTGAGACTTCCAACACGCAAAAAGTGCTCGACGGCGATCTTGACCCATTTATTGAAGCGAGCTTAAAGCAAGGTGTGTAATTTCAACAGCGCATTTCAAGCAAATACTTAAAGCCACCACGCCCAAATCACCTGGCACCTGACACCTGACACAAAACTGGACGATCCCCATGAGCGAACAACCTGCTATTCCTGTTGACGAAAACCGCCTGATTGCCGAGCGGCGTGAAAAGCTTCATGCCTGGCGCACTGCTGGCCAAGCCTTCCCCAATGACTTTTCACGCGAAAATCTCGCTGGCAGGCTCGACGAGCTGTATAGCGAAAAAACCCGCGAAGAGCTCGAAGCCCTGCCAATCACCGTTAAGGTGGCCGGCCGCATCATGTTAAAGCGCGTGATGGGCAAGGCCAGTTTTGCCACCATTCAGGACATGTCCGGGCGGATTCAGCTATATATCAGCAATGAGTCAATAGGCGAAGCAGAACACGCTGAATTCAAGCATTGGGATAGCGGCGACATCATCGGTTGCGAAGGCACCCTGATGAAAACCAAAACCAATGAGCTCACCGTGCATTGCAGCGAGATTCGTCTGCTCACCAAATCCCTGCGCCCCTTGCCGGAAAAATTCCACGGCTTGACCGATGTGGAACAAAAATATCGCAGCCGTTATGTCGACCTCATCACCAATGAGCAAACGCGGCTCACCTTTGTCGCCCGCAGCCGCATGGTGCAGTCAATCCGCAATTACATGACGCACCATCACTTTTTGGAAGTCGAAACGCCCATGATGCACCCGCTGCCAGGCGGCGCGGCGGCCAAGCCATTCAAAACCCATCACAACGCGCTGGACATGGAGTTGTTCCTGCGTATCGCGCCTGAACTGTATTTAAAGCGTCTGGTGGTCGGCGGGTTTGAAAAAGTGTTCGAGATCAATCGCAATTTCCGAAATGAAGGTCTCTCGCCCCGGCATAACCCCGAATTCACCATGATGGAGTTTTACGAGGCCTATACCGACTATCGCCAACTGATGGATTTCACCGAAGGCCTGCTGCGCCATTCGGCACGCGAGGCGCTGGGCACGGAAGTGTTCAGCTACCAGGGCCGCGAGCTGGACCTGTCCAAGCCTTTTGCGCGCCATACCATCACCGGCGCCATTCATCATTACCATCCCGGTTATTCATTCGAGCAGTTGAACGACATTGCCTGGCTGCGGCAAAAGCTGGCCGACCTGAAGTGCGACCTCAACGCACCGCACCTGCGCCATGCAGGTCTTGGCGCTTTGCAGCTGGCGCTGTTTGAAGAAACGACTGAAGCCGAGTTGTGGGAGCCGACTTACATCATCGACTACCCCGCTGAAGTCTCGCCCTTGGCACGGCGCAGCGATACCAACCCGGACATTACCGAGCGCTTTGAGCTCTTTATCGTCGGCCGCGAAATCGCCAATGGTTTTTCAGAATTGAATGACCCGGAAGACCAGGCCGCACGCTTCATGGAACAGGCCAAAGCCAAAGAAGCCGGCGACGAAGAAGCCATGTATTACGACGCCGATTACATTCGCGCGCTCGAATACGGCCTGCCGCCCACCGGCGGCTGCGGCATCGGCATTGATCGCTTGGTCATGCTGCTGACTGATTGCGCTTCGATTCGCGACGTTATTCTGTTCCCGCAAATGCGCCCTGAATAAAATAATCGCCGTATCACCAGCGCCGACTTTTGCTATTTATTACTTATGGCAAATGCAAGACAAAGTGAATACGTTATCAATAAAACAGTCAATAAAGCACTTGTCATTGGTGCCGGCATAGCGGGCATTGCCATTAGTGAACGACTGGCGCATCGCGGCTGGCAGGTTGAGCTGTTTGAACGCAATGCCGCACCGGCAGAAGCTGCATCAGGCAATCCTTCTGGCGTGTTGCTGCCATTATTAACGCGAGACGACGCGCCAGCTGCCCGGCTCTCACGCGCTTGCTACCAACATGCCCTGCGCCGTCTGGCTGAACTGCCTGGCGTGCGCTGGTCACCCTGCGGCGTCCTGCAAATTGCACGAGATGCAACGCACGAAGCGTTGCAACGCCTTACGCTAGAAGAGCTCAATCTACCTGCTGAATTGGTGAGCTTTCTGGATAAAAAAGCAGCAGAAACACGCACAGGCCATGCCGTTGCGCACGGCGGATGGTGGTTTCCTGGCGGTGGTTGGGTTGATCCGGTGAGCTTATGCAAAGCCCTGCTTGCTGCAGGCAAAACGCATATTCAGACACATTACGGCGTAGCGGTCGCGCGCATGGAGCAAACGCCAACTGGCTGGAAACTATTTGACAGTACAGATCATTTGCTAAGCAGTGCGCCCCACGTCATCCTGGCAAATGCTCAAGCGGCTGATGCATTGTTGCCTTATCCTGTGCCACTCAAACTCACGCCGATTCGCGGCCAAATAACTTACCTGCCAGCGCTAACTGAAAGTTATTCATCCCTGGAGACAGTCCTCTGCCGTGCGGGTTATTTCATCCCGCCGACCTCTGGCCTGGCCTGCGTGGGTGCAAGCTTTGACCGTAACGATAGTAATCTGCAAACTCGCTTAAGTGACCATCTGGGCAATCTGCAACGATTAGACGATCTGCTGCCAGGCGCTGCGCAAAACATCGATGCAAGCACGCTCACAGGTCGCGCGGGTGTGCGTGCGGCCACGCGCGATCACTTGCCACTCATTGGTCCCTTGCCTGCCCCGCTAACGCCACGGCAGGCAGGGCAACTCGGGTTGTCAAGCCTGCCCCGCCAGCCCGGCTTACATGCCTTGCTGGGTTTGGGCGCACGCGGTATGGTTTGGGCGCCATTAGCCGCTGAATTGCTGGCATGCCAAATAACGCAAGCGTCTTTACCTCTCGACAAAAGACTTATTCAACTCGTTGATCCCGCAAGGTTTTATTTGCATGACTTGCGGCGAAAGCAAAAGTAATTCGTAACAAGACATGTCAAACTGGCAACCCCTCATCAATCTCGCGTAATCTGCGCTGCGTTTTTTTATACGATAGGAGGCAACATGGAAATCAATCAAAAATCACGCACACACCCTTTAATTCTGGTGGCCGCTATTTCAGTGACCGCCGTTGCCCTCGCAGGTGTGGGTGTTCTCACGGGCATTCTGCCCAATCCTGCCGCTTCGCCTAATCCAGTGGCCTTGGCAGATCAAACGCCTATGGTGTTAAGTGAAAACCAGCATGAGAGTAAACAGTTTGACGAACTCATGACCGGCTCAGAAAATAATCCAGGCCCATCCCAGCCGAAACAAGCCCCCACCACAAAACAGCCGGAAACGACGAGCCCGCATCCATCAGCGAAAAAACAAGCAAGCGCAAAAAAGACAACCGCCACGCGTCATAAAACGCAACACGCCGTCTCACCAGCGCCGACTTCAGCGACCAATGCGCCTGCCAAATGCAAAGATTGCGGTACAGTTGAGCAAATCCGAGAGCTGGCTGTCGAACCTCAAGGCAGCGGCGTAGGCGGCGTTGCCGGTGGTGTTGTCGGCGGCTTGTTAGGCAATCAGGTCGGCAAAGGCGATGGCCGTACTGCCGCAACAGTTATTGGCGTAGTCGGCGGCGCACTAGCCGGCAACAAGATTGAAAAAACCATGAAGAAAAAACAGACTTACGAGACAGTCGTCCGCTATGAAGACGGCACCACACAAGTCTTCCCCAGCGATGCGCCCCCCGGATGGCGTGAAGGCGACAAGATTCGCGTGGATAACGGCGTCATCGTCAGCCGCTGATTTTTCCACTCACCCAAACGCTTCCCAGCCACGCGGCTCGGAAGCGTTTTTTATTTGGTTAATTATTTAGCACGGCATCCAACCGTTCGAGCACCCGCTCGCGCCCGAACACTTCCAGCACCGCATCAATCGCCGGAGATTGCGGCATGCCTAGCAAAGCCACGCGCAGCGGAATGGCCACTTGCGGCATTTTCAGGCCGAGCTCGGTAGCCGTTTGTTTCACCACTTGTCCCAACTCAGCGGCTTGCCATGGGCAATCCACCAAGCGATCGCGCAACGCTTTTAGCGCATTGCAGGCAGGCTCCGTTAAATGTTGCGCACGGACTTCTTCACTCGCCGGCACCCGCACATACATCGGATGCACTGCATCAGCTAACTCGTTCAGGTTGCCGGCTCGATCACGGTACAACGCAACCACCTTGGCAAGATCCGGCCCCTGTTCGGTAGTGACCCCTTGCTGTGCCAAACGCCGCACCACTTCAGCCGCCAAGCGTTGCAGATCCGCTGCCTTGATGTAATGCGCATTGAGCCAGTTGAGCTTTTCGGTATTGAACTGCGCGGCAGATGCCGTGATGTGGTTCAAATCAAACCACTGCGTAAACTGCGCCATGCTGAACACTTCTTCATCCCCATGCGACCAGCCCAGCCGCGCCAGATAGTTCAGCACGGCCTCAGGCAGATAACCCTCCTCGTCATATTGCATCACCGACACCGCGCCGTGCCGTTTGGACAATTTCTGTCCATCGTCGCCGAGGATCATCGACAAATGCGCATAACTTGGCACAGGGGCGCCCAAAGCCTGCAACAGGTTGATCTGGCGTGGCGTGTTATTCACGTGGTCGTCACCACGAATCACGTGGGTAATCGCCATGTCCCAGTCATCCACGACAACGCAAAAGTTGTAGGTCGGCGTGCCGTCTGCGCGGGCAATAATGAAATCATCCAGCTCAGTGTTGGCGAATTCGATACGCCCTTTGACTTGATCATCCCAGGCCACCACACCATCGATCGGGTTACGAAAACGCACAACTGGCGGCACGCCATCTGGCACTGGTGGCAGGGTTTTCCCCGTATCCGGGCGCCAGCGGCCATCGTAGCGGGGCTTTTCCTTCCGCGCCTCCTGCTCGGCACGCAGTGCATCCAGTGCTTCGCGCGAGGTATAGCAATAATAGGCCGTGCCGACGGCCAGCATCTCGGTAATCACCTGCCGGTAACGCGCCATGCGCTGCATCTGGTAAAACGGGCCTTCGTCATAGTTCAGTCCCAACCAGTTCATTCCATCCAGAATCGCCTGAACTGCCTCGGGTGTTGAACGTTCGACATCCGTGTCCTCAATGCGCAGAATAAATTTTCCGCCGTGCCGACGGGCATAAGCCCAGGCAAAGAGCGCTGTGCGCGCCCCGCCAATATGCAAAAAACCAGTCGGACTGGGGGCGAAACGAGTGCGTAAAGTCATGAGAATCCAAGCCGATAAAAGGTGAAAGACGCTTGATTTTACGCCATCCAGTGCGGAGAGTAATTGACCTTGAGGCCAGTCTATGGTTAAATAATCGGCTCTTTTCGCGGGCGGTTAACTCAGCGGTAGAGTGCCACCTTCACACGGTGGAAGCCACTGGTTCGATCCCAGTACCGCCCACCAAAGCACCTTTTTCATTGGCTGGATAATGTTTTTAAGGATAAAAGCAACACTTGTCATCCTCCTTAATCACAAGAACAATCTGAATATGTCAAAATGAACCCTTTGCTCGCCTTAAGTCTCTAGTTTCGCAAGGTAAAGCAAGATTTTAGTAAATTGATTTGATGTAATTTGAATGGCATTCCATGACTAAAGAAACAAAAGACCTCGTTTATTGCTATCACTGTCGCACGCACCATCCGCGTGAGGAAATGCGCAAAATGGTGACTAAAACAGGCACTCGTTGGCGTTGCATTCGGAGCATTGAAGCCACACAACGTGGTCTTGAAGCTCGCGAAGCTTATGGTCGGCAAGTCTCTGAAATGAACAAAGCTGAATCCAAAGCCCGTGCGCAACGGCTAAATAGTGCTTTGCAAGAAAAGTAAACGATCACCGTAGCTGCATTATTGCGTTGCTACGAGACATAGCCAGTTTTTTGCAAGCCTAGCAATTGCAGGCAAATATGCAACCCAAGAAAACCCTGTTGGTGATTTATTATTCCGTAACAGGCGGTACTGAGCAAATATCTCGCGCCTTGATCAAAGGCGTCAAAGACGCAGCGGTAGAAGATACCCTTGTCGCAAAAATCAAATTAGCACCAGAGACTTTGCCGGAAGATGTGCTGACAGCCAGCGCCTATGTTTTTGCCACCCCGGAAAACCTTGGCGCTGTCTCGGGTCTGATGAAAGATTTTTTTGACCGCTGCTATTATCCAGCACTGGATAAAATTAACGGGCGGCCTTATGCCACCCTGATTTGCGCTGGCAGTGACGGGCAAAATGCAGCGCGCCAGATTGAGCGCATTACGACCGGATGGCGATTGCGTGCCATCGCCGACCCGCTCATTGTTTGCACACATGCCCAAACCGCAGAAGCAATACTCAGCCCCAAAACCATTTCAGCCGAAGACCTCTTGCGCTGCGAAGCACTTGGCAGTTTGATGGCAAATGGGTTGGCGCTAGGGGTTTTTTAATCCACAGACCAACCGGTTAATCTGGTGACCTCCAGCGCCATACCATTGCCACATCAGTGCCACATCATTGCCATATCACTACCCAAGCGACCTGCCAGCAGGGCACGATAAAATTCAGGCGGTAGCTTGGTCTAAATCAAAGGCTCGGTGCAAGGCACGTACGGCGAGTTCCAGATACTTTTCATCTACGACAACTGAAATCTTGATCTCGGATGTGGAAATCATCTGGATGTTGATACCTTCTTCAGCCAGCGTGCGGAACATTTTGCTGGCCACGCCAGGATGGGAGCGCATGCCAACACCGACAGCGGACACTTTGCAAATCTTGTTATCGCCATCCACCCGCAACGCGCCGACATGCGGCTGAATTTGCTCTTCCAGCATTTTTTTCGCCCGCGCATATTCACTGCGATTCACGGTGAAAGAAAAGTCGGTTGTGCCATCATGGCCGACGTTCTGGATGATCATATCCACGTCGATATTGGCCTCGGCAATTGGGCCCAGAATTTGATAGGCAATGCCAGGACGGTCCGGCACGCCGGAGACGGTGAGTTTGGCTTCGTCACGGTTAAAGGCGATGCCAGAAATAATGGGTTGTTCCATAGCGCTGTTTTCCTCAAAAGTAATCAATGTGCCAGCCGTTTCCTGGCCTTCCGCCTCCAAGCTGGAGAGCACACGCAGCTTGACTTTGTACTTGCCGGCAAACTCGACCGAGCGAATTTGCAGCACTTTTGAACCGAGGCTCGCCATTTCCAGCATTTCTTCAAAAGTGATTTGATCGAGCTTTTTAGCCGCAGGCACAATGCGCGGATCGGTCGTATAGACGCCATCCACATCGGTATAAATCTGGCACTCATCGGCTTTCAAAGCGGCAGCCAGCGCGACACCGGAAGTATCCGAGCCACCACGCCCCAGGGTGGTGATATTGCCGACCGCATCCACGCCTTGAAAGCCGGCAACGATCACCACAGCATCGTTATCGAGATCCTGGCGAATATTTTTCTCGTCGATTTCCAAAATCCGGGCTTTGGAGAATGCGCTGTCCGTCAGAACTTTAACCTGGCCACCGGTGTAGCTTTTAGCTTTCAAACCCAGATCACGCAAGGCCATGGCCAGCAAAGCGATGCTCACCTGCTCGCCCGTGGCCAGCATGACGTCCATTTCACGCAAATCCGGCTGCGGCGATACCTCGTTGGCCAAGGCCACCAGGCGATTGGTTTCGCCGCTCATGGCAGACACCACAACCACGACTTGATGCCCCTGCGCCTTCCAGCGTGAGACGCGGCGCGCGACATTACGAATTCGCTCAGGCGAGCCCATGGAGGTACCACCGTATTTCTGAACAATTAATGCCATGTTTATTTCTTCGCGCGAAAAAAGCGAGATTTTAACCGATAGTGAATTGATATCATGAGTATCTGTTGTAACTTTTGCATAGTCACTTCATTCTGCAAACAAAAAATCAAGATATATCGCGATGCCCAATAGCCAATCAACGCCACTAACACGCTGCCCCTGGTGCGGCGATGATCCCCTTTACACCGCTTACCATGACAATGAATGGGGCGTGCCTTGCCATGACGAGCGCACGCTGTTTGAATTTCTGCTGCTGGAAGGCGCGCAAGCTGGCCTGTCGTGGATCACGATTTTGAAGAAACGCGAAAATTATCGCCGCGCGTTTGATGGTTTCGATGTCAACAAAATCGCCCACTATGGCGAGCAGGATGTCGCCCGTTTGC
>ENA-UPTA01002627-UPTA01002627.1-activated-sludge-metagenome-genome-assembly--contig:-NODE-2627-length-18362-cov-6.123395_pt1 | contig 18362 bp, 15 predicted proteins | sample MGYA00238184_ERZ773361 | MGnify/ENA primary metagenome ERZ773361 (study PRJEB29100, sample SAMN05720205) | activated sludge metagenome | isolation source: anaerobic digester from wastewater...
CTATCGGTTATTGTACCCGATTTTTGGTGTCCGTTAAAGTGGGGTTATCTCACCTACCCCTTGAGTTTCCTGTGAATCTGAAACTGAAACCAATCGGATCCTATCGCCTTCATCTCTTCAAATTCCTCCTTCCTCCAAATCTGTCTTGATTCTGCTCCATTACAATCATAAAGGTCAACAATCAAGTCTCTCTCTCCCATCTCATAATGGCGGCTTGAACTATAAGGCCAATCAACGGCCCGCTCCACTATCCCCGCTTCCACTGGATTATACTCTACATAGTTTCCGCAGGTCTTCAAATAAGATTCGTTTTCAATGAGCTTAGCCCTGTAGCGATCACGCCATAAAGGCCCAAACCTCTTATGGGTTGTGTTATATTGATGCGTATAGGATTTTTTCAGGACCTTCATGCCTTCTGAAAATCGCGAGGCATCTTCAATCGCTACGACCATGTGCACATGCGTTTGCATAAGACAGTAGTGAAAAACCTTAAAGGCATACTCCTTTTAAATTCCCAAAAGTTCCTTCTTAAAAAACTGAAAATCTTCTGACTTCTCAAAAATTTTTCTTTTTTCGATCGCCCGTGTAAAGACATGAGCAAAACATCCGTCGTATAACAATGCCGCCCGCGCAATCCTGCCCACCTCTTATCAACTCCTTCATCGTTTACCGCATATATATCTACCTGTCCCGATTTTGTGCCTGGCACCTGCCCTCCTTGGCACCCACAGTTTTCCTTATTTTACTTTCGTAGAATGATTTACCTGCTCCATTGTTTCAATTTCATCGACATAAAAAAGAGCTTTTCGCCATGTTTCTTCATCCCCAAACTTTTTCGCAGCATCCCAAATTTCTTTTTCCTTAACGAATTGCTCTCCTTTTGGTTTTACAATGCAAAGATAAGAACCTTTAAGCCAGTAAGCGTACACAAAATAAACCTTTGTTTCCTGACAAATATCAACAGTCCAATCTTCCGCTCTATCATTTCCTGCCTTAAGCAATTTTATATCAGCAACAATGATTGGACACTTTTTTAATTGCTTAGGCAATGTCTTCTTAATTTCACGAAAAACGATTGGGAAAAAATTCTCTTTTATTTTTGAATTGACTAATACATTTTGATTATCTCGCTGCGTGTTACACCACGAAGTTCTGCGAGGTGAATACTGCTGTATCATGCTAACGCAACCCGTCGCGGAAAAAAATATCATTACTATGAATACTAATTTAAAATAAACAATCTTTGTTTTTTCCATTGGTCCTTTCCTATAACCCTAATTATCGTTCCAGCGGATTGATCGGCTCTCATGGCTCCAAGAAGATGCTCCATACTTACCATCTCTTACCAAGCATCCTCCTCAATTAAGTATCGTGTCCCCGGAACTAGTCCGCACCTGCCCTCCCTGCCCTCTCTTGGGGTTAGCTCATTGTGTCCCCGGAACTCTCCCTACATCACTTCCTGAAACGGCATCTCCCATGTTTTCTCAAAAATATAAGGGATCGGATCTATTGGACAACCCAAAAGTAGATCAGAAAAGTGCAAGTTGTACCGGACATTCTTATCCCCGTGAATATCAAAGGAATAAGAACAGACAGTTGTCATCTTATCGTTGTAATAAAGCGTTTCCACTTCAATCGGATTCATTCGTTGTCCGGTTTGCTTGTTTTCCAACCACAAAAAAGACAGATCGCAGGCTTCCTGACCTTTAGGATTGTGAATATCAATTACAAGTGAAGGATTCTCCACTCCGATAGGGTAAACTTCGAGTGGATAAACGCCAATTTCCGCTCCATCACATTGATATTTAAAGGGGTAAGTGAATGGATCGTTTTTCCAATTTGGAGCTCTTTGAGGAGAATACTGGTGGATCATCCTGACACAACCTGTCGTTAAAACAGTTAGCATAAAGATGGCCGATAATTTAAAATAAGCATTCTTCGTTTTTTTCATAAAATTCTCCACTTGTGGCTTTAGTCAATAATTAATCATCATCCCTCGGATTATATTGATTCTCATCGCTCCAATTAGATATCCCATAAATCGAAGCCACTGGAGTAAGTCCATTTTGTGTTATGATAGGGGCTGCTGCAAAAGGTGCAGCGACCGGCAAAGCTCCTACACTATATAAGAAAGAAGCCCCCCGCATAAAAATGTTATTAAACACTTTCCCATTGCCTTGTGCATCGTAGAGCAAACTACTAAAATAATCATGCGGTCCGGCAAAGGATTCATGAACATAATCAAGGATCGAATCGGGTTTATAAGGGATATCGAAAAATTCGCCCTGACCACCTTGACATCCGCCTAAAGGACCACAATTTTCCAACTTAGTTGCACCTCTCAATGCTCTCGTGCCAGCAATTTTTGTTTTATCCCGGGAAGGGCCTCCTCCACTTTTGGCACCAATATTTAAGGGATTCTTCTTGGACTGCTCAATCATTTTCTCTCTCATAAACCTGTTCGCCTCAGCTAGTACGGATAACGTTCCTGCGATAGCAGCCCCTTGCCATGCAGCTTCGCCAATATCTCCACCCAACATTGCAGCTGATGAAGCCCCTCCTGCAGCTCCACCGGCCGTAGAACCCAAGATCGTTGCCATCGTATCTCCTAACCCCAACGAAGAAAATCCGCTTGCTGCAAAACTGGTTACCCCCATACCAATTAAGGTAGATACCGAAAAGATGGCAACTTCCTTCGCAGGCTTCCAGTTTTCGGTATAAATACTTGAACTAATCAGCAAATTAAATCCATTTATTAATGGGAATAATGGTGTTATTAAATGACCAATTACAGGCGTCCCTATCCCAAATTTTTCAAAAACTTTCTTAAACCACTTTTTAAATCCATGCCCTGAAGGGTCAATTCTATTCACCGGATTATTGTTGCAATACGTATACCGGTTCAGCGTCTGCGGATTATTAGGTGCCTGCACAATCGTATCCGCCTGGGTGAACCGCCCCAGCTTCGGATCGTAATACCGGGCGTTGTAGTAATACAGCCCGGTTTCGTCATCCAGATGCTGGCCGGTATAGTAACGCTCGGTCGTGTCGGTCATCGCCCCAAACTGCTCCTGCCGGGCAAACGTGCCGAACGGGTTATATTCCGCTAGTTCCTGCTTCACGCCGTCCGCGTCAGCAACAACATTGATCCCGCCCAGATGGTCATTAAAATAATACGCTAACGTCCCACCTAAAATACCGGCAATACGCTGGTCACCCAGGTAAATATACGACCGGTCTTCCCCATCCTTGTTTTCAAAGAGCGACCCCACAAACCGCGTGGTTGAAGTCAGCGTGCCGTAGACGATCTTCTTTGTCCGGCCGCCATCTCCATCATACTCATAATCCGCGACGTTTGCACCATTTTTATTGACCTCGATCAACCGGTTTTCGGCGTCATAAATATACTCGGTCGTGATCCCGCTCTCCACCCGGCCCACCATGTTGCCGTTATTATCATAAGCAAACGTCGAGCCGTCGCTTAATGATGTCACCGCGTGCGGCCCGGCCCCGTTCTCCCCATACGCGTAATAAATCCCGTCCTTCTGCATAATATTACCGATCTCATTATAAGCGTATGTTTTGGTTCCATAGGTTTCACCCACAGCCTCCACCAGACGGTTTAGGGCGTCATACTCAAACGTCTGGTCCGCGCTGTGGACGTTATCGGTTATAGATTTGATATTCCCAACGCTGTCATAGGTGTAGCTCAAATCCTGGATCACCACGCTGTAGCCGTTAGTGACCTTCATATTCATCAACCGGGACATGACCGGGTCATACGCATACTCCTTAACCGTCCCGTTGCCGTAGGTGATTTGCGTGATCTGCCCCATGGCGTTGTATTGAATATCCGTGATCAGCTCAATCGTCTGCGGCAAAGCAGGCGCGGCCGACAATTCATTGGACGGGACACTTTCTTCTGTCGCGTTATACGCCACAACGACAAAATAATACGTCTCGCCATTCTGTAGTCCGCCGACCTGATAACTGGTCACATTCCCAACATCCAGGGTTGTGGTGTATGTCCCGGACGATGTGCCGTATTTGATCTTATAGCCGGCCGCTTCCGCAACCTGGCTCCACGCCAAAGACACCTGCCCATTTCCCGGAGTCGCCGAATTTAAGACCGGCGCGGCAAGCCCCCCGCCCTGCTGTTCCACCATCTGCACCATATGGCACATGTCCCCAGTGGCCTTTTTCGTGGTGGATGTCCCGCTCTCCGTGCTGAAAGCGTAAAGATACTCATAATCATTGCTATCTGTCCGGGTTAAAGTATCCAGCAGCTGCGTGCGGGCGCTGTCTGCGTAAATCTTCGCGCTGACAGTCCTGCCGCTTCTGGCCACCCTAAAATAATACCGCTGATTCATACTTAATCCGGAATATGAGTCATATGTGGTGCCTTTAAACAATCTAGCATAAAGGGTGCTCCCGCTTTTATAAAAGCCGAGATACAACCCGTCACCCCAGTCATCATACGTTTCCCCGCCGTCATTACTCAACCCCCACAATAACACCTCTCCGGCAAAAGTGTCGGCTGTTGTCATAATGCCGTCAAATTCATATTCAAAATCCCCGGAGGTGGCATGCTCGGCATACACGTACGCGTTTGTGCTGCGGGTTTCTATATTGGTGTAGGCCGCGCAATCCGCTGTTGTGGTGACCTGACTTGTTGGATCATTCTCCGTAAACGTGGTCAGATCAAAGGCCTGGGGAACGGTATCCGCGTAAGCCGGCGCGCCCAGGAAATACTCTACAACCATACGCCCCAATTCCTGCACAGCCGTCTTCGCTTTGCTCAACAATGATTTTATGTCTGCGCCACCCTGCACCACCTCCAGTGCCTTCTCTTCCCGCGGATCATTAAGCCAGGCCGTCGGCCCATCTGCCGGCGCAAAGGCCGCACTCACCTCTGCCCAGTAACGTCTTATATTGAACGTCCATCCCATAGATGTCGTTGCCGCGCCCGGGACCTCTTTATAGCTGCCCGCCCCGAAGTTGTCCCCGGAATTGGCCCGCCGGTAAAATTCAGCCTGACCGGCATCGGCCGTGACCGTACTGCTTGAGTAATGTTCCGCCAGAGAATCAATCACCCAGGCCCCGTCCGTTAACGTTGTCAAAGACGTGCCGGCATACTTGCTATAATTTGACGCGGAGGCGATGGCTTCCGGCGCCTGCTGCTTAACGCCATACAGCGAGACCGATCCGGCCGTAATCCCTTCAACGATCCTCCCAAAATTCGCCTGAATTGTGTTTGTCCCGCTCGCGGGAGCCAGAACATACCACAACTCCGATGTCATTTTATAACTACTGGTTGTGTGGCTTTTTTGGGCAATCCGGGTCAGGGCTTGTCCGCCATACGTCACCGAAGAGACTCCCGGAGTGAGATCACTTGATCCATAATTGCGCAAAGAAAAGGCCACGATCAAAACCCGGTTGTCTTCACCCGCGACCGTGTGGCTAAACGTGAGGCTGGACACATCATCAGCCTGGGCGCTGCTGGCGGCGTCAAACGAGATTGCTACCGGCGGAAGTGACGGAACGGCATCCATTTCGTTAGACAGCCCGCTGTCTCCGTTGACATTGCAAGCCGCGACCGCAAAATAATACGTAACGCCGTTGGTGAGGTTCTGGATTACATAAGATGTCACATCCCCGGCATCCACGGTTGTATCATAACTGCCGCTGCTTGTCCCATATTTAACTTTATATCCATCCGCGCCGCTAACGCTGCTCCAGGTTAAAGCGACCTGCGTGTTCCCAGATGTCGCCGCAGTCAAAACCGGGGCCTCCGGGACCTGGGGCGGATCAGGGATCTGATTGCCGGATGTGTTCACCGATACCGTCTTGATTTGCCCGGCCGCGTCATAAGTATAAAAAACCTCCATGCCCTCCGGGTAGGTTACGGATGTTAATCGACTTAACGCGTCGTAATCCCGTCCAACCGCGTATTCCTGCCCGTCAATGACTTTGCGCGACTGCGTCTCCCGGCCCAGCGCGTCATAGAAAAACCGGGTCTGCGCGTCAAAATCATAAAATGATTTATATAACCGGCCCACACTGTTTACGCTTAACGGGTCGTCATACATGTAACTCACGCTCAACGATAAGCTGTCATTCTTGTTCGTTAACCGGTTTAATTCATCATAATCAAAATTAATCGTCTGGCCCTTGGCATCGGTCTGCCATTCCAGGTTACCGTTTAGATCATACCCATACTGCCAATACCCCATGTCAGGGTCATCCATGGATACTTTCCGGCCCAGTTCATCATACTCAATCGTGGTCGTGTTATTAAAATGATCCCGCATTTCAATAAGGTTCCCTTCGGAATCATACGCGTACCGGGTGGTCGCATAAAGCGAATAACCGGCTTGCGAGTAATCCGGGCTGCGGCCGTCCGCTCCCATATATTCTTCTTTTTTAACCAACCGGCCATACGCGTCAAAACAGGATTTCTGCATATGCCCGTTTTCATCCGTACCGGTGACCGTCCAATCGTCATACATAACACTTGCGTACGTCCCGTCCGGATTTGTGCTTGTCACCAGCCGCCCCATCGCGTCGTATTCACTTGTCGTATGCGGCGTCTGTGGATCAATGGTGTCAATTTCATTGAATCCAAGATTCGTAAACTTCGGGATATACTGTTTCTCCGGCAAGCCCCGGCTGTTATATTCCGTCTGCCCGCTTACGATATACTGCCCGGTTGTAGCCGACGCCTTTTTCGTTTGCACGAGACGGCCCAAACCGTCGTAAGCTTCCACCGCATCCAGGGTCGCGGCCTGCCCATGATTTATTCTCTGACGGGTTTTAATGAAGCTATACGGATTGCCAAGAGTATATTCCTGCACTACACTAGGATATGTGATACTGTCTAACGGCCCGACAGAAGCCACCAGGCGGCCGAAAACATCATAGTCCCGGGACCCGGTCTGGCTGTTAGGATCCGTGGTTGATTTCAATTGCCCCCATAACCCGCTGTAAGTCTCGTCATTCAGCGCCTCGCCGTTTATCCCGTAATATTCGTTCACGACCTGCTGCCCGAGCGCGTTTTCGGTGCGTAACGGGAAAACATGATAATCCGTATCATAGATTATTGAGGTTACATTCTCCATCGGGTCGGTTGTGGTCAGTAAATTACCATACATGTCATAGGTAAATTCCGTCTCCGGATTCCCGATTGTTCCTCCCCATTTCTCCTCTTTGGTCAATAACCCCTTGACCGGCACATCCGTCAACCCGCTATGATAATCGTAATACATCCAACTGCGGCGCACGGTTTCGTTATCATGGTCTTTAATAGTAATGTCATATGGCAGCCCGATCAGCCAGTTCGTCCCATTGGTATTATTAAGGTAAAGTGTTTCGACAGTACGGCTGTCAACGCCGGTATCCGCGCCGGTATCGATGTCCACTTCCCCCCATTGCGCGGTTTTGGTCATGTTCCCAAGTTGGGGTGACTCTTCATAATAAAATTCCTGCGCCGTCCTCTTTCCTTCGGAATCCCCATCATACACATAATTGTCACTGCGGCTTAACTTCACAAATTTGACCGGCGGAGTCGTGGACGGATAAATATCCTCCGTTTCCCAGGTGTTCGTGCTCTTTGAATAAAGATTCCCCGCCGCGTCATACTGTTCCTGCCGGTCCGGCCGGCCGCGCATATACACATTGTCCTGCCGGAAATAGGATTCGGCGAAGTTCCCTTCCTCGTCTGTGACCTTCGTGTATCCAAACCCGTAAAATTCCCGTTCCCCCGCTTCCCACAATCCCTGGCCATAGGAATACGCGGTTGTATATTCATCCCCCAGACAGTTGGAGACACTCACCGACGTTATCACCGGAAAATTGAACGGCAGATAGGAATTGTCATAATGCACCGCCGAGCCGTAGACAAACGATGTCTCGCCCCCAAGACCATTTTTGCTTTTAGCCAGCAGGTCCGCGTGTTTCCCTTGCGTGCTGTAGGCGTATTGTTCATTGGCCAATTCCGTATAAAGGATAAAATCCGTCAAGCCGTCACCGTTATAATCAGAGCTTTGCACCTGCGCGGTCTCATCGTAAATAGAAAAAACAAACGGCAGGCTGTGGTCTGTTGAGGAAAAGCTCGTTCCCTTTGACGGCCGGTAGATGATATTCCCGGTTAAATGTTCATAATAACCAATATCAAGCAGGCCATCGTCATTGAAATCAGAGACTGTGAAGTTGCGGTTTTGCCCGAACCCGGAAACAGTCGTAAGAAGCGTCTGCGGGATCCCTGAGGAATCCGTTAAATTGTACCGAATTTCCCAGTTCCCCGTGGATCTGGTAAACCGCGCGAAATCACTTAATCCGTCGCCGTTGAAATCTCCCGTAAATAAATTGTCATTCAGCGCCCCGGCATACTGGTCGTTATAGTTCCAGGCATCAAAAGATGTCCCATTGCTGTAATAAACCTGATAATAATAGGAATGCACGTTGTAAAAAAACATTATCAAGTCACTCAGTCCGTCCCCATTAATATCTCCCGAGCTGACTATTGGATAAATAGAACCCCTGTTCTGCCAGATCCCCGCGTCAGAGAATGCGCTGCCGGTCGACAAAGCGACATGAACATTATCAGTGTCGGGATTATACGCCCCCAGGTCGACTTTTCCGTCCCCGTTGAAGTCCCCCAGAAATAGCTGGCTGTCAACGCCAAAATTACTTATCCATTCCGTCTTAGGCAAAAACGCTTCCCCCTGGGAAAGGGCGACCAGCACCTTCCCGTCCACCGACGAAAATGTGGCCAGGTCAGCCAGGCCGTCGCCGTTAAAATCCCCGGAAAGCTGCGGCAAAACCAACTGCGTCGAATTCATCACATCAACCTGGGTCGATATGTGCGACATCAATTTGAGCCGGGCAATATCATTCTGGTTATAGGCCGTAAATTCAATCAGATTATATCCCTGGTTAAGGGTGTACGTGCCGGGCCCCAGGACATTGCCATAGGTTCCATTTATATACAGGGCGGCTACGTCCGATTGGGCGAAATTAAAATATACCAGCCCTGCCTGATCGCGCAGAAACAAATATGTCCAGGCTTTCATCGCGCTGTCAACCGGGCCGCTGAAATCCAAATTCCCATAGGGGATGTCCTGATACCAATAAATCCCGCCTGAATTATAAACATGATCCGTATGCTTGGGTCCCCAGGGAATGATATGCCCGCTATTGAAAAAACCGAAATCCGGGTCTCCATTGTAAATCGGATATAATGTATAAATATTTTCATGCCCAATCTCATAAGCTTCATTAAACCTGATATTAAACCGGTTATCCCCGGACTCAATATCCCCGAACGCTGTTTGTAGATCATAAACCGGGGAACTGTCCTCCTGATATTCAAACGTCAAGGCCGGCATGGCCGTCACCCCGTCCGAACCGTATTCGGTGATGCTCTTCAAAAGAGACCGGCCCGTCCTTGGGCTGTAACCGTAACCCAATACATACTTCCTCTGTAATATATCGTTGGACCGCACCTCTATGGATGCCAAACGCCGCCGCTGCCAAATTGCAATCCCGGATTTACTGTTCATCCCGATATCGTCCCGGTCTGTGCCCTCAACCGTGCCTGTAATTTTATGCGCGAAATTCTGCGTTCCGGCTCTCAAGGCGTCCCTGTCGGTTCCGGGTTCCCCGGTATACAATATCTCAAAACCGCCGTCCTCGAAATTCCTCACAAAATAATAGTTACCATGAACATCCTTCACTTCACTTAAATACCAGCGGTACACTTTATTATCGTCTTCTAGCCGGGAATCATCTTCCAGCAATGTATCCAGACCGAAATAATACGTATTCCCCTGTTTGTCTTTTGCCTCCCAATAAGGATCCGAAAAAATGAATTTCATAAACGCGCCTTCCACTCTGGCCCGGTATTCATTCCCGCCGATATTCACTAACTCAAAACTGCCTCCTCCCAAGGTACAAATAAATGTGTCCGTGCCGTCATAGTCCGGCACCCCGTTTTTGGTGGACCGCTCGATCGCCCCGAAATTTATGCTCCAGCCCACCCCCAGCACATCATTGCTGCCCCGGTGAGAATACGTTAAAGCGACTTGCGGCTGGACACCTGCCCGGCCGGTCGGCGTGTAGATCGGGATCGACACATTCCCTGAACCGCTGTACGGATCGAACTGGAAATTCTTAATCATCTTCTCCGGCAAAGGCAACGCGCCGCCGTCCGAGGTAATGGACATCGTTGTCATGGTCAAACTGTCGGCATCAGCGCTATTGGCGGAAACGGCGGACTCCCCCTGCCCCGCGGCTTTAATCTTGACCATGTTCTGTTTTTCCGCCTCCAGATCAACTCCCAACAACTCATTCACGGACACGGCGGAATTCGATAAACTTTGCCCTCGCTTAAAATCAGCGGTGTCAGAATTCAAGCCAGAGGTTTCTCCAACACCCTCTCCCCCGCGGAAGGGCTCATTCATCGGCGCATGATTATGTTCGCTGTCCTGGCGGGCATGGGCCACCGGAAGACAACACAAGGACACGATCGTGGTCAGGATAAAGATGAAAGCTCGATATAACATATTTCCTCCTTTTAAAATTAACGGGCACGAATTCTCTTTAAAAGGGTATTTATGAGCGCGTCCTTCGTATCATTCACCGGGGGAAATCAGTCAGGGTATTAACGTCGATCAACAGGGGGTTAGGGAAAACAGGGGAAGGGATTAGTTGCTTTTGACAAAAGCGTATCTATCAAGCAGCCCATTCTGACGTGAGCCGATACGCGCGCAATAACTGCTGTAGGGGTAACTCAATGGAGAATCCGACAGCTGTTGTTTCACCGGGAGGAACTCCATCTCTTTAATACAGGAAATTAACGTCTGGGTATCATTTAACCGCAATCTTTGATATCTCCCTGCTTTTAAAGGTTCAAATTTATCATAATTTTCATTATAATAGTTGAGGTAAGATTCACTCAAGTGCTGGAGAAAAACATTAAGGCCTTCTTCTTCATAAGGCTGGGCGATCATAGAAACTGTCTTGGGAGTCAGACAAAACGCGAAAAGCCTTATTTGATAACGCGCTTTATACTTTTTTAATAAGTATAAATAGTACTTATAATCATCGTCGCTCTTAAAAAAAGTTTGATGCCCTACGGAGCGGGATTTAACCAGGAAACAATCCCCGCCGTCTAGAAATGTCAAAATGTCATGCATGTTCGTCCCTTTCAAAATCTATGCCGGAAGCGCCTTGCTCTTTCCCCTTTTCCCCTTAACATCTCTTAGCTGTACCCCAGCAGCATAAGAGATCTGCGCACATAAGCGCTCCCGGCATTTTTATTAAGCTAACGGAATCCTGACCAGGTTATTTAATTTATTCTGCAGAACTATCGTTCTTTTTAGCTGTATTCTTTTTGTTCTGAAGCTTCTTGGACGACCGGGGCTTTTCGTCTTTCATGCAGATGGAGCAAGGCTCATATCCTTTTTCAATGGCCGCGGCCTCATCTATCATGTCTGTTTCACTGTCCTTTAACAAACGGCATGTTGCCTTATGATATTTTTTTCCCTTGGGCGTCACATAAACATCCTCCGCAAAAGAAACGGTTGCGGCAGAAAGAACAGCGACACACATCCCGATCAAAACAATCTTTTTCAACATAAAACTTCTCCTTTCCTATCAAGCTACCCGTTAGCGTTAATTCCGCAGCGTTGCTGCCCTTAAATTTCTTGACATTGCCCTGCCGGCCTGCATCTCGAAGTCTGACTCAAATGCGCGGGAGCATCGACCCCATTCAGGCGGATAAAAACCTTTTTAATATTAAGCTGACAGCTGCATTCCCGGCCGTTTCCCCTCATCTCGCGCATGCCCCGATCTTCCGGCTAAACCTTCCTCCTGTCATCGCATCTATGATGGCTGTCAGCTCCGCGATCCTCAATTGGCGCTCAAAAGGAACGTCAACTCCTGTCGCCCCCGGATTCTCATTCAAGATTTCCATCTGTATCCGTCGGCGCTCAAAATATATTCTCGTCACCTGGGACAAAAGGTCTTCACGCAATTCCACCATCAATTTGGCCCGGGAATCAATCGATGTCTGTTCAGAACTCCAAATAAAATCAGAAAAATCCCAGGATAACGAAATGTCCCAGCTTAAATAGTCCCGGCCTTTCTGCAACTCGTCCGGGTTAACCGCGGTATTCCAATGAAAAAGATTCCCTCCTTCTCTGTCTAGCCCAACCGAAAAGCTTGGGAGAAGCGCTTTCATTCTGGCCCGCTCCTTCCAATCTTTAATTTTACCGGGGCTCACATCCGCATAATCAATAACCATTTGATGAACGTCCAGAATCGTCGGCTCTTTCCTGATATAATCGTCATAAACCGATTTTAAATCCCTTAAAGAGGAGCTTTTCGTTACCGGGGAACCTTCTAAATTAGATTCCCCGCCAAACGCCTCTTGGGTGCCCGAAAACGAGTCCTGTTTTCTTAATGACGGAATCCCGGCCATGGAATATATCCCCGCATCTGTCGCCGCATAAATAACCCCTTGAGGACTAACCGTCAAAGTCATTATTTCTTGCGCGGCTATCCCCTGGTCCAATCTAATCCAATCTTTATTTTGAAAAATGTACGCCCCCTCTCGGGTGGCGAGACAAACGGCTTCTGCTGCGGGGAAGGGCGGCGTTCCTTTTTGTTGAGCCGCCGGGCAAAAAACGATCTTATGGATGTCTTTCCCCGGGATTCCCCCAGAAGGAAATTCCTGCCATTGCCCGCCGTGATCATCGCTTTTTAAAATCCCCGAAACGGGCAGAACCACAAAAAGAGCGGCTTTATCAGGAGAAACCACCATCTCTGTTATCCCCGGCCCGCTGGCTAAAGAATCCTCGTCCATCTCTTCTTTATTTAATAGTTTATAAATTATCTCGCCACGACCAAGTGCGGATATCCTAAACCGGACCACTTCTTGAGATGTCACGGCATAAAAGAAATCATGATCCTTCACTATTTTATAAACAGGCCGGTTAAAAGCGATCCCCGCTTCCCTTTCAAAATCAGCCCCTCCCGGCTTTCCAATGTATAACCCCTTCGCCGTTCCCACGTATAACCGCTGGCTCTTATGATCATAAAGGAGAGAAAAACATGGCTGCGATTGAGCATCCAGCCGGAAATTCTGTTTCTGCCAAGTCCGTCCTTTGTCCCGGCTTGAAAACAATCCTTTATCCGTCGCGGCTAATACCTGCCCCGGAGAACCCGGGATAAATTCAAATGCATAAACGTTAAGTTTACTGCCACCGGCTATCAATGAAGGCATCAACTTTTTCCCGGCAAGATCTAAAATATATATGGTATTTTCCGTGCCTATAAATAACAGGCTCTCCTCTTCCGGGGAAATAAAAAGCTGGGTTACCTTTTCATGTAAATAACCGGTCTCTTTTTTCCATATCCCTTGCTCTGCGGAAGCGCTGGAAAACATCGAAAAACAAATTACGATGACCGCCAAAATATTATTTCTTTTCATTGTTTATACAGTCCTGATAAATTCTGTCCACGTTCAACACGGCCAACAGTTGCTCCACCACCTGTTTCAAGTGAAGATTATGGCGCCCGATAATTTTTATATAAGCATCCATATATTCATGCATGGGTTCCAGGCCTAATTCTTTTCGCATCTTTTTTAAGACTAAAAGAACGACATAAATCGCGACGATATTTTCCTGTTTTAACAAAGGTAATACGGGTGGGATATTATATGGTTTATGGGAACTTTTGTTATTCATGATGCTTTCCTCACTTCTTTGATTTATCAACGTCTGACTGAAACAGAATAACATAATTTTGATTTTTTGTCAAACATATTTTGCAAATTATTCAAAATAATTTCATAAACTGCCAAAAACAGCTAATAATTATCAATAAATGTCATTATATAATTAAATATTGAATAAATGTTTGACATTTAATCAAACCATGTTAAACTAATGGTGAGCTCTTATTTCCTTTTAAATTCAGGACAAGGAGTGCCATATGGAATTAGGGAAAAGAATCCGGGACTTGAGAAAAGCTAAAAATATGAGCCTAACAGACCTTGCGGAAAAAAGCGGGATACAGATTGCCACTCTAAGCCGTATTGAACATATGAAAATGACAGGCACGCTGGAATCCCATATACGGATCGCCCAGGCCCTTGATATTGAACTTATAGACCTCTACAAAGATGTCCAGACCGCAAAAAATTTTTTGGAAAAAGCTGATTTAGGAGACGCGCCGGAAACGTTCTCTTACAATGAAAAGGCCTCTTCTGAAATATTAACCGGGAATATTTCGAACAAAAAAATGCTTCCGGTTGTCTTGCGCATCGATATTGACGGCAAAACATCCATAGAGCAGAACCAACCCGGGTCAGAAAAATTTATTTTTGTGCTGGAGGGCGTTGTTAATGTGCATATTGGAGAACGGACCCACGCCTTAAAAGCCAACGACACCTTATATTTTAACGCCACGCAAAGGCATTATATAGAGAACACCGGAACCGGAGTGGCCAAGCTGATATCCGTGATCACTCCCGTTGAACTCTAACTCAACGGGATAAACCCTAGAGGAAGCTCTGGGCTCAAGGAACCGCAGCAAGCTGCGGGGTATTAAACCAATTTCCCCAGGAACAACAACTCTTACAGACGGAGGAAGCAATGTCAAAGAAGGTGTTAATTATCGACGACGTGGAAGGCGTAAGAGAATCCCTCAGGCTTATTTTAAGTGACTATTATAACCTCATCATAACAGAAGACGCGGGGCAAGGCCTCGATTGTATTGCAAATGACAACGATATCGGGGTGGTGTTGCTCGACATTAAAATGCCGGGGTACAACGGGCTGGACGTGCTGCAGAAAATTAAAAGTATATCTCCCGAACTCCCCGTTATTATCGTTACTGGCTATAAGTCCGTGGAAACAGCAACAGAAGCGGTGCGGCTGGGCGCTTCGGGGTATATCATCAAACCCTTCAAGGCCGAGGAGATCCTTGATGTGGTGAAGAAGAAGATGAAATAATTATGCAACTTAATTATTATTCAATAGGTCCTTTCTTCAGTTCACTATTATCCTTTACGACTGGTTTTTTAGTTTTAAGAAAAAATCCTAAAAATGCCCTCCATCAAAGATTTTTCCTCCTTTGCTTCTTTGCAACAATGTGGCTTTTACCATATTCTATTAATTATAACCTCAATGTTAATCACCTCCCCCTAATCGAAAAAATATTTAGATATTCTTATTGCAGCGTCATGTTCATCCCCATTTCCTTATTACATTATTTACTTTTGTGCTTTAACATAAAAAGGTACAAATTATTCATATGTTTTTCTTACTTATATGGACTTGTTATATCTTTTCTAATCATCAAAACAAACTATATAATCTCAGGGACTCATTTATTTTACTGGGGATTCTATCCCAAGGCAGGAGAATTCAATCCTTATGTTGTAATCTGCTTTTTCTTCTACACCTTCCTTATTTATACATTACTGATTTATAAACTCAAAAAAACTCCCCCGGGAAGGATCGAAAGGGATCAAATTAAATACCAATTAATTGCTTTTTTAATAGTTGGAACCGGAAGCCTAGATTTTGTTCCAAATTATGGATATCCTCTTTTACCGGTCGGGTACTTCACAACCTCTATTGCATTATGCATACTCTCCTATGCAATAATTAAACACAAGTTATTAAATATCAACTTGATTATTCGAAAAGGGTTACTATACTCAACTTTAGCCTCGGTCATTTCTATAATTTATTTAATTACCATTTTCTTAATCGAAAGTTTTGTAAGAGATTTTATTGGATATAAATCAATTTCCATAAGCACTAGTATTGCATTCTTTCTTGGTCTTGTCTTTATCCCGTTAAAAGACAAGATTCAATATATTATTGATAAAGCATTTTATAAGGGTTCCCCCCAGGAAATCGCCCAGGAGAATATTTCCCTCCGCAAAGAGATCGCGGACAAAGAACGGCTACGAGCCGTGGCCACTCTTGCAAGCGGAATGGCCCATGAGATAAAAAACCCCCTGACCGCCGTTAAAACTTTCACCGAATATCTGCCTTCCAAGAAAAATGATCCCCAGTTCCTAGACAAATTCGCCCGCATCGTGAGTAAAGAAGTCGGGCGGATTGACAACCTGGTTAATCAATTACTGGATTTCGCTAAACCGGTTCCTTTAAACCTTAAAAATACAGCCATAGAACATTTAATTGAAGACACGCTCATTTTCTTAAATAATGACTTTATTAAACACAACATTTCCATAAGAAGACAATACAGTTCTTCTGATCAACATTTATTGAAAATTGACCACAATCAATTTAAACAAGCCCTGCTGAATTTATTTCTTAACGCGATAGAGGCCATGCCGGATGGGGGAGAATTAACCCTCGGAATAACCGGCAGACCTTCCTCCCCGGATATCCTGCGCATCTCAATCCAAGATACCGGCCATGGAATCGCCCCGGAAGACATAAAGCACATATTCGACCCCTTCTTCTCCAAGAAGGATTCGGGAACGGGCCTGGGGTTGGCCATTACACAGGGGATTATTCAGGAACATGGGGGGAAAATCAACGTGGAAACTCAATCTGGGGTGGGGACAAAATTCACGATCGAAATGCCCCTAAACTACGCCTGACTTTTCTGATGGCGCCCTTCTCTCCACAGGGAATCACAGTCTGCCTTTCTCATACAACTCAAGTAAGGCCTTAACCGGGACCGGATGAAATTGGGTGCCGGCATTCCTCTTGGCTTCTTCAACGGCCTGGGCTTTTGTCATCCCAGGCCTATACGACCGGTCGGTGATCATCGCGTCGAAAGCGTCGGCCACGGATATGATCGCCGCGATCACAGGGATATCCTCCCCGCTTAACCCTTCCGGATACCCCTTCCCGTCATAACGTTCATGATGATACTTCACCCCATCCAGGCTCTGCTTCAGCTCGGACAACGGGGATAATATTTCCACCCCATGACGCGGATGCAACTGGACGATCTGGTATTCTTCTTTGGTCAGCGTTCCGTTTTTATTCAAAATTTCTTCCGGGACCCCGATTTTCCCGATATCATGCAGCATCCCGGCGATATATAAATTTTCATAAAAGTCCTCTTCAAACTCTGCCGATTCGTTTAAAGCCATCTGCCTGGCGATCAAAACCGCGATATCGGTCACCCTCTTGGTGTGCCCGTGCGTATACTTATCCTTCACTTCGATGGCCTGGCTTAAGACAACCATCGTGCGGATAAACAGGTCATGGTTTTTGTCCGCTTCTTTCTTTAAATCCATAAAAAGCTGGGCATTCCGTATGGCCATGGCCACGTCGGATGCCAGCGCGGCAAAAAAATCGAGTTCCTGCTGGTCAAAGCCAAGGCCGTCGAGCTTCTGCCCCAAAAGCAAAACAGCCAGCAATTTATCCTGATAATAAGCCGGGACACCGGCGACGGCATTGAACATCTGCATTTGCTCGCCGACATCATGCAGCAATTGTTGATTACCATTCTTATTATTCAGGATGCTCTCCTGCCAGATAAGCTTGTTCAAATCCTGGACAAGGATCGCGTTCTTGTTAATGGTTAACGCGCGGTATTCTTTTTCGGTGAACAATTTAATAATAGAATGATTCTTGCTGAAACGCGCGAAGCCCGCCGGGATCTTAAACCCGGTTTCCCCCCGGGAAATGCTCAGGACATAAGCATCTTTATCCGGCTCGTAAAGGATCATGCCTGCGTGCCTGATCATGACCTTGCTGACAATCATGCGCACAATCAGCTTGATCAACAGCTTCGGGTCATGAATCATGATCATGCCCTTGCTGGCTGTTTCCAACTCCCGCTTATAATCAATCTTTTTATGCTGTGCCGTCACCATACGAATAAATAGTTTAAAATTAATTAACACATGACGATTTAAACGTAAAGACTTCAAGGGTACTGCAGACAAGCTATGCGGGGCGGAGTTCTTTCAAGACAATCTTTTCCAACTCATCTAAAACAAGCGGCTTATGGATAAAGCCTAAAATCCCGAGATTATGAGCTTCCCCGATCACCGTTTCATCCTCAACACCGCTCACCATGATGACCTTAACGTTGTTCCCTTTTTCCCGGACATTCCTCAGTAATTCCACGCCGGTAATTTCTTCCATCCTCACGTCCAAGAGCACCAAGTCAGGAGTTTCATGGTCAATAATCTCCTGCGCGTCACTGCCGCCGCTGGCTGTGAATACTTCAATGCCTCTTTTCTTAAAAAAATTCCGCGCGAATTCTCTAATATCTATTTCATCATCAACAATCAAAAGTTTCGGCATCCTGCGATCCTTTCCCCTTGTACAAAATTACATGACGTTATGATA
>ENA-UPTA01002630-UPTA01002630.1-activated-sludge-metagenome-genome-assembly--contig:-NODE-2630-length-18360-cov-5.064081_pt1 | contig 18360 bp, 20 predicted proteins | sample MGYA00238184_ERZ773361 | MGnify/ENA primary metagenome ERZ773361 (study PRJEB29100, sample SAMN05720205) | activated sludge metagenome | isolation source: anaerobic digester from wastewater...
GGTCGGCAGCCAGCTTGCCGTTGCCATAGGGCTTGCATTACGGGGATAATGAATGATAGAGATCAATCTGCTTCCTGAGGAGCTCAGGGTAAAGAAAAAGACGGTCACGGAGGCGGCGAAGCCGACTCAGTGGGACAATGCGATTTATGCGGTTCCGCTCATCCTGCTTATCGTCATCGTCATCCACCTGTTTTTGGGCGCCGTGAGCTTCACCCGCAGCCGCGTGCTCGCCGGACTTCAGCAGACCTGGAAGAAGCTCGAACCGCAGCGTACACAGGTGCTCGGGCTGAAAAGCGTCCTTACCGCAGAATCGTCCGATGCCCAGATCGTCCAGTCGATGCTTGTGAAGCGCGTCCGCGTGGCGCCGAAGCTCAACAAGCTCAGCCTCGACCTTCAGCCCGGAATATGGTTCAACAGCGTTTCGTTCGATCAAAAGAACCTTATCGTGCGGGCGTCCGTCGTATCGCTCAAGATGGACGAGATGGACGTCATCAACGTGTTCATGGAATCATTAAAGGACGACAAGGATTTCAGCGCGGATTTCCGCAATATGGAGGTCGGCTCGGTCCAGCGCAAGACGATCGGCACGTATGATGTCGTCGATTTCGTTCTGACCTGTTCGCTCGCTCCGAAAGGGTGATCGCATGTTTCCTTTGCTGCAGGATATAGTTCGTGACAAGAAAAAACTGGCTGCGGTGATCGTCGGCCTGCTTGTATTCCTGTACGTCGATTTCGCCTTTGTGATCGGCGCTCAGATGAAAGGGGCCAATGCGGCCAAAAAAAAGATCGTCGACCTGCGCAAGGATATTGAATCATTCAAGAGCGACAGCGCGTTCGTGAAAAAGACGTCGCGGCCCTCTGCCGCGCCGCTAGCCCTTAAAAGGCTGCCGGCCGAGCGGGAGATCCCTTCGGTCATGCAGGCGATATCCGCCATCGCCAACGAGAACGGCGTCAGGATCATGCAGATCGACGCGTCCCGGAACGTCAAGGCCTCTCGGAAAAGCCCCGCTCAGTCGCGGTCGCGAAAGGGCGCCAAGGCCGTCCAGGATACCGATCCGGCTGCAGGACTGACGCAGGTCAATATCAAGCTCGACATCGTGGCCGGTTACCATAATCTGGGGAATTTCATCAACGGCATCGAGAATGCGGAAAAATTATGTATCATAGAGGATCTGACCATCACCCGCGATGCGTCGAATCCGCTCAAGCAGAACGTCAACATGGTGGTCAAAACATATGTCAAGAAGTAGGATAGTACTGAGCGCGGCTGCATTCATAGCATTGATCTGCGCACCGGCGGCCGCGCCGGATGTTTCTGCTGCGCCGAAGCAGGCTTCGCAAAAGCCGGCATCCCTGTCGCTGCCCCCGCCCGATTACGTCTATGAAACAGGCAATAAGCGCGATCCCTTTATTCCGCTGATAACGCCCGACGGCAGGTTCGTGCCGCTCGAACGGACGCCGGAGGAGGAAGCGGCGAGCGTGCTGAAGGTCGAGGGGATCATCTATGACAAATACGGCTTATCATATGCCATCGTTGACGGGTCAGTGGTGAAAGTAGGGGACCTGATTTCCGATTATCAGGTCTTGACCATAGAGGAGAAGAGGGTCATCTTTATACGTGAGGGTCAGCTCAAAGAAGTGCCATTGAAAAAGGAGGAGTAGGATGAAATATGCAGCGATAGGTTTGCTGGTACTATGCCTGCTTGTCGTGGGAGTTCCGTATTGCGCGTTCGCGCAGCCTGCAGTGCAGCAGGAACAGCCTGTTTCGGCCGAGCCGGTTCCCGGAGGGAATGCTCAGCCGGCGGCGCCGATCGGAGACAGCCTTGCCGCAGCGGATAACGTCACCCTTGATTTCAAGGAAGCCGACATACATAACGTGCTCAAGATCCTTGCGCAAAAAGCGGGCCTGAACATTGTTTCGACCCCGGACGTCATGGGCACGGTCACGATCAAATTGACCGATGTCCCCTGGGAACGCGCGCTCGACATCATCCTGAAATCGAACGGTTTCGGCTTCCAGAGGCAGGGGAACGTCATTCTGGTGACCAAGATCGAGAACATGGCGAAGATCCAGTCCGACGAGCCGCTCCGGACCGAGGTCGTGCATTTGAAATTCCTCGACGCGCAGGACGCCCAGCGTATCCTTATACCGATGCTTTCAGCGCGGGGAAAAGTTTCTATATTATATACGCGCGGCCAGAAGGGCTGGCAGTTCGGTTCGTTCAAGATAGGAGGCGAAACTGCCGCGTCGGGCGCTTTGCAGAAGGAATCTGCGGAAAAGCCGCGCCAGGAGATCATCGCGGTCGAGAAGACCGGCGAGGGCAAGTTCACCGCGTCAAAGATCGATTACGAGCCGTCCATTAAATCGAAGACGCTGCTTATCACCGATACCGATTCATCGCTTGACCGCATCGTGAACCAGATCCTGCCCAAGATAGACCGCAGGCCGCGTCAGGTCCTGATCGAGGCGAAGATCATGGAAGTCAATACGGACAAGCTCAAGGACATCGGCTTTGATTACGCCACGGGGCAGACGGGCGCGGAATCGACCGCTCTGCAGACGGTGACGCTTTCGCGCAAAGGCGAAGGCATCAGCCAGACCGGAGCGGGGTCGCTTGCGTCTTCACTCGTAACGCCGTCGGCATTCGGCCCGAAGGCATCCAATATCGCCGGCGCATACCCGTATAATCTGGGCCTTGAACTTATGTTCAGGAAGCTGACCGGCACGGAGTTCGAGATCATCATGCACGCGCTTGAAGAGGATCTCAAGACGAATACCCTATCGGCGCCGCGCATCCTCACGCTCGACAACCAGGAGGCATCGATGCTTGTCGGATACCACACGCCGATCCTGAAGGCCGAGGTATCAAGCGATTCGACGAGCGGGACCTCGAAGCTTACCCAGTCGCTCGACTATTATCAGGAGATCGGCATCCGCCTGAACGTCGTTCCTCAGATCAGCCAGGAAGGCTACATCAACATGATCATCCACCCGAGTATCACTTCCTCGGCCTCGAGCGTTTCGGCGACCTCGTATTCGGGCACGACGAATTCGACGATCAGCTATCCGATCATCGACGTGCGCGAGGCGCAGACGCAGATCCTCATGAAGGACAGCGAGACGATCGTGATCGGCGGGCTTTTGAAAGACGTGAAGACCGTCGGCAGGTCGGGCATCCCGTTCCTCGGCAAGATACCGCTCCTGGGTATATTCTTCAGCCGCGAAACGGTGGATGTATCCAAGGTCGACCTTTTGATCTTCATTACGGCGCGTATCGTCGACGAAGACTATACGGGTTCAGCAGACGAGCTCAAGAGGATGGAAAAAATATTCAGTTATACGAAGAAGGGTAAAAAATAGCAATGCGAGGCCGGATCCGATTATTGAGAAGCGATAATTGTATCCGGCCTCATTATTGCAGGCAGTTCGATATGGCACATAAGAAGCCCCCGCGCGCGTTCACCCTCGTCGAATTGCTGCTCGCATCGTTCATCCTTGCCGTCGTGCTGACCGGCCTGATACAGCTCTTTATGACCTGCCGGTACCTGAATGAATCCAATCAGAACCTCGTTGCGGCGGTGGCGCACGCGCAATTCGTGGCGGAGGCGGTCAGGGGTTCGTCGTCGAGCGTTGCGGGGATCGAGGCGGCGATAGACAACGGCTCCTGGAACCTGTCGTCAACGGCGCTTGCCGCTGCACCGTATGAGTTCAGCGGGCTTATGAACGAATCGGTGGTTACGCTGGTGCATCCGAACCAGACGGGCAATACGCTGCGGTTCAATGTGACGGTGCGGTGGAGGCAGGGCAGCATGGTGGACCACGATTATACCCTTGAAACCCTGGTGTCCCGATGACGCAGCGCGCGTTCACGATCGTCGAGCTGATGGTGGCGGCTGCAATTTTTTTGTTCATCGTCGGCGGCATTTACGGCATCATGAACGCGGGGCGGAGCCTGTATGACGCGGATATGGGGCGTCTTGATCTCCAGTCTTCTGCGCGGCGCGCGCTTGACAGCCTCACCGCCGAGCTGCGCCAGACCTCCATGCGCAACATAAGCATCCTCGACGACGGCGCCGAGATCAGGTTCGAGGTCCCCGCGAACATCACGTCGGGGACTGTGGTTTATTCCGGGCCGATCTGGTATTATGTCAACGCCGACGCTCAATTGGTCCGCGAGCACCCTGCGGATTCGTTAAAGGTCGTCGCGCAGTATATGGATTCGCTCGAGTTCTGCTGCTGGAACGGCACGGCGTGCGCCGGCAATTGCAGTTCGGCCGATTCGGTCATCGTGCGCATGGGCTTTAACCGGACGTATAAGCAGAGGACGTATCTGTTTAACGTGACGGAGAATGTCGTGGTGCGGAATGATTTCTAATAAAAGAGGATCGGCGCTTATCATCGTGTATATGGTCATTGCCGTGCTGACGATCCTGGGCACGGGGATCATGTCCCGCGAATTGAGCGAGATCAGCAATACAAGACGGTATTCCGATGCGGTGAGGGCGTTCTGGTTTGCCGAAGCGGGCATTTACAAGGAGTTGTATGAACTGAACTATCCTTCGACGGACGTCGGATGGCCGGGATCGGGCGAGGTCAGGGACGTTGCGATAACCAATATCTCCTCGTCCACGAAGATGATCAATGTCACCGGATATTTCGACAACAGCTCCGCCACCATCAGCGTTCTTGCGGCAAAGTCGGGGTCCCCGTTCAATTTCGCCGCGTTCGGCAATACGTCGCTGAGCATTTCGGGCCAGGGCAACGTCAGCAGTTATAATTCGACGAGCGATCCTTCCGGGACGGTCAGGCTTTCGAACGGCGATATCGGCACCAACGGCGACATAACCATGTCAGGCCAGGCGTTCGTGTACGGCGACGCCGCGACCGGGCCGGACGGCGAATTTGAGGACGAGGACAACGATTATATTTCGGGTAACGTCACCCAGGATTCAGACGTATACCTGACAGCGGTGACTGTGCCTTCGGAATTGGAGAATGTGACCCTTGGCAACAGTGTTTCCGCTTCGTGGTCCCCTGCGGCCGGCAATTACCGGATCCCTTCGATATCTCTGGCCGGACAAAACACGGTTACCCTGACCGGGCCGACGAACCTGTATCTGACCAGCACCGGCACGGCGCTGGCAGTTTCGGGTCAGGCGGAGATCGTCATTTCGAATTCAAGCACGGGCCCTGTCACGATATACACGCCCGGGGATATATCGCTGGCCGGGCAGGGTATTACCAATGAGGCAGTCACGCCGTCGAAGCTCTTGATCTACGGCACCAGTACGGACTCGCAGACATTCGCGTGCGCGGGGCAGGGTGATTTTTACGGCGCGTATTATGCTCCCAACGGCGATATCAGGCTTTCGGGCCAGGGAGACCTGTTCGGTTCGTTCATCGGCGACACGGTCGCTATTTCAGGCCAGGGCAATATCCGCTACGATGAGTCTCTTAAGACGCTGAACACGACCCTCGGCACATATTCGATCATCGCATGGAAAGATTCGCGGAACTTTTGAAACAATGGGGCTAAAAACGGGGTCAGAATTATTTATTTGAGATCGATAAAGCGCGCAGCAAATAAATAATTCTGACCCCGTTTTTAGCCTTTCCCCGTTTTTTAGCTTGCGCAGCAGGGGTAACTGTTGTACACTGGATTCATGTATAAGGTAAATTTCGAGTTTACGAAAAAAGGGGCGATGCGGTATATATCGCATCTTGATTTGATGAGGTTATTGGTGCGCGCAATGCGACGGGCGGGCTTGCCGTTGAAATTGAGCGAGGGGTTCAGCCCGCATCCGAAGCTGTCGCTTATGAGAGCGCTGAAGCTCGGCGTTGAAAGCGATTGCGAGCAGGGGGCCGTGATCCTCAGGGAATTTGTAAGGATGGATGATGTCAAGCGGCGTCTGCAGGAGCAGCTGCCGGAAGGGATATCCATTCTTGCGGCACATTTGTGAAATGCCGGGCGATCCGGCGGAAAGGGATTCAGGAGCACATGGCACGCGAAATATTGGTTAATGTGGAGCATCAGGAGAAGCGCGTCGTCATCGTCAATGACGGCAGGATAGAGGAGTTTTACATCGAGCGGCCCGGGGATAAGACGATCGTCGGGAATATTTACAAGGGAACGATCGAGGCGGCGCTTGCGTCCATCAACGGGGCTTTTGTCGAGATGGGCATGGCCAAAAAAGGTTTTTTGTACATGACCGAGATCGAGTCGGGGTATGAATTTGAGGATTCCCAGCCGCATCATCCCCAGCCGCATCAGCCGCAGCGCAAGTCGGCTCCCGGCAAGCTTGCCGGCGGAATAAAGAAAGGGCAGGAGGTCCTGGTGCAGGTCGTCAAAGAGTCGTTCGGCACCAAGGGCCCCCGGCTGTCGTGCCATATCGGCATCCCCGGCAGGTACCTGGTCATCATGCCGCTTGAGAACCAGGTCGGCATCTCCCGCCGCATCGAGAATGTGGAAGAGCGCAGGAGGCTGCGGCAGATCCTGGTTGACGCGCAGTTGCCCAAGGACATCGGGTTCATCGTGCGCACGGTCGCCGTCGGCAAATCCAAGAATGAGCTCGTGCGCGACGCCAATTATCTTATCAAGACCTGGCGCAGGATCGAGAAGCAGGTCCAGCGCATGCGGCCGCCGTCGCTCGTTTACGGCGAGCTTGACCTTGTCCTGCGCGTGATCAGGGATTCTTTTTCCGAGGATGTCCATAAGCTCATCGTGGATTCGAAGCCCGAGTTTTACCGCATTCACAAGTTCATGAATGATTCGTTCATGGGCCACATGCGCCGGAAGGTCGAGTTCTACCGGGGCAATGACCTGTTCGGGGACAAAGATATCGAGCGCCAGATCACCAAGGTTTTTGAGACCAAGGTCTATATGAAGTCCAAGGCGTATATCATTATCGAGCCGACCGAAGGGCTTGTGGTCATCGATGTCAACTCAGGGGGGTTCAAGGAGCGGATCGACCAGGAAGATGCGGCGTTCAAGATCAACTGCGAGGCAGCGGTGGAGATCGCGCATCAACTGCGTCTGCGGGACCTCGGCGGCATTATCGTGGTCGATTTCATCGATATGGAGCGTGAGGGCCACCGCAGGGAGGTTTTGCGGGTATTGCGCAACGCCCTTGACCAGGACCGCGCGAAATACGACATTCTCGGTATTTCAAAGTTCGGCCTTGTCGAGATGACAAGGGAGCGGGTCCATAATACCGTCCATACCATGGCGTTCCAGGCCTGCCCATACTGTTCGGGCCGCGGCAAGGTCAAATCGCCGCTGACCATGTCCATATTCGTTGTCAAGGAGCTGCGCAGGTTCCTGCAGGGCAAACAGCTTCGTCAGGTCGAGGTTTCGGTGCATCCGGTCGTGGCGGATGAGATCGCCAAAGACAAAGAAATCCTTCGTCAGGTCGAGCGCAGGTACCGCGTGCGGGTGACCCTGACACCCAATTCAGCGCTCAAGATCGAAGATATAGCAATAGCGTAATAAAGCGAAATAATGCAGGGCTAAAAACGGGGTCAGAATTATTTATTTGCTATCTACCGGATTCGCGGCAAATAAATAATTCTGACCCCGTTTTTAGCATTGCTTTTATGTTCTTTTTATTGAGATTTTTTCTTGATTTTCATACAAAATAGGGTATAATATCAATCTATTCTATGTGCTTGGATGCCATGGGCATCTGGCACGAAACTTATTATCTTTAAGGAGGTTACCAATGTACGCAGTTGTGGCTATTTCCGGAAAGCAGTTCCTGGTGCGCGAAGGGGATACGATCGAGGTCGACAGGCAGGATATCGAAGCGGGCAAGTCCATGACCATCAAGGATGTTCTCTTGGTTGTCAACGAGGCTGATGTGAAGATCGGACAACCGACGGTCAGCGGCGCATCAGTGCAGGCCGAGGCGCTTGCGCATTTCCGCGGACAGAAACTCATTACGTACAAATACCGCCGCAGAAAGTCGTCGCATACGAAAAAAGGACACCGCCAGGATATGACGCGGCTGTCGATCACGAAGATCGCGGGCTGAAGATCCATGTTCGTTGACCGGGCAAAGATCATCGTGAAAGCCGGCAATGGCGGGAACGGCTGCGAGAGCTACTATCAGGACAAATACAACATGCGCGGTTTTCCCGACGGCGGCGACGGCGGGCGGGGCGCAGATATCGTCGCTCGGGCGGATCGCAACCTGCGCACGCTCATCGACCTGCAATATAAGCGGCATTTCATCGGCAGGCACGGCGGCCATGGTTCCAGCAAGAACCAGAGAGGCAAAGACGCCGCGCCGGTCATCATCAAAGTTCCATGCGGCACGATCATCAGGGATATGGGCATCGATTGTCTGCTCGGCGAGCTTGACACGGACGGTCAGGAACTTATTGTCGCTCATGGCGGCAAAGGCGGCAGGGGCAATCAGAAGAACCGGCAACGGTCCTTCGGCGCTCAGGGCGATGAAAAAGAATTGCTTTTCGACCTGAAACTGCTGGCGGATGTGGGGCTGGTCGGTTTTCCGAATGCGGGCAAGTCCACGCTAATCTCGCAGATATCCAATGCAGCGCCGAAGATCGCATCATATCCGTTCACGACGAAAGCGCCCATGCTCGGCGTAGTGGCATACGAGGACAAGGAATTCGTGGTCGCCGACATTCCCGGCCTTATCGAAGGATCGTCAACAGGCCGCGGGCTCGGGGACCGGTTTCTGCGCCATATCGAGAGGACAAAAGTGCTCGTCCATATGATCGATATGGCCGGTTCGGACGGAAGGGACCCGCTCGAAGATTACCGCGTCATAAACCGCGAGTTGAAAGGTTACAGCCCCGCGGTTTTTAAGAAGCGGCAGGTCATCGCCGCGAATAAGATGGACCTCGATGCAGCTGAGGCAAACCTCAAGCGGTTCAGGAAGTCGGTCAAGAAGAAGGTGTATCCGGTGTCGGCGCTTAAAAAAGAAGGGCTGGAGGAACTCATTGAAGCCATCGGGAAAGAACTGTAAGCGTATTGTGGTCAAGATCGGGTCGAGCCTTTTTTACGGCGCGGACAAGCGTGTCGATTTCGTGCTCCTTGAGCGTTTGTGCAGCGATATAGATTTTTTGTTCAAATCGGGACAAGAAGTAGTGATCGTTACCTCGGGAGCGATCGCTCTCGGAATGGAGGCTTTGCGGCTCAAGACCAGGCCGAAAGAATTGGCAGCGTTGCAGGCCGCAGCTGCGATCGGACAGAACGATCTGATGGATGTATACCGCGGCATATTCCGTAAAAAAGGATTGCAATGCGGGCAGGTGCTGCTTACGTGGGACGATTTTGACAACCGCACACGGTATTTGATCGCCCGGAACACGCTCGGTAAATTATTGACGCTCGGCGTTGTGCCGATCATCAACGAGAACGACGCAGTGTCTATAGATGAGATCAGGTTCGGTGATAACGATCAACTGTCGGCTCTTGTTGCAAATATCGTCGGGGCCGATCTTTTGATAATCCTCTCTGATGTCGACGGATTGTGGGGCAGCGATAAGAAAACTATCGTCAGGCTGGTCACTGAGATCAATGACGAGATCACCGGGCTGGCTGCGACAACGACTCGCACTACGTCTGTCGGAGGCATGATCACCAAGATAAAAGCTGCCGAAAAAACGACCCGCGCGGGTATTCCATGCGTCATCGCAAACGGCCGTGCCCAAAAGATCATTCGTACGCTCGCGCAAGACCCGGGCGCATGCGGGACCTTGTTTGTACCGAAGCAGGCTGCCCTGAATCATAAACAGCGGTGGCTCGCGTATTCTACGAAACCCAAAGGCAAAATTATGGTCGATGACGGAGCTAAAAAAGCCCTTCTGAACAAGAAAAGCCTTTTGTCGGTAGGCGTTTACGCCTGCAGCGGCAAGTTCAAGGCAGGCGACGTCGTTGAGATCCTTAATAATGACAAGGTATTTGCGCGCGGCAAGATAAATTTTGGTTTTAATGAGCTGGACATCGGCCCTGGCTCGCGGCTGCGCCGCGAGGTCGTCCATTGCGACAATATCGTCATATTCTAGCGGGGCGGACATGAGCACGGTAAAAAAAGAAGTCACGGCAATAGCAAAAGCGGCACAGGAAGCCTACCGCAGCGCGATCAATACTCCGTCGGACGTGAAGGACGCGGCGCTGAGGGAGATGGCGCAGGCGCTCCTGCAGGCGCAGGATGCGATCATGCGCGCCAACAGGAAAGATATTGCAAAGGCAAAGGCCGCAGGCAGGCCCCGGGCGTTCATCGAGCGGCTTGTGCTTGATGAAAAGCGCATATGCCAGATGGCAGATGCGCTGCTTGATATCGCGGCGCTTCACGATCCGGTCGACGAGGTGCTCACGTCGGTGCGCAGGCCCAACGGCCTCTGGATCCATAAGGTCCGCGCTTCGATCGGGGTCATCGCGATCATTTACGAATCACGGCCGAATGTCACCTCGGATTGCGTCGGATTGTGCTTCAAATCGGGCAACGCGGTCATCCTGCGCGGAGGAAGCGAAGCGCTCAATTCGAACACCGCTATTTTTTCCGTATTGCGCGGAGTTCTGGGCACATACGGCATCCCCGAGGCCATGATATCCATGGTTTCGTCGCAGGGCCACGCGGCAGTAACAGAGCTTTTGAAATTGAACGAATATATCGATCTTGTCATGCCGCGCGGCGGGGAAGCGCTCATCAACGCGGTCGTCAGGTCGTCGCGCATACCGGTCATCAAGCATTACAAAGGCATCTGCCACGTTTATGTGGACGAGTGGGCAGATCTGAACATGGCGCAGAAGATCTGTTTCAATGCAAAGGTCCAGCGTCCGGGAGTGTGCAACGCGATGGAGTGCATGCTCGTGCACCGCGACGTTGCCGCGCGGTTTTTGCCCGGGATGATCAAACAGTTCATGCAGGCGGGAGTCGAGATCCGCGGGGACGAACTGACCCGCAGGCTCGCAAAAAGCAGGATAAAAAAGGCCACGGCGGCAGACTATTCAACGGAGTTCTTGGACCTGATCCTGTCGGTCAAGGTGGTCGGTTCCCTGCAGGAAGCGGTGGCGCACATCAACCGCTTCGGGTCCCATCATTCGGACGCGATCGTAACGGATAACTATCAGTCTTCGCTCGAATTCATGCGCAGGGTCGATTCTGCCTGCGTGTACACGAACGCCTCGACGCGGTTCACCGACGGCGGTCAGTTCGGCATGGGCGCGGAGATCGGTATTTCGACCGATAAGCTCCACACACGCGGGCCCATGGCGCTTGAGGAACTGACGACGTACAAATACATGATCTTCGGCAACGGCCAGGTGCGCCAGTGAGGACCGGCATACTCGGCGGCACGTTCAATCCCGTGCACATCGGCCATCTGATCCTTGCCGAGGAGATCAGGGAAAAACTGCGGCTTGACCGGGTCGTGTTCGTGCCGACGTACATACCGCCGCACAAAGCGTCGAAGAACATCGCGCCGGCTGCGGACCGGTATGCGATGATCAAGGCGGCGATCAGGGCCAATCCATGCTTTGACGTGTCTGACGTTGAGATCAGGCGCAAAGGCGCGTCATACACGATCGATACGCTGCGGGAGCTTAAAGAGCGCTATCCGCGCGACGAGATGTATTTTATTACCGGGTCAGACCTTTTGAATTATCTGGACAAATGGAAGGACCTCAAGCACGTCATCGCGCTCGTGAAGTTCGTCGTTGCGACCCGGCCCGGGTATCCGCTTGAGGACATCCCTTCATACATCAAAACCGTCGCGATCCTCATCGGCGAAAGGACGGCATACGAGATCAGGCAGTGCGTCAAGAAGGGCTTGTCGTTCAGGTATCTGGTGCCCGACCCCGTGTTCGCGTATATCAATAAAAGAAAGCTTTACCGATGAGCATACTGGTTGCGCCGTCGATATTGTCCGCGGATTTCAGCCGCCTGGCGAGCGAGATCCATCAGGTCGAGAAAGCAGGCGCCGACATGCTCCACGTCGATGTCATGGACGGCCATTTTGTGCCGAACATCACGATCGGTCCGGTCGTGGTCAAGGACATCCGCCGCATCACGGCGCTTCCGCTTGAGACGCATCTCATGATCGAGCATCCTGAAAAGTATACCGCGGCGTTCGTCAAGGCAGGGAGCAACATGATCACCGTTCATATCGAGGCGGTGACCAGGGAAAGGGCCGTTTTCATCAGGAAAGAGCTCGATGGCGCGGGCGTCAAACTCGGGTTTTCGCTCAACCCTCCGACACCGCTCGACGCGCTCATGCCGTATCTGGACCTGGCTGATTTTGTCCTCGTCATGTCGGTGAACCCGGGGTTCGGCGGCCAGGATTTCATTCCCGGCTCGATCGATAAGATCCGCACTCTGCGCACGGTCTTTTCGAAGGATATCGCGGTGGACGGAGGCATCAACGCCGAAACCGCAGCGCGTGTTATCGGCGCGGGGGCGAATATCCTGGCGGCAGGTTCGTATATTTTCAAATCAACCGATTACGGCAAGGCGATAAGGAGCTTACGATGTGCGACGCAGTGACAAAGATCAAGTTCGGCACCGACGGCTGGCGCGGTGTCATCAGCGACGATTTTACGTTCGCCAACGTCCGCAGGGTGGCGCAGGCGGTGTCGGATTATTATCTGGCGCGCAATCCCGATAAAGAAGTCTCGATCGCGGTCGGCTACGACTACCGTTTTCTGTCCGGCAGGTACGCGCAGATCATGGCAGAGGTGTTCTCTCATAACGGCATTCATGTTTTGGTATCCGATCAAGCAGTTCCGACCCCGACATTGAGCTTTGCGGTCAAACAGCGCGGTTGTACCGCCGGCATCATGATCACCGCAAGCCATAACCCGGGCGAATATAACGGAATCAAGATCAAGACCGCCGAAGGCGGCGCGGCCGGAGCGGATGTGACCGGAGAGGTCGAGAAATTCCTCGATCTTCCCGCCGAGCACCGGCACGGCCCTGAAGGATCAATTACGACCGTCGATATGACCAAGGAGTATGTGAGGTTCCTCCGGTCGTATGTCGATCTTAAGAAGTTCAAGAACGCGAGGTTCCGGATCCTCGTCGATACCATGCACGGCAGCGGCAGGGATTTCCTTGCGCAGGCGCTCAAAGGCACTGCGATCAAGCTTGAGTACACCCGGCTCGACCACAACCCGTCGTTCGAAGGCCTGCGGCCCGAGCCTATTCCCGAGAACCTGCAGCAGACGCTTGCGAAGATCAAAAAGGGGAAATACGACCTGTGCCTGGTGCTTGACGGGGACGCGGACCGCATCGCCGCGATAACCGGCGACGGAGAATTCATAAGCCCCCAGAAAATACTGGGACTTCTGATCCTGCATCTGATCCAGGACCGGAAGATGACCGGCGGCGTGGTCAAGACGCTCGTAGGCACGAACCTCATCGACAATGTGACGAAAAAACTCGAACTCAAGCTTTTCGAGACGCCGGTCGGGTTCAAATACATATCCGAGCTCATGATCAACGACGACATCCTGGTCGGCGGCGAGGAAGCGGGGGGCATGGGGTTCAAGGAGTATGTTCCCGAGCGCGACGGTTCTCTCGCCGGGCTGCTTTTGATGGAGATGATGGTCATGCGCAAAAAATCGATCACCCGGGTGCTTGCGGATATGGAGAAAGAGTTCGGCAGGTATTATTATTTGCGCGAGTATATCACGGTCCAGGCGCTCGGCGGTTTTAAGATGGAATCGGTCACGTCGATACGTCAGGTCCTGGACAAGCGGGTCGTAAAGGTCAACGATATCGACGGTGTGAAACTTATTCTCGAGGATGGGTCATGGTTGATGCTCCGGGCATCGGGAACCGAGCCGATCATACGCATATATGCCGAGTCAAAGTCATTGAAACGGACCAGGGATATGCTCGCGTTCGGCAGGAATCTTATTTTAAAAAATGCTGTATAATCTGGGCAGGTTCTTGTCTCTTGTTCTTTTAAAAATATTCTGCAGGTTCACGGTTTCGGGTCAGCAATCCGTGCCTGCGGCCGGAGGGTTTATCCTTGCGACGAATCACGTCAGCAATGTGGATCCGCTGGTCATCGGCGCCGCAAGCCCCAAGCCTTTGCATTTTATGGCCAAGGTAGAGCTGTTCAGGAAGCCGTTCTTTGCGGCGATATTACGTGCGGTCCATGCATTTCCCGTGCGCCGGGGCAGGGGCGATATCCACGCGATCCGCGAGGCCATACGCCGCGTTCGCGCTGGCGGCGGATTGCTTATATTCCCGGAAGGAGCCCGGTCGTCCGACGGAAACATCGGCCAGGGACACGAAGGCATAGGTTTTTTAGCGGAAAAACTCAACGTACCGATCGTGCCGGCGTATATCAGCGGCACGGAAAAAGTAATGCCGAAAGGCTCGGGCAGGGTCCATCCTGCCAGGGTCACGGTGCGCTTCGGCGAACAAATCCTCGTGGAAAGGAGGATGGCTCATCAGGCTGTAGCTGACAGGATCATGGATGAGATCAGGCGGCTTTCATGCGCGTCAAATTAGCAAAACACATCGGCTTCTGCGCGGGCGTCAAGCGCGCGATCAGCATCACCGAGAAGACCCTTGCGAAAACCAAAGGGCCGGTGTATTGCCTGGGAGAGATCATACATAATTCCCAGGTCATGGCGCGGCTCAAGGGCCGCAACCTTGTCCAGGTGGATTCGCCTGCGAAAGTTCCTGCGGGCGCGATCCTCATTCTGCCGTCGCACGGTTCTCCGCATAAGGTCCGTATCGAGGCGCGCAGGCGGCGCATCCGTCTTATCGACGTCATGTGCCCGTATGTCGCTTCGGTCCATGACATCTGCTCGCGCATGCGGGCGGACGGGATGAAAGTGGTCATCATCGGCGATAAGGACCATTCGGAAGTGCGCGCGCTGGCGGAACTGGCGCCGGACCCTGTCATCATCAGCGATATCGGCGATATCAGGCAGAACGAGTTTTCCGGCCTCAGCGTCGGCATCATCTCGCAGACGACGCAGTCGCGGGAGAAGTTCTCTGCCATGGTCAACGCGCTCATCGAGAACAATCCGAAGGTGCGTTCGATACATATATACAACACGATCTGCCTTGACACTTCGTGCAGGCAGGAAGAGGTCAGGGAGCTTGCGCGCAGCGTGGACCGGCTTCTGGTCATCGGCTCGCGCACGAGCGCGAACACCAACCGGCTGTACAATATCGGCCGGAGGATCAATTCGAATACATATCTGGTCGAATCAGCCGACTCGGCCATTTTTGCAAAGCTGGGCAAAAGCGGGACGGTGGGTATCATCAGCGGGGCATCGGCCCCTGACTGGCTCGTCGGCCAGATCGTGAAGAAACTCAAAATAGCCGCGAAGGAAGACGGCCAATTACAAACCAGTAGGGAGGTAGCGTAATGTCAGAAGACAGAAGCACGATGGAGCAGTTGTACAACGAAAGTATCAAAATGATCAATGAGGGAGCGATCGTGAAGGGCAAGATCGTGTCCTTGAAGCAGAAGGAAGTCCTTATTGATGTCGGTTTCAAATCGGAAGGCGTGGTATCGATCACCGAATTCAAGCCGGACGAGCTGGTCGTGGGCAATGAGCTCGACTTTTTCGTCAATTCGATCGAGGACGATTCGGGCATGATCTCGCTTTCTCATGAGAAAGCGCGCTGCATGCAGGGATGGGATTCGATCGTGGCGCATTCGGTTTCGGGCGAGCTTATGGACGGCAGGCCCGTGAAGAAGGTCAAGGGCGGGTTCATCGTCGATGTCATGGGCATGGAAGGCTTCCTGCCCGCGTCATTGTCCGCGTTCAAGGGCATGATGGACAAGGACATCCTCGGCCGCACGTTCAAGTTCAAGATCATCAAGATCAACAAGCTGCGCTACGGGATCATCCTGTCGCGCCGCGAGGCCATACAGAAAGAGCGCGAAGAGGCGCGGGAGCGGATCTGGAAAGAGCTTAAGATCGGCAATATCTACCCGGGCAACGTGAAGGCGATCACGGATTTCGGCGCGTTCATCGACCTGGGCGGCGTGGACGGGCTTCTGCATATCACCGACATGTCCTGGTCGAAGATCTCGCATCCGTCTGAGGTCGTCGCGGTCGGGGATAAGATCGAGGTCATGCTTTTGAACATGGACCGCGAATCGGGCAAGATATCGCTCGGCCTGAAACAGCGCCTGCCTGATCCGTGGCAGGATATCGCGAACAAATACGTCGTCAGGTCGCAGGTCAAGGGCAAAGTGGTCAATATTCTTCCCTACGGCGTATTCGTCGAGCTTGAGAAAGGGATCGAGGGGCTGATCCATATCTCGGAGATCTCCTGGACCAAGAAGATCAATAATCCCGGAGAGGTGTATGCCATCGGCGATATGGTCGAGGCGATCATTCTGACCGTCGACAAGGACGCGCGCCGCATCGCGCTGTCGATCAAACAGATGGAGCAGAATCCGTGGATCGACGCTGACGCGAAGTTCCCTGCCGGCACGCATGTTTCCGGCAAGGTCAAGTCGTTCACCAAGTACGGCGTGTTCGTGGAGCTCGATTCGAACCTGGAAGGCATGATCCATATCTCGGACCTTTCGTGGACGAGAAGGATCGCCAATCCTCAGGACGTGCTCAAAAAGGGGCAGAAGGTCGATGTGACCATTCTCTCCGTGGACGCGCAGAACCAGCGTATCGCGCTCGGCCTGAAGCAGCTGCAGACCAACCCGTGGCCCGAGATCGCGCAGAAATACCCGCTTGAGACCGTGCTGGAGACCGAGGTGGTCAGCATCACGGACTTCGGCGTGTTCGTGAAGATCAACGAGGAGCTCGAAGGTCTCGTGTTCACGAACGAAATAGAGCAGGACAGGCTCAAGGCGCTGAAACCCGGCGACAAGATCCGCGTCAAGATCATCAAAGTCGACGTCGACCAGGGCAAGATCGGCCTTTCCGCCAAGCTGTAAAGCCGGAAACGAAGCTTAAAACAAGGCTAAAAACGGGGTCAGAATTATTTATTTTCCATAATTCTGATCGCGGGGAAAATAAATAATTCTGACCCCGTTTTTAGCCCTTTAAAGAGAAGCGTCTATGGATATTCAAAAACAGATCGAGGTCATCAAGCGCGGGGCAGCGGGGATCGTTTCCGAAGAGGAACTGGCCAGGAAGCTGGAGGCAGCGCGCAAGGAGAACCGGCCGCTGCGCGTGAAGGCCGGCTTTGATCCGACCGCGCCGGATATCCATGTGGGCCATACGGTGCTTTTGAGGAAACTGCGCCAGTTCCAGGACCTCGGCCACGAGGTGTATTTTCTGATCGGGGATTTTACCGCGCAGATCGGAGACCCGACGGGCAGGTCGGTGGTGCGCAAGACTTTGAGCAAGGAAGAAGCCAGGAAGAACGCAAAGACCTACCAGATGCAGGTGAGCAAGGTCCTGGATATCGACAAGATCAAGGTGGTTTTCAACAGCGATTGGTTCGAGAAGATGTCGGTCGCGCGATTCCTTGGCCTTACCATGCATGCGACCGTGGCGCAGATGGCCCAGCGCGAGGATTTCAAGAAACGGCTCGACAGCAACCAGGACGTTTCCCTTCTGGAATTCATGTATCCGATACTCCAGGGGTATGATTCGGTCTTTCTTCACGCTGACGTCGAGCTCGGCGGCACCGATCAGATATTCAATCTGCTCCAGGGCAGGGAGATGCAGAGGGATTTCGGCCAGGAGCCGCAGGTCGTCATCACCATGCCGCTTCTGGAAGGCACTGACGGCGTGAACAAGATGAGCAAGTCCCTGGGCAATTACATAGCCATCAACGACCGGCCGCAGGATATGTTCGGCAAGATCATGTCCATATCCGATGAGCTTATGATCAAGTATTATACCCTTCTGACCGACGACGATATCGACAAGATCAAAGCCATGCATCCGAAGGAAGCCAAGGTCCGCCTGGCAAAGTCGATCATCGCGCAATATTACTCTCCGCAGATCGCAGACGAGGCCGCGGCGGAATTCAGCCGGGTATTCGCCTCGAAGGAATTGCCGCAGGATATGGCGGAATACAGGGTATCCGGCGAAACGAATATCGTGGATATCCTGGTGGCAGGCGGCCAGGTCAAGAGCAAGAACGAGGCCCGGCGCTTGATCCAGCAGGGCGGCATTGAATTCGACAACGTAAAAGTGATCGACGTCAACGCCCGGATCAACTCGTCAGGCGTGCTGAAGATCGGATCCCGGCGGTTCCTCAAAGTTATCGCGTAATATGGATATCATCAGGACCAGGATCACCAAGCAGGAAATCATCGAGAAATACCTGACCCATTTCGAAACTGCGAGCAAGGCGGTTATCGACATTAAAAGGGGCGTGTTCGCGCTCGATGCTGAATTGCACGCCGACCTTGAAGCTGAGCTGATCAAAGACGGCTCT
>ENA-UPTA01002633-UPTA01002633.1-activated-sludge-metagenome-genome-assembly--contig:-NODE-2633-length-18338-cov-11.824536_pt1 | contig 18338 bp, 15 predicted proteins | sample MGYA00238184_ERZ773361 | MGnify/ENA primary metagenome ERZ773361 (study PRJEB29100, sample SAMN05720205) | activated sludge metagenome | isolation source: anaerobic digester from wastewater...
TTAGCGAGACGGCTTTTTTGTCATCAAGCCGAAAATCAGCAAAAATTTGACCACATTTGGCCACATCCAGACAGAAGCACCGTCAATGATCTTCAGAAAAAGAATAATTGAAGCTTCCAGACCTTTCTGCAATCCGGCCAGCGAGAGACCATTTTGCCATTTTCTCTCTTTTAACTTAGTGCAGAAAGGTCTGGAAGCGTACCTTCTTTTCCCGCTTCCCCCTTTGCCCCGTCACTTTTCCCCGCACATTTTTACCCTAAAAGTTTGTCGGAAAGTTTGTTGCCGACAGACTTTCCGTTTCTTCTTACCCGCCTCCCGACACCGCATTTTTGAGCATTATGATGATTACCTACAGACTTTTTGAGTTACCTACAGACTTTTTACAGACTATTTTTTCAAACCGACAAACTATTTGTTATTTATATCGGATGCTTAGGCAAAACAACAGACTTTTCAAACTTTTTTCAACAACTTTTTATTATATTTTACTTTGTTCGCGGGCGCACGCGGTAACTATAATGTAATATAATGGGGGTCATAGGGGGAATTATAGAATATAGATCCGGAAGCAAAAAGTTTGAAAAGTGTGTAGGTGACTTTCATCCGATCCGGCTGCGGCATGCTGGAATGAATAAAATGGATATACGGGGGGAGGGTTTTTGAATTTTTATGCATGGTTGCTTTTAGCGGGATCCTCCGGAATCGACAGGTTATCATATCAGGTGATATTTATATCAGCGGTCTTTGATTTCAGGTGTCGTGGGGAAGGGGCGAAAAGGCGAAAAGTATAATGATACATCTTACTTATGAAAAATGAATCAAAAATGACGTTTCTAAAACAAGCAAAAACGGCTTGCGAGGATTGTTCAGGAGAAGACTTTTCAACCCGGCCCATAAGGTAGGGCTTTTTATTGTTTAAATTCCTTTGAATTGAAAGATGCCAGAAGAAAATGCGGCTATTTCTGGCGTGCTGTTCGTATGGCGCGCTTTTTCATCCAGTTCGCAAGATTGGCTTCCGTGGTGCAGAACATTTCAGCTATGGACTTCTGAGGAACTTTCAGGGCAATTAATTCACGGATACGCAGATCGTCTTTATCAAGCTTCGATTTGCCGGCGCCGCGTGGCCGGCCAAGTTGAATGCCCTGGGCTTTCTTTGTGGCCAGCGCGTTTCTGGTGCGCTGGCTGATCAGATCCCGCTCGATTTCCGCGGCCATCGCCAGAACCATCGCCATAATTTTTGATTGCAGGCTTCCATCAAGCTTCCATCCACCTTTGGCCGCATAAACCTTGATTCCCTTTTGTGCGCACTGGGAAAGCATTTCCATAATTTCCAGCATCGACCGGCCGAGGCGGGATAATTCGGCCACAACAAGATTATCGTCTTTCTGTAGATCATTCAGGATGATCGGCGCAATGGATCGATCACGCCACGATTTCCGGCCCGAAATAACCTCATCGACCATTTTGACCTTACCGAGATTAAGGTCATTCGCCAGTTTTAAGATTTCCAAGCGTTGATTTTCTACGTCCTGTCCATCCGTTGAAACCCTGATATAAGCGATCGTTTGCATATCCATTACCTCCGATTTAATGAAAACCTTTAATTTATAGTTATAATATTATATCAATATCAAAGTTGTCAAGTGTATTCATTATTATTTATATAATCTATTAAACGAACATTTATACAATCATTCATTTGATTTTTTGCGGACCGATTACACCATCTCCAGAAATCGGAAGCCGGAAAGACACAAATCCGACGACCTCACCGACCACCGTCACCACTACCACCGCCCGCCGACGCTGCCGGATGATCCGTATCTACTCCCGAACCCTGCCACCAACCAGACCGCCGGAACACGGAAGCCCGAAAACCGGAAACCCGGCGACGCGGGACTCCCCCCCCGTCAATGGTATTGGGTGTGTAAATTTTTGAACTTTTTCGCTTCGTGCAAGTCCGTGCGCTTTGCTTTTCTCACCGGGGAACGGGGTAACATAATCATTTGCCAAATCATTCAAAAAAGAGCCCCAAACAAACCCCTGTCAAGAATTATTTTTCACGTTTTTTACTCCATTTACGAAGTTATGGGAAGTTATAGGAAGTCTTAAAGATTATCTGACAAGTATCCATAATACATAAGAAAACTCGTGTTATAGTTGCCTTCACTGATTAGGCAAATTTTGTTCCATGATGTCGCCGTGTCTTTTCCGGAGGTCAACCGGGACAAAGGCCGCGGCGACGATCCTAAAGAGAAAAAGAAGGTCGGCATGGCTGGAAACAAAATCGTTAAATTGAAACTGCAAAAAACCGTTGAAGATTTCATATCCAACGGCATTACCACTGCCACCGCCATATCCCAGCAACTAAAATCCATGGGATACGACATATCACAACCGACCGTCTCCCGTTATTTATCCAACCAGCAACCAGACCGCAAAGAAGAAACACAGCGTATCGTCACAGACCATGTCCGCGAAAACGTTCCTGCCGACCTGACGGCGCTGGAAGACATGGAAAGGCAATGCCTGGACTGGGCGTCTGAAAATCGTGACGCCTTCGCTCATCGTCTGGCCGATCAACACATTGCAAATGCATCCATCACATGGGTGGAAAAAATATTGCGGCTATCCGGCGACGACCGGACAAAAGCCATCAAGGACATTATCAGTCAATGCCTGGGATGGATTGCCGACGACATCCGCCTTCAGGGCGCAAAAATTACCGCCATGAGACAGGCAAGCAGCATCATCGAAATGAAACTGCGATTCTCGCTTGGCGACGGCCACGACGGCAGCATCATCTTTATGGATCGGGAACGCGGCGACCAGTTGCAGCACGATACAAAGACCGGACGCATGTTTGTCATCCCCGGAGGCGCTTCATAATGGCATCGGATATTGTTTTCGATTTATCCCCTACACAACAGGCGTTTGTCATGTCCGACGCCCACATCAATCATTTGACCGGGCCAATGGGTGAAGGGAAAACCCACTGCGGCGTTGCGCGCCTGTTACGCCATGCCCACCGGTGCAAATTAAAGCCCTTGCGCGCAGCCATCATCCGCGACACCCACGAAAATATCAAGACATCCACCGCCATTTCTATCCAGGACATCTTAAAAGACCGGGCCGTTTTCAAGAATGATTACAAGAAATTGTATATCAAGGCGGAATATCCGATAGAATGCGACCTGTTTGGTATTGACGATCCCGCGTCCATCTCCAAACTGCAAGGCCCGCAATATGGCTCGATCTGGCTGGAAGAACCAGCACCCATTCACGAAAAAGCAAACGCCGGACTTCCCCGTGAAGTCTTTGACCTGGCGATTTCCCGCGCAGGCCGACAACCAGGCGCGATCTTAAACCTGCAAATCACGCAAAATCCAGGAGACGAAACCCATTGGACAACCGAATTACTGGACGAGCCGGAAGAATACCTGGTTGCCGACGACGGCACCGTCATCACCAAGCGATCATTTCACATCCGGCGCGGAGAAAACACCTACCTGACATCCCTGCAACGGGCCGCCAACATGGCCGCCTTTAAAAACGACGCCGGAAAATATGCGCGGTACGTTGAGGGGAAAGTCGCCAGCGTCAACCTGGGGAAATCCGTTACGCCCGGTTACGGCCCTGATTTCCATTACAGCCAGAAAATCCAACCCTTTTATCAGAAACTGGACGCATTCCGTTTTTGGGACGGATACCAGCATCCGGCCTGCGTCATCGCCCAGTGGAACCCCATCGGTCAACTGGTCATTCACGACGCACTGGAAATGCCGGGATATGGCGTCAAGGAATTAATCGAAGACAAGCTGAGCCCATTGCTGCTCACCCCCAAATATCGTGACAAGCCGGTCTTCTGGCGCGATATTGGCGACCCGTCCATGCAGACCCCCGACCAAAGCACCCGGACCATCACCGCGGCCAAAAGAATTCAAGACATGCTTAAAACGCATTTTGAGCCGGGACCGGTGCGCTGGATCCCCAGGATAGACCCGTTAAACAACGCCTTGAGAAAAACCGTTGCGGACGGAAAACCTCTCATCCTCATATCCGCCTCCGCCGTATCCGCCCATAAAGGACTGAAAGGCGGCTGGCACTACAAGACAGACAACAACCAGAATCGTATCGGCGAAATGCCGGTAAAAAACGAATTCGACCATGTCTGCATGGCGATTGCCTATGGCACCGCGATTGTTCTGCCGTACAACTCGCGTTCGGACTTCAAGAAACAAACCACGCAAGCCGACCGCCTGGCCAGAATGAAACGGGCGTCGTCTTACGGCACCGGCAGCATGCCGGTCATCCCGGCGCAGATCAACCAGCATGTTCGCCTGGCGCGATAGGAAAAAAGTGAAATGGTGAAAGTAAAAAACGGGAAGTCATCCAAAGTCAAAGAACAATTTTGGGAAATGCGGCAAGGCGGGCCTTATTCCGGAGAAGACGGCATCGCAAAAGAAATCTACAAATGCACCGGATGCGGCGCGGAAACCTCACCCGCAAACGGATGGAATGGCGCACCCGACAAACACAAATGTTCACCCAACTGCCCGTGTAAACAAAGCGACTGGAAGCCGGGCGGCGGATACAGCAGGCAGGGACGCAAGAACTTTGACAGAATCTTCCCGAATGCCCCCGGAGCAGGCTTATAATGGCAGGACTATACTACTATAACCCGGAAGATGATCCGGCCTTGGAACTCCTGAGACGACGCAACGAAATCCAGCGCCGCATCACGGATATTCGGGTAAACGGCATTGACCAACAGGAAATGCGGGAACGAGAAGAAGCATCCCAGTCATATGCTGGAGAAAATCCACAGCATTTTGAATCCTACGTCCAGGACTGCATCGACCAATCCGTAAAGGCCAACAAGGACATCCGCGAAATCCAGATGCATTGCTACCGCACCTACCTGGAAAATGAGCCAGTCAATTACGGAAGGAAAGAAGCCTGGCAATCGCGTATCATCGTCCCCAAGCCATTCGGCACCGTGCAATACGGCGCATCCGCCGTTAAAAGGGCCTTTACACCAAAATTCCTTTCCGTTTCCAATTTCAAGAACAAACCCGCGGGCGAATTCTGGCAGAAGATGGTGGAATATCAACTGAACGAACAACATGCCCAGTTTGTCATCCGGTTTACCGACGCCACCACCATGGCCCTGGCCGTGGGTATCAGCATGGAAATGATTCCCCAGTGGATTCCCGGACGCGGTTTGTCCATTGCACTCATCGAACCGTGGAAGATCCACCGCGACCCGGACGCCGCCCCGCGCGACCCGCAAAGCGGTTTGTACTGGGTGCATCAGGAATGGCTGGACTGGCACGTCCTGAAAGCAGGCGAACAAGCCGGGAAATACGAGAATGTTGACCGTATCCGCCAGTCGGAACAGGCAATGCCCGACAATCCCTGGCTGACGCAGGAATCCATCGCCAAAAGAAAAAACATGGTTTGGGAGCGCTCCAGTTATCGTCCGATGTACCTGACTTCGGAATTTTACGGCACCATCCTTTCTCCCAAGGGTGAAATGTTATTGCCGCTGGCCAGACTGACCACCGCCGCCGGACGCATTATCCAGAAACCGCAAAACGTTTCCTACCGGTATATGCGTTGGCCGGGCATTGCCTTTTCACCCATGCCCGACTTGCTGAAATTCAACGGCCGCGGATTGCTGGAAGGCATCATGTCCACCTGGGAAGCCATGAACAACATGATGTGTCTGCATCAGGACTATATGCAATGGGTGGTTAATCCCATGACCGAAATCAACGTGGACGCCCTTGTCGATCCCGCCGACGTCGAGACCTATCCCGGAAAGGAATACCTGACACGGGACACCATCGCGGGGCAGCAGGCGGTGCGCACCGTTCAGCGACGCAGCAACACCAACGACATCCTGGCCAACATGCAGTACCATGACCAGAACTATCAACGCGGCTCATTCGTGCCGGACGCCGTACAGGGTTTGCCCGGCTACCGCAAAGACATGACCTTCCGCGAGGCGTCGCAGAACCTTGACCAGGCGCTGGGCGTTTATAGCCTGATGGGCGAGAATATCGAAACCGGCGCTATTTACATGATCCAGGCAGCCAGTGAATTCATCCGGCGTTACGCCACCTGGCAGGATTACGCCGAAATCTTCCAACCGGAAGAATTGCAGCAACTAGGCATTATGCCTAACGCCAACATGCCCAATGGCATTGCTGGCGTCCCGGAAATAGACGGCTCCTTCCACGTATCCGGCATCCAGACATTGATGAAAGACAACGAAACCCTGGCGAACATTAAAAACATCATCATTCCACTGGCAAACAACCCGGCCTTTGCGCCCTACATCAATCCCTATCGTGCGCTCAAGGCGATTGAGATACGCACCAACATGAAAGATGAAAAAATCATTGCCGCGGAAGACGAAGCCAAAGCCATTGAGGCTCAGAATCAAATGAAAACTCAGGAACAAGAGCAGGCCATTCGTGACGCACAGGATTTACAGGCCGCACATGGAATCGCTGATTTAAGCAACAAAATGACGCCACAGTCCGCACCGGCGTAACCACAGGAGAAGAAAGAATAATGGAACAAGGGGCCAAAATCGATATTGCCACCCTTCAGCCGCTGGAAAAAGTGCAGGAACAGCGCGAACAAGAACGGACGGCAAAAGAAATCGAACGATTACGGAAAAACGCGGAATATCGCGGAATCGCGGACAGCCAGCCGGGGATGCAATTCATCACGATTATCGTCTTGAAACTGGAAGACCGTGTCCGGCAACTCATCACCTGCGACCCGGAAGCGAAAGCCTATATGGGCATCCTGTCCGATATTGGCGTCAAAGAAGACCTGGCCCGGAAAGCCGTCGCCAGATTAACGGAAATGAAGATTACTCACGGCTCATAACGTGAGACGATAGAAGACATATAACAGCACGCCATCCTGATCAGATGGACAGCAATTAAAAGAGGCGCATGTCGGCAGCCGACGTCGATATGTTGCCTCTTTTTTTTGCGCAAAAAGCATTCATCGCCTCTCCGGCGTTGAAAATAAAACCGGCCCCGCAAGGACTACGCCGGACAAGGAGAAAAATAAATGGAGAAACAAGAGCAGACCACGCAAAGCAAGGATCTGGATTCCATCATCAAGGAAGGTTTGCAGCAATTCGATATTCCTGCCGACGAACCTGCGGACTCCGATCAGGTTGCAAGCCCTGCAAGCGACGACAAGGCCGGAAACGCGGAACCAGCCGCCCCGGGTGACGAAACCAAACCATTCCGTTTTAAAGGGCACGCGGAAGCCGAAGAAGGGTATCGCAATGCCGAACGCAAAATCACACAACTATCCGAGGAAGTGAAGGCGTTAAACACACGCCTGACCAGTCAGGAAGTTGAACAGAAGCGCAAGGAAAAGGAAGAAGCGGTCAGCGCGGAGTTTGAGGCGCAAGCCCTTGATATGCGGATAAAACTTCTGGATGAAATCGACGCACTCGATCCGGACGATGCGGAATACCGCAAGAAAGTGGCGCATGCCCAGGCCAGAACAGACCTGGCCATTGCCCACGCCGCCCGGAAGATGGGCGTAACGATTCCAACACAGGAAGCACCGGCCGCCCCGCAACCAGCCTCTGCCGAAACCCAACCAAACCCGGAAACCAATCCGGAAGAAAACGCAACGGACGCCAGAGCCTATGTCCGGGACAAAATCATCAGCGCCGAACACGGCTTGAATGCGGATGATCCGTATTTCTGGATGATTGCCCAATCCACGCCGGTACAAGATGAGAAAGGACAGCCTTTAACGCTTGATCAGCAGATCGGCTGGGCTGTCACGCAGACCAAGAACTATCACGCCAAAATATTAGGCCAAAGCCAAGCAGCCGGGAAACAGGCCGAAAACGCCGCCCGTGCCGAAATGCCGATGGGCCGATCCTCCAGTGGTTCGCCGCCGGGGGCGCAAGCGGGCAAAAATGACAGCCCGGTCAGCCTCAATGATGCGTTGGACAAGGCCATGAATTTCCGGCGTCTTTAACCAACCATAAAGGAGCAATACGATCATGGGAGAAACATTTTCATGGGCATTCGATGCAGCAAGCGGAGTTTATAAAAGTCATGCACTTTCCGGCAAGCTACTGGAACTGGCCGCCCTGGACTTTAAAGTAGTTCCATTCACCAAAAAAATAACGGGATACGGCAAGCGTCAGGGTCAGACCGTAACGCTTCCCTACTACAAAACCATTAGCGAACCGACATCCGCCGAGCTCGAAGAACAGACCCGCATCCCCATCGACAAGCTGGAGATGGGCACCTATGCCATCACCATCAAGGAATGGGGCCGGGGCGTTGAATTCACATCCCTGGCGGAAGACCTATCCGTTTTAAGCCCGAACGAAGGAGCGCAGAAGCGTTTGAAAGATCAGATGGCGCTGTGCATGGATACCGCAGCGGCCGCCGCATTTACCGGAACCAACGCCAAAGTGACCTTTATTCCCACGTCGCTGACCGGCGGCACCTGGGACACGGACGGGACACCTTCCACCATGGCCACCTACAACGTCACCCGCGACCACCTGGGATGTATCCGGGATTACCTGGCCAACACCCTGCACACACCTTTTTACGGTTCGAAAGACCATTACATCGGACTTTTCGCCACCAAAGCACTGCGCGGCTTGAAGAATGACCGCGTCCTTCTGGCGTTCAACATGTATCTCCAGAAAGGCGATATCGTCTACAACAACGAAGTCGGCATGGTCGAGAATATCCGCCTTATCGAAATCAACCACGAAAACGCCCTGTCTGACGGTGTCGGCACCGGCTCTGTGCTGGGCGAAGGCGTCGTGTTTGGCGAGGATGCCGTCGGCCGTCTGGAAATCGAATATCCGCATTTACGCGCGGACCTGAATTTCCAGTCTGATTTCGGGCGCAGAAAAGCCGTTGTCTGGTATGGCACGGTTGCCTTTGACGTCATGTTCCAGTCGGCCACCGACCGGGAATGCCGCATCGTCAAAGTGACCAGCGCGTAAATAATACCCGTAGGGGCGAATCATGATTCGCCCCTACGGGAACAAAAACACATTAAAACAAAAGGAGAATAAAACCATGTTAGAACAAGGAACCATATGCCTTCCGGCAAATGTTTACATCGACTACGACGACACCCTGGGTGTTGACTGCGATCAGTCGCCTGCGGATGTTGTCTCTTTCATCGTCCCGTTCAAATGCAAACTCAAATATGTGGGGTGCACCGTAACCGAAACCTGTGCCGGGGGAACCACCACGCCGGAGTTCGATTTCGATTTGCGGCCGACGGCGGGCTCCGACACCAACCGCGGATCGGCCGATCTAGGCCACCTGGTGCTTTCGACCACCGCCGCCGGTAAAGTCATGTACGACAAAGTGGCGGAAGGCACTATTCTTACGCCCGGCGAGGAAATTGTCGGGGAACTGAAGGTTGCAGCAACCGGAACCAGCAAAGCCGGGCATGTCCGCCCGTTTGTGATTGTGGAACCGCTGGCGGAAACAATGGCCAATCTGACCGACATGGTCGAAACGGCCTAATATCAACGTGCGTAGGGGCAAAAGATTCTCGCTCCTGCACACTGAAAGAAAGAGAGGAAAAATAAAATGTCTGCATTAGCCTCATCGGATGTCACCGTAACCATATCCGCCGGAGATCGTAATATCGCGGGTGGTGCGGCCTTTAAAAACGTATCCATGGCGTCAATTACCTTTGGCACCGGCGTCCTCACCTACCCGACGGGCGGCATACCCATGCCCGCCATCGGCTCATTCGGGTTTCATAAGGAAATCCAGTTTGTTGCCATTGAACAGCCGCCCGCCAACGGATTTGTGTATAAGTTCGACCGGTCCAACCATAAACTGAAAATCTTTACTCAGGGCATGACCACCGGTTCAACCACCGCCGCCGATTCCTCAACCGGCGCACTGATTGAGAATTCCGCCGCAGCGGAAACCGTAGCCCGGTTGATGGGAACGGCGGTAGACACCACTTATGACCTGGGCGCGATGATCGAACTGCCTTCGACGATTGCGCCCGCCTCCGTCACGCTGAAAATGCTGATGATTGGAGAATAACAGGGGCGTCCGTATTCCGTAGGGGCGAATGATTATTCGCCCTTACGGATACCCTGCATGAAAACAAAAAAAGGAGAGAATTTTTATGCCTCAAAAACTTTATGTAAAGCAGCCGGACGGAACCAGCAAGGCGGTTTATGTCCATCGTTCATGGCAGGATATTTCAGGAAAGCAGATCTTTCTGCATCATGACGGAACTTACGGCGACAAATCCGGGAATCCTATCCGCAACCTTTCCGACCTCAATATCCTTCCCGCCGCACACCGCAAAGTCGCAGAATCCTGGTGGAGCCGCATTGGCAGAGAAAAAGCGGAAGACCATTACCAGACCATCGCCGAAAAAGAAGCGGCTATTGCCGGAGATTTTCAAGAACAACTGGCCGCGGAAGAAGTGAACACGGCTCTGGATAGCGTCCTGTATGCGCGCAAACCGCAGGGGAAGAAAGGCGCAGCCATCGGATCGCCGAAATCATGGCTGGAATATGGTTTCGGAAAACGTCCCGACTGGTGGGGTCAGGCCAATGAAATCACATTTAACGATTTTACCTATGTGATTTTCAAAGAAACCCCGACACAGGAAAAGGATAACGCTCCCGCACCCCCGGCGGAAACGAATTAACGGGGAAAATCATGCCGGACCCAGTAAATATTCTTTTTGATTGCCAATTTGAAGGAACTTTTGCTGATTCAGTCAATGGAATATTGCCGACTTCCATTGGGGATGGAATCGAACTGGAAAGCAGCACAAGGATGTTTGGTTCAGGATGTTGCAAACAGACGGGTTTCAGCACAGAACCGGAAACCTTGTTTTCTGACGGCGTTACATTAAGTAACGCGCAATCCGCGATACATTTGCCGCATCATTACGGCCCGATATCGTTTGATTACGATGCCATGACGCTATCCTGGGGTGATGAAGCCACACCAGTTTCAATCACAGGGGATGGCACTTACACACTAGCGTATAACGATGACCCGACAGAAACAATCGATGCAACCGTGGATGTCAGTGAACTTCCTGGCGCTTCTGAATCGCACGATCCGGTTTATCTGGAAGGCACATACTTAGTCTATACGCCAACAGCGGAATTGATCACCGCTTTAAAGGTAAATGGCTTTACAGCATCCATGTTCCAACAAAATAATCAAGCATACACGCCACCAGTAGGGGATACAATACCTGCGAATACTACATACCACACGGCCCTGGTGTTTGAAAAAGTAACGGGCGGACATAATTTCTATATGTTTGTTCAAGGGATATTGCAGGCGCCAACGCAATTGGTCCCGGACCTTTACACAGATACAATGATTGCATTTGCCTTCAGACCATTGCTGTGTTTTTCATGGTTGGACTCATTCCAGGTTATCGAAGGAGCTTTGTGGACTGAAAATTTTACTCCCCCCAGTTCCGGGTTTGGTGAAGGCGAAGAAGAAACCGTCATCGAGACCGACCCCTGTTCGGATGAGACCTATGCCGGATTTGTCGCACATGGCGAAATCGTTACCAAACCCGGCACGCTGACCCGTCGCGGATTCTGTTATGTAGAAGGAGACGCCATCCCGACGATTGCCGATTCCGTCGAAGATGAAGACGGAGACTTTCCAGCCGGTGAATATTCCCTGACCATTTCAGGATTGCCGCCCGATAAATTCTATAATGTTTGCGCGTTTTTACAGTCAGGCGTTGATATTGATTATGCCGCAACAACAACGACCGGCCATACCCTTGCCTTGATCGTCAGCGTCATGGCCTGCACGTTGGCGACCATCAACAGCGTCACAGCCAACGGAAAAATCAGCACACAAAGCACGCTTACCACCCTGAGACGCGGGTTTTGTTATATGGCCGGAACAGGAGACCCCACCACATCCGATACCGTTGTAGATGAGGATGGAGATTTTGAACCCGGAGAATACTCCCTTTCCATTACCGGGCTATCAACCGCAACGCTCTATAGTCTCCGCGCGTTTCTGGAAGACGGAAACAGCAATATTTATTACAGCGAAACCATTACTTTACGAACCCTGTCTGTATCATCCGGCGAAGACGAAGAAGAAGGAGAAGGCGAAGAAGGCGCAATCACTTCCGATACCGTGCGCCATTGTCCTGCTTGCGGAGAGGTGTTTATCGAAGACCCTGTCATGCTGACCGGAGAAAATTGCTGTCCGAAGTGCGGAAGCAACATGAGCGATCGAGAATAAGGAGAAACCAGAATGAAAGGAGGCACCCCATGATCGGAAAAATGCTGACCAGGCAGTTTTTACAGGCAATTGATACGATGGCAATGGATACCGAATACGCCACACAGTTCAAAACGTATGAATGCCTGGATATGGCCGCGGGAATCTTCTTTCGGGAAACCAGATTATTGCACAGGTCGGTGGAGATCAAGACCGTGGCCGGACAGCAAAGCTATAACCTGCCGGCCGATTTTATCGACCTGTATATTCAGGATTCATCCGGCCGCTACGCCGTCCGGTATGACGACGGGACCACGCAATCCTACCCGGCCCTGCGCCAGTATGACGACATCTTTCTGGACAACCGAACCGACCGGAAAGACTATCCTGATTACTTTGCCGTGACCGAAATCAGCCCGGATGACGTTCCGACACTGATTTCCGGAACGGCGTCTTCCGCCGGGACCGCATCCGGCGGGCGTTCAGTTCTGGAAGACACCACAAAGAATTTTGTCACGTTAAACGTCCAACCCCGCGACATGATCGGGAACGACACGGATGCATCCGTCGGCATCGTTTTGGATGTTGTGTCGACCACCAAGCTGGGTGTGGATCTGTTTGAAGGGACAAAAAACGCCTGGACGAAATCGGATGCCTATTCCATCCGGTCGGCCATCCGGCAAAAAATGATTTTGTCCGACCCGCCACTCACCAGCGATTACGTGATCACCGTGCCCTATGTCTGCCTTCCCGCGCCCGTCTATTGGGATTACGGCGTCTGGCCAATTTCCGACACATCCTGCCGCGCCATTGCCGACGGCGCCGCGTCATTATTCAAGACCGGAAAAATGGAATACGTCGAAGCCAAGGCATTAAGCAGCCTGTTTGCCGATGAAATCCGCAGAATCAAAATGGAAATGGGAATGCGTCATCTGAAACAAGGAACAGGACGACACAGGAGGCGTTATTTCTAATGTCGCATGAAGAAACCAAACGCCCGATCGTGAATATGGATTTTCATGGAACATGGACGCCCGGCGCGTCCGCGTTAATGGCCGGGGCAAAAAACTTTCATGATATCTGCAATCAAATGCCGTGTGATAACGGACTGGAAGGCGTTCCCGGATATACCAAAGTGGTGGATCATCCGATCAGCGCCACCTATCTGATTGCGCAAAGCGGAATTCAGTTACGGCAGAAAAACGGATCGCCTTCCCGTCTTTTGGTTCAGGCGCAAAATAACACGCAAACCGCATCCGCCATTTTACAGGCCATCGCCACCGATTCGGACGACGACGTCCCCAATACCCTGGATTTCGAATCCACGGTTCTTCACGAAGACGCAACAGGCGCGGGGCTTGGCCGATTTTGTAAATGGCCGCAAAACCAGATTGCCTATTGCAACGGCCTGGAAACGCTGATTTACGGCGGGGATGAAATGCCGCCCGCCGCGTTTATTCTTTCACTGACGCCCGCCGCCGATGAATTCCCGGACCCGATTGACTACACGGACGTCATTAAAAATGACCTCAAAACCGAAGGGAATGTTGTGCCGGTTACGGCAATCATATCCGCCGACACCTACACGAAACTGCTCTTGTCGTGCGACGGAACCAATGGAAGCACCACTTTTACCGACACATCGCCATCCGCTCACACGATTACCGCCCACGCCGACGCGCAATTATCTACCGTATTCAAGCAATTCGGGACGGCATCCGGTTCGTTTGCCGGAACCGGCTATTTGACCGCCCCCGATCATGCGGATTGGAATTTCAGTACGGGCGACTGGACGATTGATTTTTTTGCAAAATTAACCGGAACCAATAATGGGATCGTCGGACAATATACCGATACGGTTAATTACTGGTATTTAAATATCAATCAAACGTTGGATTCCCACTTCGGTCATTTTAAAGTCGTGGTTGGCGGAACGACAAAGGCCGATTATGAATTCTGGATCACCTGTTCGTCATCCATCATCTGGAATACGTTCAACCATTTCGAACTGGTGCGTCACGGCGCAAGCGTAGTGCTCTATTTTAACGGAACCCTGCCCATCGCCACCACTCCCAATGTTGCCATCAGCACCAACGCCATGCCAGACCTGGCCGCCTCCCTGACCATCGGGTCCGCCTATGACGGCGCTTATATGACGACCGGCAATATCGACGAATTCCGCATTTCCAAAGGCATCGCACGGCATACCACTACTACTTTCACCCGACCGTCCACCGCATACGAAGTCTTGACGACACGAAACATGATGGCCATTGTCACCAACCGGGCCATAACCTCGGCCAAGTTCTACCTGTCCAGTCTCAACGTACTGCCCGGTTCGATCATCACCGGAACCTACTGGAACGGTTTTGCCATGACACCACTGACGCTTACGGACAATACCGTCGGGTTCAGTGTGGACGAAAAAAGCATTGAATTCGAATCCACCACCGGCCAGGCATGCCCGCGCCTGCTTTGCGGCCGGTACGGATATGTTTACCAATTTTCGCTCACCAACATAGACGCATCCATCTATAAAGTAACCGTCAATCAGCCCATACAAACCATTACGGATATATGGGACGGAACGCACCGCCCCGTCATCGATTGCCGCGTGTATCACAGCAGCATATTGGTTGACGCCACGCAAAACGTCGCCTCCGAGACGGCGGCGGGCGTTACCGGTTCATCCGCCTATGTGGCCGATGTTTCCGGATTGACCTCGTCGGAATATATTGAAATCCGCTGTTCGGAACGGTTCAGCTCCCTGCGCATCGGCATGTATGAGCGGGAAACCGGAAAAACCAATTCCAACACAGCCACACTGGTTCCACATCTCTGGAACGGTGATTCATGGTTTGTGCCGCAGGGCGTCATTGATACCACGCTGGATAAAGCCGGCAGCACCAAAACCTTGAATACCACCGGCTATCTTTCCTGGACGACGACACCATCCTTGCAGGAATTCAAGAAATATGACCGGGGCGAAACGCTCTGGTGTGTCCGGTTAGTTCCCAGCGCCACATTATCCGGCGCGGTCTGGATCGACTATATTGCGGCGATTCCCGCTCCGCAATTATCCAACAACCTGGGATACAAATTCCCGATGATGTTTCAAAATCGCCCCCTGCTTTGCAATCTGGCCACAACCGGCGAAGGAAACCGCATTGATTTCGGCATTACCAACACCACCGAAGGATGGAACGGCGAAGATTCATCTTTAGGCGACGGAAAATCAGCCCTGTATATCGGCGGATCGGAAGAACTGATCTGCGGCTGCGAGATTTACAACCGCCTGGGGTCATCCATCTATACTTTCGCTTTATTATTCAAGGCGTATCATACCTATATCCTGAACGGCTATGATTACGACACCTATCAGGATTATCCCGTCTCTGATAAAATCGGTTGCCCGGCTCCTCTGACGCTGGACACCTTCCAGATATTTACCTCACGCGAGCAGCAATCATCACGCTGTATCGCCTGTTGGCTGTCCTATTCCGGCCCTTATATGTTCGACGCAGGCGGATTGTCACCCATGGCCGGCATTGAATGCTATTTTGATCCCAACGACGACCGCTGCATGAATTATGCGGCCATCGACCGGGCTCGCGGATGGTTTGACCCCGACCGTCCTCAATACAACCTGCAATTTCCGTCAGAAACTGAAACGGAAAATAATGTCTGGCTGTTCTATGATTTCACGGTCAACAAATGGTATCCCAAGGTTCCGCAGGCGGAAGAAGACCCGTATCTGTCCGCCGCTTTCCGTGTGACCGACGCCACCGGCAAACAATACATCTACGGTGCGCGTCCCAACGGTTACTTGGTGCGGCTGGAATACGGAACCACCTGGGACGAAGAACCAATCCAGCAATACATTGAAACCGGCGAAATCATTCCTTCCGGCAATATTCTGGAGACGCATAAGATCATTAAAATCAAGTTACTTTACTTGCCGATCACGGAAACCACACCCGTAACCCTGACCGTAACCCTGTACCGCAACGGAGACACCACCGGGCAAGTTCTGACCACACTCGACCTGACCGGGACAGCAAGCTTTCTCAGTCTCAAAAAGAAGCTGGCGCATGACGCTTTTTCGTCATGCCGCCTCAGATTTGCAGCGGAAACCAGCGAAACCAAAAAAGGATTACAATTATTAGCTTGGTCTTATCAGTACACGAAGGAATACCTGGCTGACCAGTAAAGGAGGGGAAATCATGCCGACCATCAACTCAGAATATGGTTTTAACAAGGCCATGTTGAAAGAACTGGCTAAATCAAACGCCGAAGGAGGAATGCCGAACATGGAAGAAGCAGCCACGGAATACGCGGCCAATAAAGCCACCCGCGATGCGGCGGCCGTGGAAGCCTCTGAACATCTGGCGCTGGACCAGAAAAAATTCATGTCTAATTTGCAATTTGCCAGGGATCAACTTTCGGACTATTTGAAAAATAACAACGTCGCCACATTAATCGCGGCGGTCAATGTTCCTGTGCAGGGCGCAGCCATGATGAAGCAAAGCGAACGCCTGGTTCAGCAAAACGCCACCTTAAAGGACATTACCAATATTTATGCGCAAAACGCCGCCAATGCCGTAAGCGCCGCCAAAAAGAATACGGCGGACTGGCAAGCCCGTTATACGCCTCAACCTCAACCGCAACCGAATGTTGAATTGCCCGTCAGCCTGGCGCAATTCATCAATCCCCGGCCTAACATTCCGTACAGGCAATAAGGAGGAAAAACGTCATGGGAGTATCATTATCGAATATTGCAGGAACCCAACTGTCAGGATTAACCGGACGCAAAGTCAAAATGCCATACAATCAAATAGTATTAAGCCAGACCCCTGCCGCCGAAAGCCTGTATCAAAGTCAGATTGCCACCAGGCAGGCGGCCGACCAGTTCGAAAGAAGTCAGGCATTACAGAAATATATTGCCGACGAACAAAACAAGGAAGCCGGAAAAGCCAGCATGATTTCCGGGGCGAATACGCTGATGTCGCTTGCGGCCTTGTCCAAGGACACAGCGGCAGGAAAAGCGGTTACGGATGCATTGGCGTCAGCGGGCAACAAGGCGACCGCAACAATCGGCGACGCACTGAATATCATGCCGGGGAAACTTGCGCCGGAAGGATCAAACGCACTGGCCGGAACAACATCCCAGGCAGCGCAAGGCGTTGCTGGAACAACACTGGGGAAAATCGGGACATCCGTTGGAAGTAAAATCGGGGCAACTGCCGCCCCCTATGTCACGCAACTTGGCGAAAATATTGGAACAGAGACGGCCAAAAGCACAACAAAGGGATTGGCAAAATGGTTAAGTGGTGAAGCAGCAAAACAAGCAACGACAGAAGCCGCTGCAACAGGAGCAAGTTCTTTCGGAAGTCTGGGCAGCAGTCTGGGGAGTATTGCCGGAGGCGTATCTACGGCAGTTCCCTATTACGCACTTGCGAAGATTGGCGGACTACTGGGAAACGCCGTGGTCGATAATAACCCCGGAATGGAAAACACAGCACTGGGAAACGTAATCCGGTCCTTAAAGAAAGACCCGCTGACGGTCGAAGATTATTATGTGGATTATCTGGCCGACAGAGGAGGATTCGGGGACCACGACACATTAAAATACACACTGCAAGACGCAAATCCACTGGAAGTAGGAAGCTGGTTTACCGGAACAGCAGACAAGGCCAAAAACACAGCAACCCTTGGATTATACAAACCGTTCACGGATGATTTTAAAGGGTCGGCGGCAAGAATGGCGCTTGCTCCTGATCCATTGACCGGTTATCTGTCCACGGTATCAAGCGGCATGGGCGATGCCGGAAAAGTAGTTTCCGCCATTCTTAATCCCATCGGCGCGATTGTTGGCGGAGGATGTATCATCGTCACCGCATGCACCGGACGCGATTCGGACGAAGTGAACATTACCAGACAATACCGCGACAAATTCCTTTCCTCTGCACAACTTCGCGGATATTACGCCCTGGCTGAAAAAGTGGTCCCGTGCATGGAGCGCCACGCGGGAATCAGGAAATCTGTTAAAAAATATCT
>ENA-UPTA01002634-UPTA01002634.1-activated-sludge-metagenome-genome-assembly--contig:-NODE-2634-length-18337-cov-9.443332_pt1 | contig 18337 bp, 9 predicted proteins | sample MGYA00238184_ERZ773361 | MGnify/ENA primary metagenome ERZ773361 (study PRJEB29100, sample SAMN05720205) | activated sludge metagenome | isolation source: anaerobic digester from wastewater...
CGGCGCAGCCGTCGGCGGCATCGGCGCAGCCGTCGGCGGCATCGGCGCAGCCGTCGGCGGCATCGGCGCAGCCGTCCGCGGCCGCGATCGCCCCGGGCGCCCGCCCGCACGCCGACGGCACCGGTCAGGCCGCTTGGCTGCCCGCCGGCCTGCTGGTCGTGCTGCTCGGCTTCGGCGTGCAGGTGCACACGATCCTGCACAGCGAAGCGCTGTATCGCGCGGCCGGCACCACCACGCCGATGCTGTGGATGCCGGCGTTCTGGCTGGGGTTCGCCCTGCTGTGCGTGCTCGCCGACGCGCTGCCGAAGCCGCGCGATCCGGCCGCCGTCCTGCCCTGGGCGGCGGCCGCAGGCACCCTCGCCCTGCTGCTCGCACGGCAGGCGCCGGCGCTGCCCGTGCTGGCGGCGCTGCAGTGCGCGGCGGGCGCGGCGTGGGGCCTGTTCATGCAGGCCCTGTTCGCGCGCGCCACGCACATGGCGCAGGCCGCGCCGGCGCGTGCGGGCGCAGGGTCGGCCACCGGCGTGCTTTTCTCGGCGATGGCCGTGGCCGCCGCGGCCCGCCTGGCCGTCGTCGCCGGCGGCTGGCAGTCGTCCGCGGCACTGTCCTGGGCACCGGTCGGCACCTGGGCGTGCGCCGCGCTGCTGCTGGTCCTGCTGCCGGCGGCACGGCGTCTGCCGGGGCCTCACACGGCAATCGCCCGACCGTGATCGCGGGATCCGGTGGCGGAGTAGACTTCCGGCCTTTCCAGACCAGGGGCCGGCGATGGGCAACCGACTTTCGCAGATTGCAACGCGCACCGGGGACGACGGCAGCACGGGCCTCGGCGACGGATCACGCACCCGCAAGGACAGCCTGCGCATCGCCGCGCTGGGCGACGTCGACGAGCTGAACTCCTTCATCGGCCTGCTGGTGACGGAGCCGATGCCCGAGGACATGCGTGCGGCGCTCTCCGGCATCCAGCACGACCTGTTCGACCTGGGTGGCGAGCTGTGCATCCCGGGGTTCGAGAACGTGAGCGACGCCCAGGTCGTCCGCCTGGACGAGCTGCTGGCCCGCTACAACGCCGATCTGCCGCGGCTGCAGGAGTTCATCCTGCCCGGCGGGTCGCGCGCGGCCGCCTACGCGCACGTCGCCCGCACCGTGTGCCGGCGCGCCGAGCGGGCGATCGTCGCCCTCGGTCACGAGGAGACGGTGCGCCCGGTCTGCCGGCAGTACGTGAACCGCCTGTCGGACCTGATGTTCGTGCTGGCGCGGGTGCTCAACCGCTACGCGGGCGGCAGCGACGTGCTCTGGCAGCAGGGGAAGAACAAGGCCTGAGCGCCCCGCGCTCCGGCGAACACCCGACTCTCGGGTGAGCACCCGGCCTTCGGGCGGGCACCCGGCCCTCAGGTGTCGCGGGCCGCTTCCAGGTAGGACACCAGCTTGGCGCTCGTCTGGCGCAGCCGCTCGGACAGCAGCTGCACCAGCTTCAGCAGGATCTTGTTGCCGAGCTTGGGCTCGTCGGACAGCACCAGCACCAGCGCATCACGTGTCAGCACCGCGATGCGCGAGTGCTCGAGGGTGACGCACGACGCGAACCGCGGCTCGCCGTCGAACATCGACATCTCGCCCAGCGCGTGGCCGGCGTGAGCGACCGCGATGCGCGACGGGTAGTTGTAGCGGTTGCGGCGCAGCACGTCGATCATGCCGGTCATCAGCAGCATCATGAAGTCGCCGGCCTCGCCCTCGGTGATCACCGTGACGCCGGCGGGCGCCTCGTACACATACATGAATGCGCCGAGCTTGCGGGTCTCGTCGATGTCCAGGCCCGAGAACAGCGGGGTCTTGGCCATCAGCAGGTGCAGTTCGTCGGAGAACTCGCTGGCACGCCCGACCGGGCGCAAGCCCATCGACAGCAGCCGCTCGTGCGGCGTGGGTTTCGTGCCCGGCGCGCGGGCGGGCGACGACTGCGACGAATCGGCAGCACGCTGCGACTGACCGGCTGCTTGCAGGGCATCCATGGAGAGCTCCTCGACCTTGTGCGGCGGTTATAGCACGGATGTCCGGCCGTCAAGGCCATTTTTCCGGCGTGCGTCGCCTGCACCCGACGACAGGCGAACGCAACGCGAATCGGCGGCCCGGCTACTCGGCCGCGGCCAGACGGCGCTGGCGGACGGCCTCGGCCAGCCCTTCCAGCGAGGCCACGCTGTCCTCCCAGCCGATGCAGCCGTCGGTCACGCTCTGGCCGTAGACCAGTTGCCGGCCCGGCACCAGGTCCTGCCGGCCGGCGACCAGGTGGCTCTCGACCATCACGCCGAAGATGCGCATGTCGCCGGCGGCCATCTGCTGACCGATGTCGCGCAGCACGGGCACCTGATTCTCGGGCTTCTTCTGGCTGTTGCCGTGGCTGGCGTCGATCATCAGCCGGCACGCCATCGCGGCCGCGGCGGCTTCCTTGCACGCCGCATCGACCGACGCGGCATCGAAGTTCGGCGCCTTGCCGCCGCGCAGGATCACGTGGCAGTCCTCGTTGCCGTTCGTCGACACGATCGCCGAATGCCCCCCTTTGGTCACCGACAGGAAATGGTGCGGCTGCGACGCGGCCTTGATCGCGTCCAGCGCGATGCGCAGATTGCCGTCGGTGCCGTTCTTGAACCCCACCGGACACGACAGCCCCGACGCCAGCTCGCGGTGCACCTGCGACTCGGTCGTGCGCGCGCCGATCGCGCCCCAGGCGATCAGGTCGGCGATGTACTGCGGCGTGATCATGTCCAGGAATTCGGTGCCCGCCGGCAGACCCATCTCGTTGATCCGCAGCAGCAGCTCGCGCGCCGTGCGCAGACCCTTGTTGATCTGGAAGCTGTTGTCCAGATCCGGGTCGTTGATCAGGCCCTTCCAGCCGACCGTGGTGCGCGGCTTCTCGAAGTACACGCGCATCACGATCTCGAGGTCGTCACGGAAGCGTTCGCGCTGCTCGGCGAGCTTCGTCGCGTATTCGAGCGCCGCCTTGGTGTCGTGGATCGAGCACGGCCCGATGATCACCAGCAGCCGGTCGTCCATGCCGTGTAGGATGCGGTGGATGGCCTGGCGCGACTCGTACGTGACCTGCGAGGCACGTTCGCTGATGGGCGACTCGCGCAGCACGTGCGAGGGCGGGGCCAGTTCCTTGATCTCACGGATCCGGACATCGTCGGTGGTCAATCGCATCGGGGACTCCATCGTTCGGGATTGTGTCGGCCCAAAAAAAAACCGCCGGCCATCGGGGCCGGCGGTTCGGGTCGGGTTCGGTCGCTATTCAGCTGCGCGCGCGCTCCTGACTCGTCCCACCGGCGGCGGGAAAGCCGAAGTACCCAAAATAAAAGTAGGCGGACGTGCGCATGGCCGGGGAGTGTACGCACAAGGCCGGACCCAGGCAAGCGCAGTGCAGCAACGGCACCCGCCGGCGTTGCGCGGCCGCACACGGGTCGCCGGCCGGGCAGAATCGAGCGGCATCCACGCCGAACGGAGACCCCGTCATGTCCATCGAACGCCCGATCCCGCTCAAGGGATCCCCTGCCTCGCCCTACACCCGCAAGATGCTGGCGGTGCTGCGCTACCGGCGGATCCCCTACCGGTTCCTCGTCGGCACCAACGGACCGATGGGAGACCTGCCCCGTCCCAAGGTCGACCTGCTGCCCACCTTCTACCTCCCGGATGCCGAGGGACGCCTCGAGGCGGTCGTCGACTCGTCGCCGATCATCCGTCGGCTCGAGCATGAGGTCGCAGGCCGGGCGGTGGTGCCGGCCGATCCGGTGGTCGCGTTCGTCGATGCGCTGCTGGAGGACTATGCCGACGAATGGCTGACCAAGGCGATGTTCCACTACCGCTGGCACTACGCCGCCGACATCGACAAGGCGGGCGGGATCCTGCCGCGCTGGCGTGACATCACCGCACCCGAGGACGCGCTGGCGCAGCTGAAGGCGCAGTTCTCGGCGCGACAGATCGGACGGCTGGGCGTGGTCGGGTCGAACCCGGGCACGGCCGCGGTGATCGAGGGCAGCTACCTGCACCTGCTCGATGCGCTGGCCGCGCACTTCACCCGGCATCCGTTCCTGATGGGCCGCCGTCCGGGCGCGTCGGACTTCGGCTTCTATGGCCAGCTCACGCAGCTCACGCACTTCGACCCGACGCCCTCGGCGCTGACACTCACACACGCGCCGCGCGTCTATGCCTGGGTCGACCTGGTCGAGGACCTGTCGGGCCTCGAACCGTCGGATGCCGACTGGGTCGCGCGCGACGCGCTGGCCACCACCCTCGGGCCGATCCTCGCCGAGGTCGGCCGCACCTACGTGCCGGTGATGATCGCCAACGCGCGGGCGCTGAAGGCCGGTGCCGACGTGGTGCGCACCGAGGTCGGCGGTCGTCCCTGGGAACAGCAGCCGTTTCCGTACCAGGGCAAGTGCCTGCAGTGGCTGCGCGAGGGGTTCGCGGCACTGGACCCGGCCGACCGCGCGGACGTCGACACGCTGCTGGAAGGCGCGGGCTGCGGCGCACTGCTGCACGCGCCGGTCTGACAGCGGCCTCGGCGGCGCGTCGCTTCAGCGGGCCGTCACCTCAGCAGGGCGTCACTTCAGGCTGAGGTCGACCCGGCTGCCGCTCCTGGGGCCGCGCCGGTCGCGATCGGCGCTGTCCGCCCCCGCGTCGCCCGGCCCCTGGGCGGACGGCGCGGTGCCGGTGCCGGTGCCGGTGCCGGTGCCGGACGGTTCGGCCGCGCCGCCCGTCTCCGCCTTGCCGGCGACGATGAACAGGCGTTCGCCCGCGATGCCGCCACGCGACACCAGCCACTCCTTCGCCGCCTCGGCCCGGTGCATGCCCAGATCGACGAGATCGCCGTCCTGCACCTGGGTGTCCTCGATCAGCATCCGCTCCATCTCGGCGAGCGGCAGCTCCTTGGGCAGGCCGACGGCATTGCGCGGCTTCTGGAAGCGCGCGGCGCGGTAGGCCTGGAGCACCAGGGCCGGATACTCGGCAGGCTCGATCGTGACGGCGTCGATCGACGCACCGGCGGTGCCGCCGCGCACCGTCTCGCGCAGCTTCAGCGCCTTCAGCCGCCGCTCGAAGGCCATGCGGCGCAGCGCCTCGCGATCGGCTGTCGGATCGACGCGGCCGGCAAGCTCGAGCTTGAGGCCGGGCCGGTCGGCGAGCGCCTTGGCCAGTGACTCGAGCCGCTTCTGCGCGTCGGGCTCGATGTCGGACCGACCGGGCGCGAACCCGACCCATGACAGCTCGGCGCCGCCACCGCCGATCCCCGCAAGCAGCGAGAACGGCGCGGTCACCGCCTTCACGATCAGGTTGAGGATGATGCGCAGCACCAGCCCGCCGACGCTGAACTGAGGATCGTCGAGCGAGCCGCCGATCGGCATGTCGACGTCGATCACGCCATTGCGGTCCTTGAGCAGCGCGATCGCGAACAGCACCGGCAGCTTGGTCGCCGTCGGGCTGTCGACCTTTTCTCCGAAGGTCAGCTGGTCGAGCACGATGTTGTTCTCGGCCTGCAGCTGGCGGTCCTGCACGCGGTACTTCAGGTTCGCGGACAGCTTGCCTTTCTCGATGCCGTAGCCCAGATACTTGACCGAATACGGTGAGGTGCGCGGCAGGTCGATGTCGCGTGCGCTGGCCTTCAGGTCGAGGAACAGCGACGCCGCCAGCGGGTTGATGCTGCCCAGCACCTCGACCGAGCCGGCGTTGTCGACCCGGCCGCGCAGCGCGATGTCACCCGGCGTGTCGGGCGTCATCGTGCCGATGGTGCCGGTCATGCCCGTCAGGTTGGCGGAATAGTTGGGCCGCACGAAGAAGTCGCTGAAATCGATGTTGCCGTTGGTCAGCGCGATGCGACCGATGCGGATCGGCGGGGGGGCGGCGGCCGCGGTCGGGGCCTCGGTCCGAGCGGCGGACCTGGATGCGGCCGGGGCGGTCGTCGGGTTGGACGTCGGCGGTGCACCCGGGGCATCGCGCGTCGTTGCGGCCGGTGCCGTCGCGGTGGCGCCCGCCCCTTCGGCCTCCCGCCGTGCGAGCAGGTCCTGCAGGTTGAAGGTGCCGTCGGCGCGCACGACCAGACGTGCGTAGAAATCGCCGAGCGCCACCGCACCGACCTCGACCTTCAGCGGCTGCAGGGCGAAGTCGATGCCGGACACGTCCAGCGTCTTCCATCGCAGCAGATCCTCGCTGCCGGATTTCGTGACGGCAGCGAACGACGCGACCGACACGCCGCCCCGCCAGGCCACCAGGGGATCGCCGCGTTCTGGCAGATCGACCGACAGGTCGCCCACCACGTCGAGCAGGCCGGACGAGACGATCGCATTCACGTATTCGGTGAAGTACGGCTGCATCGGCAGGATGCCGATCCGGCGCGCATCGACATGCAGCCGGGCAGCCACCGGATTCAGGGCGAGCGGACCGGACACCTGCAGTGCGCCCGACGGTCCCACCCGGGCCTTCAGCGACACCTTGCCGCGCCGTCCGCGCTCGGTGGACAGGTTCTCGCCGGAGACGGACAGGCCCGTCACCTGCAGGTCGGCATCGCGCCCGCGGCTGGCATCCTCCAGCTTCGCCGACAGACCGTCGAGCGCGACGCGCCCGAGGGTGACCGTCCAGGGGCCGGGCTCGGTGCCCGCCGCGGTGCCCGCCGCAGTACCTGACGGTGGCGCAGGCGCAGGCGAAGGCGCGGTAGCGGGCGCGGGATCGCCCATCGGCACCAGCATGCCGAGGTTCAGGCGGCCCTCCGCATCGCGGCGGACCGACAATGCGCCGCCGGTGATCCGGAACGCGCCCAGCGTCAGCGCGCGCGCCGACAGGTCGAGGGTGCCCTCGTCGAGCGCGACGGCGTCGAGTCGCAACAGCTCGCGCTTGTCCCAGCGCTGGCGCAGCTTCAGCGCCCGCAGCTCGGCCGCGAGCCCCTTGATCGCCACGGCCGGACCGGCCGGCGCGTCCGACACCTTCAACTCGGCTTTTGCGCCGAGCACGCCATCGAGTGCATCGAAGCGCACGTGCGGCTCGGCCACCCACCACCAGCGCGACAGGGCGATGCCCGTCGCCGAGGCGGTGGCTTCGACCAGCAGGGGTTGCGGGGTCGCACGGCCGGAGGCCTCGACGCGCTCGCCCCCGTCCGCGGCGAACGCAAGCTCGAACGGGATCGCGCTCTTCAGCGCGCCGTCGACCGGGCCGGCCCGCGCACTGAGCTTGTCCATGCGCACCGCGAGCGCGCGCGGCGCGAACTGGTCGTCGCGCAGGTCGACGATTCCGTCGCTGATCCGCACGTCGTCGATGCGCCAGGAGACGGCTGGCCTGGCCCCCGGCGCGGCGGAGGGTGCGTTTGGACCGGGATGGGCCGGCGTGCCGGTGTCGGCCGGGTTGCCGCCCTGAGGCGCCTTCTCCGCGGGCGCCTTCTCCGCGGGCGCCTTCTCCGCAGGTGCCTTCTCCGCAGGTGCCTTCTCCGCAGGTGCCTTCTCCGCAGGTGCCTTCTCCGCAGGTGCCTCCTCCGCGGGCGCCTTGAGCGCCGCGAAGAACCCGTCGTCACCCGCGCGGCGATGCACGGTGACGACCGGCGACGCGAGCGCGACCGACCCGATCGCGTAGGTGGCGCGCAACGGCTGCAGCACGACGGCCCCCAGGTCCACGGCGGCCGCCGTGAAGAGCGCGGCGCCGTCCGGCGCCCGCACGTCGACGTCGGCCAGCTTTGCGTCGGCCCGGATCGTGATCGCCGGAGGCGCGCCGACGGGCTGCTCGAAGTCGATCTGCGCCCGCCCCGACAGCGCGACCGATTCGATCTTCACCGGCAGCGCGCGCGGCAGGTAGCGCAGGTAGGGCACCAGCTGGACGGGCGCGAGCTCGAGCTGCAGCGTCGACGCCCGCGTCTCGCTGAACGGGCGCGCCGCCCCGGTCAGTTCGAACGCGGTGCCATCGAGCTTCAGCGCAAGACGGGGATGGACGTGCACGTCCTGATGCACCGGCAGGCTGGACACGAAGGGCACGCGGATCTCGAGATCGGTCACGCGGTGCAGCTTGGGGATGGGCTGGTCGTCGAACTCGATGCCACCGCCGACGAGCTCGATGTTCGCGACCGCGAACCGCGGCGGGGGCTGATCGGGGGGCGCAGGCGTGGCGGTCCACTTGTCGATCAGGTCCTGCACGCTGTAACGGCCGTCCCGGTCGCGCGCCAGCCGCAGCCTGGGCTCGAGCAGACGCACGCCCGACACGACCGGGGCCAGCGACGTGATCGAACGCCACGACACATCGGCCTCGAGTCGCCGGAACTGAAGCAGCGTGCCGGTCGCGGGCGCGCGTTCGCCCACGGTGACGCCGTCGACGGCGGCGCGCAGCGTGAACGGATTGAATGCGACGGACGCGATGCGCACCGGCCGGTCGAACTCCTTGGCCAGCAGGTCCTGCAGCAGCGCCCGCGCCAGCGGCGGAACCGCCAGGAAGCCGATGGCGGCGAACAGCACCAGCCCGAGCGCGCACAGCACCGCGGCGCGCGCCGCGCGCCCGAGCGAGGACCAGAGGCGCTTCACGTGGGGTGCCCGCGCAGCCGCGCCGTCAGGCGGTGCCGCCCACCGTCAGGCCTTCGATGCGCAGCGTGGGCTGACCGACGCCCACCGGCACGCTCTGCCCGTCCTTGCCGCAGACCCCCACGCCGGAATCGAGACGCATGTCGTTGCCGATCATGGTGACGCGCGTCAGCGCGTCGGGCCCGTTGCCGATGATGGTCGCGCCTTTCACCGGATACTGGATGCGTCCTTTCTCCACCCAGTACGCCTCGGACGCGGAGAACACGAACTTCCCGTTGGTGATGTCGACCTGCCCGCCGCCGAAGTTCACGGCGTACAGCCCGCGGTCGATGGACGCGACGATCTCGGCCGGGTCGCGATCGCCGTTGAGCATGTAGGTGTTGGTCATGCGCGGCATCGGCAGGTGCGCGAACGACTCGCGGCGCCCGTTGCCGGTGACCGGCACCTTCATCAGGCGGGCATTCAGCGTGTCCTGCAGGTAGCCCTTCAGGATGCCGTCCTCGATCAGCACGTTGCGCTGCGACGGGTTGCCCTCGTCGTCGATGTTGAGCGACCCGCGACGGTCGGCGATGGTGCCGTCGTCGACGACCGTCACGCCCCTGGCCGCCACGCGCTTGCCGATCTTGCCGCTGAACGCCGACGAGCCCTTGCGGTTGAAGTCGCCTTCGAGTCCGTGGCCGATCGCCTCGTGCAGCAGCACGCCCGGCCAGCCCGGCCCGAGCACCACGCTCATCATGCCGGCCGGGGCGGGACGCGACTCGAGATTGACCAGCGCGGCGTGCACCGCGTCGCGCACGTAGCGGTCGATCACCTCGTCGTCGAAATAGCCGAAGTCGAAGCGCCCGCCTCCGCCGCTCGTGCCCTGTTCGCGACGCCCGTCCGCCTCGGCGATCACCGTCACCGACAGGCGCACCAGCGGGCGCACGTCGGCGGCGATCAGCCCGTCGGAGCGGGCGACCAGCACGACGTCATGCTCTGCGGCCAGCCCCGCCATGACCTGGACGATCCGCGGATCGCGCGCGCGGGCGAGCTTCTCGACCCGCTCGAGCAGCGCCACCTTCGCGGCGGAGTCGAGTCCGACGATGGGGTCCGCGGCCCCGTACAGCGCGTGGCCGGAGCCGGGGCGCAGCGCAGACGCGACCTTGACCCGGCCGGCCCCCTGCCGCGCGATCGTGCGGGTGGCCCGCGCGGCCGACACCAGCGCGCTGGCGTTGATCTCGTCCGAGTAGGCGAACGCGGTGCGGTCGCCGACCACCGCACGCACGCCCACGCCCTGGTCGATCGAGAAGCTGCCCGACTTCACGATGCCCTCCTCCAGACTCCAGCCCTCGCTGCGCGTGAACTGGAAGTAGAGGTCGGCGTAGTCGACCCGGTGTTCGAACACCTCGGCCAGCGCCCGTGAGAGGTCGCCTTCATCGAGGCCGCCGGGCTCGAGCAGCACCTTCCTGGCGATCGCCAGACGGTCGATTCCTTCGTCGACAAGCTTCATCTTCACTCCTGCTACATGACCCGGTGCTTGAGCGCGGGCAGACTGGCGCGCACTTCGAGGAGGCGGGCGCGCTGCAGGCTGCCCGCGACCACGCCTTCGCCCTCGGGCAGCACCGAGACGATCTCGCCCCAGGGATCGATCAGCATCGTGTGGCCCCAGGTGCGGCGCCCGTTCTCGTGTCGCCCCCCCTGCGCAGGCGCGAGAACATAACACTGATTCTCGATCGCCCTGGCGCGCAGCAGGATCTCCCAGTGCGCCTGGCCGGTGGTGTACGTGAACGCCGACGGCACGACGATCAGGTCGACCGGCGACAGGTTGCGGTAGAGCTCGGGAAACCGCACGTCGTAGCAGACCGACAGGCCGATGCGCCAGGGTCCGACGTCGCACACCACCGGCGTGCGGCCCGCCTCGATGGTGGCGCTCTCGTCGAAGCGCTCGCCGCCGCGGTCGAGACCGAACAGATGGATCTTGTCGTAGCGCGCGCGCCGCGTGCCTTCGGGCCCATACACCAGGCACGCGTTGCGCACCCGCGAAGGCCGCGCGCTCGCCAGCGGCACGGTGCCGCCGATCAGCCAGACCGCGTGGCGCGCCGCCTGCTCGGCGAGGAACGCCTGCAGCGGCCCGTCGCCGTCGGCCTCGCGGATGGCGACCTTGTCGGTGTCCTTGCGCCCGAGCAGGCAGAAGTATTCGGGCAGCACCACCACGCGCGCGCCGTCACCGGCGGCCTGCGCGATCAGGCGCGCCGCGGCCGCCATGTTCACGGCCGGGTCGGTCGCGGACACCATCTGCACCGCGGCCACCTTCAGTGTGTTCGCTTCGTCCTGCATCGTCGATTCCTCAAGGCAACGGTTGCGGCGCCGGAAGCTGCGGACGCCGCTTCTCGGTCACCTGCGGATCGGCCCAGGAGCCGACCACTTCGTATTCGTACGAGAACAGCTGGCGGATCGGGCCGCTCAGCGCGAGCTGCGCCAGGAACGAGCCCAGCCCGATGGCCGGGTTGACCATCGCACCATACGCCAGCGACGCGAGGCCCGCATTCAGCTCCGGGCGCACCTGCACGTCCACCTTCTGGGTCTCGCGCGCCAGGTCGGCCTGACCCCGGATCTGCACCTGCGCCTGCACTCCGCGCATGGTGAGGTCGTCGGTGCGCGCGATGCCGTCGTCGACCTGCACCGAGCCGGCCACCTCGTCGAAGGCGAACCCCTCGGCGAACACGTCTCGGAAGTCGAGCGCCAGCCTGCGCGGCAGCGACTGCAGGTTGAGCACGCCGATCAGCTTGGCGATGCCGGGCTCGGTCTTCAGGAACTGCCCCTTGCCGATCTTCAGGCGCAGCGCGCCGTCGAGCGAAGGATAGTCGATCGACAGCGGCGAGCCCGCCCAGGTCAGCTGGCCGTCGACGCGGCCCGCACCGCCCCGCATCGCCTGCTCCAGGCCGTAGACGGCCAGCAGGCCGCCCGCGTCGGCGAGGTTCAGCGCGAACTCGAGTTCGGTGGCGCGCGCGCCCTGCCCGCGCCGCGGCGCCCAGGTGCCGCGCGCGTCGAGCACCGCGCTGGGGTGCGACAGCCGCAGCTGCTCGAGACGCCAGACCGGCGCCGCGGCCGAACCCTCGTTGCGCGCCTTCAGCGACAGCGCACCGAGCCGGCGCTCGCCCAGCACGAACTCCTCGGCCGACACGTCCAGCGCGGGCAGCGATTCGGGTGCGGTGTCGAGCAGGGACTCCACCTCGCTCGCCCGCGACTTCGGGATCTCGAGCCGGGTGAAGCGCGCGGTGAGCGTGCCCGCCCGGTCGGCAGGCGCCGCGTCGCGCCAGCTGAAGTAGCCGTCGACCTCGCGCGCGTGGATGTTGGCGCGCCAGTACCCGGCCGCGCGCGTCGCGCCGACGACCACGCGGTGCAGGTCCTTGCCGCCGACCCGGATCTCGTCGGCCTGCAGCGACACGACGTTGGGCATCAGCGAGAAGCCCTCGGCGAATTCGGTCGCTGCGCGCCCCTGGGCGTCGCGCAGCGCGCCGTCGCCGAGCAGCCGTCCCCAGTGGTCGAGATCGATGCGCGGCATGCGCAGGGCGACCGACAGGCCGCGATCGGGCAGCTCCGGCTCTGCGTCGATGCCGAACGCCGCCCGGCGGATCAGCAGCTTCTGGCTGTCCGCGGCGCGCTCGCGCTCGAGCAGCAGGCGGAACCGGTCGTCGAGCGTCACCTGCACCCGGTCGCGCGGCGCGCGCGCGGCGGGGTCGGCCGGTGCGGCGGCCTCGGTGCGCACCTTCAGCGGCCAGGCCCGCTGAGCGGGCTTGTCGAACGGCGCCGGCAGATGAGCGGCCAGCCCCTGCAGATCGGACTCGATCGTCAGCGACGACGCGCGCCGGTGCACGTCGATGGTGGCCCGGTAGCGGGCGCTCCCTTCGAGATGACGCGTCAGCGGGTTGTCGACCACCGCGCGCATGCCGTCGGCGGAAATGGTCCCTTCGCCGACGATCACGAAGCGTCCCGGCTCGGGCGTCTCGCCGCGCACCTTCAGCGGACCGTCGAGGAACGTGGCGGAGATGTCGCGCAACGCCATGCCGCGCTCCGAGAATTCGAGCGCGCCGCTGACGTCCGACAGGGTCGGGATGGTGCGGTCGAGTTCCAGCGTGTTGCCCCGGAAGCGCACCGCACCGGCGACCCGGTAGGCGTCCAGGTGATCGAGCGGAAGTTCGAGCTTCAGCGCCAGCGCCGCCGTGCCGTCGACCCTGGCCTCGCGCGTGAAGTCGTCGATGCGGGTGGCGACCGGCGTGCTGTTGACGAACCGGATCATGTCCTGCGCCGGGCCTTCGCCGCCGCCCTCGACGACCAGCAGCGGATCGAGAAAGTCGCGGATGTGCGCCTGCGTGCTGCCCAGGGTCACACCGTAGGTGCGGCCCGAGCGCATCGTCACCTGCATGCCCGCCCGCTCGAAGCGCAGGTTGCCCTGGAAGCGCTCGATCGCGGGCCAGCCCGGCGCGAACGCGAGCGTGCCGTCGTTCCAGCGCGCGTCGATCACGAATTCGCCGTCCTCCTTGCGCCGGTAGGGAAAGTCGTAGAGGTCGCCCTTGAGCCGCATCGTGACGTTGTCGCAGTACCCGTCCTGGATGGCGTGCGCCACCCAGTCGCGCACGCTCGGCGCGATCATCAGCGGCAGGTAGCGTGCGACCCGGTTCGCCTGCGCGCGCTCGAGCGAGCCGGTCAGGTCGATCAGTCCGGGCCCGCGCCCGCCGGTGCGGTACGTGCCGCGCACGGCACCGCGCGCATCGGCGTTGGCGAACTCGAGACGGTCGACGGTCATCGCGATGCCGTAGTGCGCGCCGTCGAAGTCGAGCGTCCAGCGGGCGTCGGCCTCGATCGACGACATCGGGATGGCGGCGATCTCGAACAGGCCCGGGAAGCCCAGCACCGCATCGCGCCCGCGCACCCGCAGCGCGCCCTCCGACGGCGAGAACCAGGCTTCGCCGGCCAGGTTCTCGAACCAGGGCACCTTGACCACCGGGGCGTCGGGGCCGTCGCTCACGGCGCGCCCGCGGTCGTACCGCAACGACAGGCGCTCGAACTCGACGGCGGCGTCGAAGTCGGCGCGCGCGGCCGACGTCCAGCGACCGCTCAGCGCCGACACCCGCCCCGAGATCCGCAGCGGCCGCAGCCGCTCGGCGGCCGCCCGTTCCAGCGGCAGGCGCCGCACCGCCTCGAGCGCCTGCCCGGCGTCGAACCCCTCGAATGCGACGCGCGCGCCGGTCGGCACGCCGCGGGGGTCGAGCGACACCTGCTGCTCGCCTTGCGCGCGCAGCCGGAAGCCGCCGCGGTCGCGGGCCTCGAGCGCCAGCACCCGCACGTCGTAGCCGACATCGACACGGCGCGCGCGTGCATCGAGCGCGAGGTCGGCGAGTTCGACGCGGCCGGCGTCGCTGCGCGCGGCCAGGTCCGTCGCCGCCAGCTTGACCACGGCGTCGTCGATGCGGCCCCCGTCGAAGCCGACCCAGACCCGCGCGTCGCCGCGCCCGGCGAGCAGCGGCAGCACCCGCCCCGTGGCGGCGGCGATGCCGGCCGTATCGGCCGATTCGACGGCCGCGAACGCCTCGCCGCGCCAGCGCGTCCAGTCGGCATGACGCGATCGCGGGGCGCGGTCGAACTCGTAGACCGCGTCGAGCCCCGCGAACATCGCGGGCACGGCGCCCACCCGCAGCACGCCGCGATGCCGCCGCCCCACGTTGCCCAGCGACAGGTCGATGCCGTCGACCCGCTGGCTGCGGCCGGTCTCCCGGTCGATCCAGTCGACGCGGGCGTCGTGGATCAGCACGCTGCGCTGGCTCATCAGCCAGCGTGACGCGCGGCCATCGTCGGGCGCGTCGAGGCGGACCTCGAATCCGCCCACCCGCAGACGCTGCGCATCCAGGCGTTCGACGGTCAGGCGCGGCGCTTCGACCTGCAGCACGGACAGGCCGATCTCGCCGGACAGCAGGGCCCGGAACGACAGCACGGCGGTGACGCGCTCGGCGCGCAGCAGCGGCACGCCGTCGTCGCCGGGCACCGTCACGCCGTCGATGGTCAGGCGCGGCAGCAGTCCCTCGAAGCCCGGCTGGATGCGGCCGACGGAGACCGCGCGACCGGCGGCGTCGGACAGCGCCTGCTCGATCCGCGGCCGCCAGTCGTCGAGGTTGGGCCAGACGAGATGCCGCAGGCCGAGGTAGCCGAGACCCAGCGCGAAGTACGCGAACACGACGAAGCCGACCAGGACCCGGCCGGCCGGCGACCTGGGTCTGGGGGCGGATCTGACGGAATCGGGCGCCAAGGGGATGGGGTTCGCAGCAGCCGGTCGACGGGAATCACCGGGGCAGCGGACTGGCTCAGGGATCCGGATTCTGATTCGTTAGGATACCCCCTTTCGGAGCCCCTTCATGAGCGATCGATCGCAGCCCAGTCCCCTGCCGCCCGAGCCCCGGCCGGCCTACGTCGCGGAGCGGTTCTCGGGCTGGTTCCGGCGCTCGCTGTCGGCGCTCGACGCCCGCCCGCCGGCCCCGACCGAGGACCTGCCCGCGCTCGACGACTGGATCGCCGCGCCGCTCACGCCGGCGCGCGTCACCGAGGCGGTCGAGCGCGCCGCCCGTGCGGCCCGCACGCAGGCGGCCGCCTCGATCGACCCCGAGACCGGCGGCAACGCGGTCGGACGGGCGCTGCGGCGGGTGCGCCAGCGTCTGCTGATGAGCCTGATCGAGCGCGACGTCACGGGGCGTGCCAGCCTGGAGGAGGTGTGCCAGGCGATGACCGCGTTCGCCGCGGCCACCACTCGGGTGGCGCTGACGCAGGCGGGCGCCGAACTGCGCGAGCGCTTCGGGCGACCGCTCGACACGCACGGCGCGCCGCAGGATCTGCTGGCCGTCGGCATGGGCAAGGGCGGCGCCGACGAACTGAACGTGTCCTCCGACCTGGATCTGATCTTCGTGTTCCGGGAGGAAGGGGCCACCGAGGGCGTGACGCCGCCCGGTGAATCGGCCCCGGCGCCCGCGAGCCGGATCGCCAGCAGCGACTTCATGCACCGCCTGGCACGCCGCGCGATCGCGCTGCTCGCCGAGGTCACCTCCGAGGGCTTCGTGTTCCGCGTCGACACGCGCCTGCGCCCGAACGGCGACTCCGGCCCGCTGGTCGCCTCGCTGCCGATGCTCGAGGACTACTTCTACTCGCAGGGGCGGGAGTGGGAGCGCTTCGCGTGGCTCAAGGGCAAGGTGATCGGCGACTCCGGCCTGGCCGGCGCCGCCGCGTGCACGGCCGACGAGCAGTCGCTGGCGTCGATCGTCACGCCGTTCGTGTTCCGCCGCTATCTCGACTTCCGCGCGATCGACGCGCTGCGCGACCTGCACGGCATGATCCGCAGCGAAGTGTCCAGGCGCGATCTGCGCGCCAACGGAAGCATCGACGTCAAGCTGGGCCGCGGCGGGATCCGCGAAGTGGAGTTCATCGCGCAGCTGTTCCAGATCGTGCGCGGCGGACGCGACCGCGACCTGCGCGACCGGCGCACGCTCCAGACCCTGGCGACGCTCGGCGAACGGGGCGTGCTGAGCACGGACGACGCGTCGGCCCTGGCGCAGGCGTACCGGCTGCTGCGCCGCACCGAGCACGCGCTGCAGTACCGCGAGGATGCGCAGACCCACCGGCTGCCGGCGGCGCCGGAAGAGCGCGCGCTGGTGGCCGAGATGCTGGGCCTGTCGGCCACGGCGTTCGAGCAGGCGATCGAGGGCGCGCGGGCCGACGTGCAGCGCGTGTTCGACGCCCTGCTGCGCGCGGCCGCGCCGGATGCCGGCAGCGACGCGGCGGCGGCTCCTGCGGCGCGTCCCGACGCCGCCGCCGCGCCGTCCTTGCTCGAACAGTCCGACACCTTGCGGCACCGGCTGGAGGCCCTGCGCGGATCCGGCCGGTACCGCAACGCACGTGAAGAGACGCGCGGCGCCATCGAAGTGCTGCTGACCCGGGCCGCGGCGCTCGAGGACGTGAACGAGGCCGCACTGTCGCGGCTGATCGACCTGATCGAGACCGTGATCGGGCGCCCCGCCTACCTGACCCTGCTGTCGCAATACCCGCAGGCGCAGGCACGCGTGATGACGGTGCTGGGGCGCGCGAAGTGGGCGGCCGACTTCCTGATCCGGCATCCGATCGTGCTCGACGAACTGCTCGACGGACAGCTGCTGCAGGAGGCCGACTATGCGGCGTGGGAGCGCGGCCTGCGTCAGACGCTCGCCCTCACCACGCACGCCGGCGCCCCCGACGTCGAGCGGCAGATGGACATCGTGCGCGAGGCGCACCACGCGCAGATCTTCCGGCTGCTGTTCCAGGACATCGAGGGTCAGCACACCGTCGAGCGCGTGTCCGATCACCTCAGCGAACTCGCCGACCGCGTGCTGTCGATCGCCATCGACCACGTGTGGCCGCTGGTGCGCAGCCGGCACCGCGAGGTGCCGACGTTTGCGGTGATCGCCTACGGCCGGCTGGGCGGCAAGGAGCTCGGCTATGCGTCCGACCTCGACCTCGTCTTCGTGCACGAGGACGACGACGAGCGTGCAGGCGAGGCCTACGCGCAACTGGCGCAGCGGCTGTCGGGGTGGCTGTCGGCGCGCACGTCGGCAGGCATGCTGTTCGAGATCGACCTGCGCCTGCGGCCCAACGGCAACGCCGGCCTGCTCGTCACCAGCCTGGATGCGTTCACGAGCTACCAGCGCGACTCGGCCTGGGTCTGGGAGCACCAGGCACTGACGCGCGCGCGCTTCGCCGCCGGCGACCCGGAGATCGGCGCGCGCTTCGAAGCGCAGCGGCGCCTGATCCTGGCGCAGGAACGCGACCTCGACGTGCTGCGCCGCGAGGTCGTCGCGATGCGCCAGAAGATGCACGACGGCCACCGCAACCGCAGCGCGCTGTTCGATCTCAAGCACGACTCGGGCGGCATGGTCGACATCGAGTTCCTGGTGCAGTTCCTCGTGCTGGCCCACGCGCACCGCCACGCCGCGCTGCTCGACAACGCCGGCAACATCGCGCTGCTGGCGCGCGCCGCGCAGGCCGGTCTGATCGACCCGGCGCTCGCCGATCAGGTCGCCGCTGCCTACCGCCGGTTCCGCAAGCTGCAGCACACGCTGCGCCTGAACGACGCGCAATACGCGCGGGTCGAGCCGGACCTGGTCGCGGGGGAGCGTGCGGCGGTGCGGGCGTTGTGGGGGGCGGTGCTCGGCTGACGTCTGACGTCTGAGGTCGGTGCGGGCGAAGGCGCGGGCATCGGGGCGGGCCCAGGGGCGGGTGCTGGCCCCTGCTGCGCAGGGGTACCCTCGGTGCTCGGGTGACTGGCCGTGCGGCGAAACTCGCGGCGCGCCCTACGGGCGCTCTGCTCGAACAGGTCGCCGCAAGTTTGAGGTACGAAGCGCGCTGCGCGCGCCGGCCAGTCACCCTGCGCGCCTCGGCTGCGCACACGCCCCTGGGCCCGCCCCGATGCCCGCACCTTCGCCGAGACGCCTGCTTACTGCGGAGAACGCGGTGTGGCGGACTCCGCGCGTAAGTACCTGTCTGCACATGCCATGACCGTTGAGGCCGTGACCGTCGATGGCGCTTCTGCTTCTGCTTCGGCTTCCGTTGCCGTTGCCGTTGCCGTTGCCAGCATGCTCGTTCATCCGCGCATGAGCGCAACGGGCGTGTGCCGTATCACGTCAGGCGCGATGGGACACGCGATCAACGGCCTCGCTCGCATCACTTCGCGTTGATCCGCGCTGCGCCGAATCGGCTCGGCCCCTCGTCGCACGCCTCCAGTGCCACTCGGCGCGGCAGGCGGTGGTGGGGCGGGTGGG